>Ga0315533_1000824_pt1 | contig 25233 bp, 21 predicted proteins | sample SalMarSW160130MG_FD_203081 | JGI IMG/M metagenome (GOLD analysis project Ga0315533, IMG submission 203081) | Salt marsh sediment microbial communities from the Plum Island Ecosystem LTER, Massachusetts, United States - Salt Marsh Sediment SW1601-30 ... | reverse complement strand
CCTCTTACCGACAAAAACGGCAGCAGATATGTCGGTAGCTTTGATATCGATGTCCCTGCCGGTCGTTATACAATCCAGGCGTTTTTGCAGGCCGGTGACAATCCGGCTGATGGTGACACTCTTGTCGGAACAAGAGCAATAATCTGGCACGGCAGTGGTGAATTGACCGTCGACAAGATTCTTGTCAATAAAGCCGTCCAGAATAAATCAACCGGTGCGATTGATTATTACGATGATGATGGCCAGACGGTTCTTTTGACACTGGCGCCAAGCGAAGATGAATCGAGTATTACAAGGATGCCGGGTTAACTGGATGAATTAGAGAATTAGCGAATGAGTTACCAATCAACCAATTCGCTAATCAAATAATTAACTTCCTTACAATTAAGGAGTTATATGATGGGCAGTTTCAGTAATTACTGGGAGAACAAAATCCTGGAACATATCTTCAACAAAGGTGATTATACGCCGCCAACAATTTATTTGGGATTATCCACTGCCGATCCGCTCGATGACGCATCAGGTCTGGCTGAGCCGAGCGGCAACGGCTATGCACGTGTCGAGACAGAATCGGACGACTGGAGCACTGCTTCTGCTGGCTCTATTGACAACACTAATGAACTCATTTTCCCTGAGGCTACCGGAGGTTGGGGCACGATAACTCACTTTGCTCTATTTGATACTGCAACCGGTGGTAACATGCTTTGTCACGGCTCATTGAGCCAATCCAGAGCGATTGTCAGCGGCGATAAGGCAAGATTCGCCGCAGGGGATTTGAATGTGTCACTTGATTAAGCATTTCGATAGGGCGTGCATTGCACACCAACAAAGAGATGGTGAGCATAGCGAATCCTACGAAAAAGGAGTCAAAACATGGCAACGATTAAGAAAAATTGGCAGAGTGAAGAAACTATCATAAATGCAGCCAGCGTCACCACCGGCACATGGTCAAGTGATGTCGACCTTGAAACCAACGGCATGGAAGGTGCCCATGTTACGGTTGATGCCGATTTCCCAGCCAGTCCCACGGATAATCTGGTAGTCGAGGTAAGAGGCTCTCTGGACGGAACTAACTATGATGATACGCCTCTATATAGTTTCGAGATAGACAATGACAGCGACCCTAATCAAGTCAGCTTCATCGTCAAAGATGTGGCTCACTTTAAGCTCTACTGCTACCGTTCCGGCAGTACAGACACTATAACCGTCACCGCTAAGTGTCAGAGATGGAACTACGTCACGTCGTAGGTCATATGTCATATATTGTATTTAGGTATACAAAATACAAAGGATGAGATATGCCGCTTCTTAAATCATCCAGAGGATTACAGATTAATAAAGCACACCCACTGGCTCGAGGCCTCGCGGGTTGTTGGCTATTAAATGAAGGTTCTGGAGATAAAGTTTTTGACTTAAGCGGAAACAATAATCTTGGTACTTTTGAAGACAATCCGGTTTGGACTGCTGGAAAATCTGGTTTCTCAATAACTTTAGATGGCAATGGTGATTGTATCAACTATGCAAATACCCACAGTCTGAACATAGCTAACAAAATTTGTGTTATTGTTTGGCTCAAACTTGAGACGGAGCCAAGTCAGACTTCTGCAATCTATTTCAAAGATGGTCAAATTTGGCTTTATTTAGGTGCCGACAGAAAACTCAGGACTCAGTGCCATATAGATTGGACTGGAGTATATGGGACTTCTATACTGACTGTTGGCCAATGGTACCAAGTTGCTGTTTGCTGGGACGGCTCCGCCTCTCCAAAAGCTTGCTTATATATAAATGGCTTGCTTGAGGCATCAGGAAATCCAACAGGTTTTGTAGCGGGCACCGGAAATGTCTGCTTTGGGGCGATTACCCAGACTAACAAATATTACCTTAATGCCTCGATTAGTCATTTAATGATTTTCAATAGAGCTTTAACATCTGATGAGATTGCAAAGCTTTATGGAGAGCCGTTCTGTATTTTTGACCGGGGCGTCAGGCCAACGGCTCTTTTTGTGCCGACAATTAATCTGGCAGGGACATCAGGAGCTCAATCGAACGCCACAGCAACTGCCAAACTTACCAGAAGAATCAAAGGCCTTTCGGCTGCTGCCACCGATGTCACGGCTACGATGAAAATAGTAGGAGAAGCCTTACTGAACGGCTCAACAGATGTATCATCAGTCCTATCAGGCAAATTGACACTGAGATATCGCGGTTCTTGGCTAAGTAAGATACTGAAAATAGAGAGACAGTGGTTGACAGGTGCTCTATTTAACGGCATGACTGCAAATGCGTTTAAGCTCGGCGTAGTAATGAGCTGCGGATGGTTTTGGATGAGACCAAATGGCTGCACAGTGCTTTATCGCGGTACTGCCATGGAGAAGATAGATTTCACAAACATTATGTCTGTAGCTGAACAGAACGCCGAATCAATGTCACTGCCCGACTATGTCCCGCAAAATAACAGTTCAACTTACTTTTATGTTGTTCGACGGCTCAATAATTGCGGCTACCAGGAACTAACTTTATATGCAGCTGTCAAGGTAGCAATAGATACCGAAGGCAACTTAGCTGAACCTTTACCTAATCATATATTTGCCTGGCGAGCTGACCAAATGGACGGCAATAAAACTCAGCTTGTCTGGTTCTACAGCCCTCTTGAACAAAAGTCGAAGCCGGTGCGTTTCGAGGTTTATTACGATGGGGGAACAGAACAGATTGACTATGAAAATCCAATTGCTGCAATCGACTACCATGGTCGAAAGTTTCACTGCTGGCAAAGCGAGGCGCTTACAACCGGCAGATATTTATTTGCTGTAAAGCCTGAAGATGCTGGTGGTATTCAGAATAATTCTTCAGCGAAAATTGCCATTGAAATTGTTAGCGATACTCCCGATGCGATCGAAATTTTGAAGGTTGAAACAATATGAACCCCCAAATAAACCTGTCCCATCGGCCTTGCTCGGGACAGGCCTGAGCGAAGTCGAAGGATTGGGGGCTAAACATCGAGGTTCTTTTTATGTCCAACAGAATTGACTTTTTTCAATCCGCCAAAGGGGGATTGTCACTACCGGCTGCAACGGTCTCGGTTTTACTTGATGGGACTTTGTGTACCGATCTTGAGGTTATAGAGATAGTACGTAGCGGCTGGCCGGAATTCGGCTGGGCCAAGTTAGCTTATAATCCTGCTGCTCAGCAAGACGCCAACTGGATGCCCGCTGAGCAGGTAGAAACCAAATTTGCTATGGGAAAGCCTCTTTGTATTCGGCAGATTTATAACGGCATTCCGCCCGGCGCAGCAACCTTTAGCCTGTCTATATTTGAAGGCCACATTGAAGGCATCGAGACAAGATTAGACTCTGACAGCGAAAAGGTGGAAATTATCGCTAAGGATTTCAGCGCGGCTCTTTCACGAATCACGGTCTACGGACAGCGCCTCACCGATAACGGTGGTTCAACTTTGTTTTTGGCCGGTCTTAATACAGTCTTTAATCATGACGGCCAAGTAAATGCCAGCTGCAGCCCAGCAGAAATCAACGGTAAAAATTACACAGTCTTTTGTGCCGAGGCGTCGCAAAGCAAATTCTTTAGCTTATCAGAGATAATTGATTATCTGCTGTGCGAATATTTGCCGGTAGGCTGTTTGCAAACGCCCAAGATTGAACAACTGAGGGCACTGACCGAGAACCAGAGCATTCGTGATCTTGATGTCACCGGGTTGAATTTATTAGAAGCTCTGCATCACTGCTGTGAGCGTGCTGGACTGAAGTTCAAGTTTGCCCCCAGACTTGATGAGACCGGTCCCAGACAGGCAATTATATTCTATAAAAACGACACCGGCAGGGTAGTTGAACTGGACTGTCAGCAAAGAGGCGAGCAGATTAGCATCTCAAGGACAAATATAGCTACCATTTCCAGCAAGAAAAACTTCTGGCCTGTAACGCACAAATATATAGGCCAGGGTGACTTCAAAGTCTACGAAGCAACTTTCGAGTTGGTTAAGGCCTGGGACCCCACTGATGAGGACATGGATTATGAAATATTCTCGCCCTCTACTAATCCTGATTTCTATAAGATCAAGGATGTATATCGCAAATGGTGCCTAAACGAGGCTGGAGACTACAGCAATGCTCCATACAATCAGGGCGAGGCGTTCGGCTTTTCCAAGATTTTTCAGAGCAATAATTTCGTTCGACGCCAACGACGTTTTTGGCCAAGCTTATCCACAGACAAGAACCGTAAGTCGCTGGGCTATTTTCTGCAAGTCTCATACGATGGCGTTAACTGGTGGCAATATCTGCACGCCTTCAATAATATTCTTGATGAGTGCGGGATATGGATCAGCAGCGACCAGCTTGATGTTGATACCTGGATAGCATCGCTAAAAGGAGCACTTAGATTCAGAATAACCGCGTCTGTAATCAGTGATGAGCGATTAAGCTGCGAAGTTGCCGATGGACCAGTCGGCTCGGCTGCACCTGTAGTACAGCATATCATTACGCTGCCTCGGCAATTTAAATTTCGTAAGGTTTCAGGTCAAAGCATCTTCGCGAATGACAGTGACGGGACGCTCGGCGTACCGGATGAAGTTGACGATTCTGCTGCGCTGTATGAATTTGTCAGGCACAAAGCAATAGCCTCATCGGAAATTATAGAAACAGCCAAAATACAAACGCTGAGCCTGGTGTTTGATTACAGAGTCGGTGACATGATTTCTACAAGTCCGCAAAGCAGGGACTTATTAAGCTGCCGGAGTGACAACAGAAGTACATGCAGGATAGAGAGAGTGCAGATGGACTTTAAAAAGCAATGTACGAATCTGAAAATCGTGCGACAAAGAAGTATTTAGCCACGCAATTCATTACGGGTTTCACATAAGGTAAAAGGTACGTGATATGGTCAATGCAGATAGTATACAGGAAACATCTGTTGTCACTTCACCCGGCGCAAGAGCAGCCGCCTGGGCGATAAAGGTTAAAAGTCTCGTCTCATATAATGTCTATAATGTCTGTGCGGTCCAGATAGGTGACCCCGGCTCCCTGCCGGTTGAAATAGGCCAGCAAATGCAAGCAGTCAACTTAGCAGAATCCTTTCTCGACCAGGGGACACTACCAGCCGGAATGTATGCCGTAATGTCAAGGGTCGGTGACAAGAACGTATTTTATGCAAAACCATGATGGTTGGTAACTGGTTAAATGGTAATTGGTTAAATAGCATCGACTCAATAACCAATAACTAATTACCACTCACCAATTAACCATCAGAGAGTTTAGCTATGGCCGAGAATAACTCACGAACATGGCAGTTTAATCGCCAGATAAACGTCTCTACGCTGGTACAGCTTGTATTGCTGGCCAGCCTTATTTTAGGCAGTTGGGTCAACCTGCAAAGACAGCTCGATATATTACAACACGATGTCACGGCATTGTTGCAGTGCCAGAAGGAATTTCAGCACAAGTTAGATTTGCTTTCGGAAAGATGTATTTCCTACGAGTACCGCCTGCGGACTCTGGAAAAAGAAAAACCCACAAATAAATTTGGGAGCTAAATATTTTACTTAGTTTGCGATACAGTGGTGCAGATCAAAAAAACTATATAATGCAATTGCATTTTCCTAAATCGCATCGGTTTTTGAAAATGTCCCAAATTTCGGGAGTTTCTCTACAAAGACTGATAGAGACCTTCTTATCGAAGCTACGAATGACATCGATTAGAAAATTATAAAATTCAACACGCTGTTTTACCGGATAGCGAAGTTTCCCATCAGAGGCACCTTTGATAAATTCATGATTCAAAAGCTTTTTGGCTCGATTGCCGTACGCCTGATTGGCAAGACGAAAATGACCTGGCAGCAGCCTTAACATTCCGATGGTAATGTTCTCAGGCTTGATAGATGTCAATGTTTTTTCAATTAACTCTGTGTATCCAACCTTCCAATCAGGATAGACAATGCCGGGGTCAATACGCAGCCGAATTCGGTAGCCGTGATCCTGGCAAAGTTGTGCAGCCTTGATACGTTCGCAGAGATTAGCTGTGCCCAATTCATGCGTTTGGATCATCTGTTGGCTGTTCAGACTCCAAGACACTACCGTTTGTGAGTTAGGCTTGATGGTCAGCAAGTTATCGATATTACTGCTTTTGGTCAGAAGCATCAAAAAGCCGCGAGGAAAATCGGAAAAAAAAGGAATCAACATTGTCGAGAGATCGGTCACGTGATCAAGTGCAAGACTGTCAAGCATCTCGCCCATATTGAAGCTAATCTTGGCGTTTGTGCCGGCTACTGTCTTACGTATCTGTCTGAGCATCGTGTCGTAATTGATATTGATTTTGATAAATGGAGCATATTTGCGATAGACGTATGCCAAATAACAATATGTGCAGTAATAGGGACAGCCATTCGAGACAGGCACCAATTTATAGTAAGGCCTGCAGTAGACATTTGGCCCGAGCAAGCCATCGAAACGTCCTACAAAACGCGAAGTTTGACCCATCATCAACGTTCTCTTTCCAGCTAACATCGCTCGGCCAGCCGACATCTTAGAAAAAGGGGCTATACGCTGCTGTTCAACTATGTGAACACTTGCTGACGGGAACAATCGTAAAATTCGCTGGGCTTCAGGATGGTCCGCTACCTTACGCCACAACAGAATAGTGTGAGGTCTGAATGTTTTAGCTATGTCCATAGCTTTGTATACCCACTCAGTATTTACGACTCGATTGTGGGGATTATATCAGAAGAATGACCCGTTCACCAAAAGTTAAGGAGGTACACAATGAAAAAGATTGCTGAACAATGTAACAGAGTAAATTATAAAAGGATAGGACTTTTGCACCCTTCGACCATGCTCAGGGCAGGCTTATGCACTTGTGCACTTATGCTCTTAGTTTGTGGCTGTGAGAGCTTGCGTTTTGCACCGAGCGAGGCTCAAAAGAAAAACGCTTGGCTACACAACCGTACTGCACAGGTGACAGCGGAAACGGCCAGAGAGGAAGATTCCTCGGAGGAGTTGCAGGCGTTGACCAAGCTGAACGAGCTGCAATCGAGAGCCTTTGTCACTGACTGTGGTTTGCCGAAGGAATTTCCACAGGCTGAGACGACGGAAGATATACTGCGTGACTTGAACTGGCAGCTTGCCGGCACCGCTTTAGCTGAGGCTGCGGAAAGGCCCGATGCCTGGCAGGTTGCGGATTCGGCATTGGAGTTAGCTATCGGCATCAGTGCCCTCCTGGGTGGCGTCTATGGCACCAGGGCCGTTCGGTTCCTGAGAGATGCGAAGACGAAGTCACAGGCATTGAAGGAGATAATTGTAGGCAATGAGTTTTTCAAGAAGCAGAACGAACCGTCTGTTGTAGCCTTCAAACAGGCTCACGGCAATCAATCCCCCCAGACCCGCCAAATAGTTACACAGATGAAAGCGTAAAGTTTAAGTTGCATCCACAAAGACAATATCCTATAGTATGACTATGTGATGTAGCTACAATACTCGCATAAAAATATAACTATGGGAGATGGATGTGACAGAAAACAATAGTAATGATGCTACTAAGGCTGCACAGAAGCCTACGCCTTCTGTTTTGTCCATCAATGTCTGTGATAGTATCATCAGAGATGAATTCACAAAAAAAATCTCATTGATCGGCCTTTTTAGTGTTATCCGAGCGAATAGTTTTCCCTGCACCCATCCATCACTACACGTCTATGTTGCCTTAACCAACGGTCACGGCAAATATCAGACAGACATCCGATTTATAAACCTCTCAGATAACAAACCAATCGTCGGCATGAGGGGACATTTGGAATTCCAAAATCCTCTGCAAGTGGTGGAACTGAATGTCTGCTGGCAACAATTGCGGTTTGAAAAACCTGGTGAATATGTTGTGCAGGTTCTATGCGACGGGACTCCTGTAGGAGAACGAAAATTTATGGTCATAGGACCAGAACACAAGATGCCTCCAACTTCCGGAACCGATGCAAGGTAACATACGGCAGAAGTCAACAAAGACCAGCCCGCCAGATAGAAGCAGCGAATAATACAAAACATAGAAATTAAATACGCTTTGGTATAGCACATCTAAAGACGCTATCCTGTAGGCAACGCCAGGGAGTGGCCTTCCACCCCAAGCTGTAGTATTAAATGGGCACAGTCGATTTCTATATTGGCAATTGACAGAGCAACTCTTTGCGGATAAAAATAATTAGGCGTGAGAGTTTTGAGGATGTTATTTGAGGGGATTTCAGTGAGGTGCAAGATGCGAGTAATAGATTTTTTAGATAAAGAGGGCGTCAGCTACGAGGTTACCGAGCACAAGCCGGCCTTCACGGCACAACACATTGCGGCGGAGGAACATGAGCCGGGAAGATACGTAGCCAAGCCGGTGGTCGTAGAAGCTGATGGTAAGAACATAATGTGTGTTCTCTCAGCATGTTACAAAATTGACCTACGTACGTTAAAGAGTCAGTTGGGAGCCAAATCGGTTGTGCTGATCGAAGAAGACCAGATGGGAAAGCTCTTTCCTGACTGCGAACTTGGTGCGGAGCCACCTTTCGGCAATCTGTACGATATGCCCACCGTTATAGATAAGGCCTTAGAGCAGGATGACCACATCATGTTCCAGGCCGGCTTGCATGAAAAAGCAATACGGATGAGTATGGATGACTACCGAAAGCTGGTCACACCCAAGGTGCTCGAATTCAGCTACCATTTAACATCGTGACGCTGCGTTGATACAGGATGTAATGAAAAACCGTGCACACGGAATTAAGGATTCAGCCCGTCTCCTTGGCCTTGCTCGGGACAGGCCTGCCTGAATACGGCTCGGCGTTTTGCAGAGACGAGAGCCGGGTTATAGAAATTACAGATTAACTATGGTCAAAGTGCTGTCTATCTGTGTATTGGTCGTGACCATTTGCTTGGCCGCAAGCCCCGATTTATCTGGGTCAGCAGATAAAGCACCGCAAGGCGTCCTCCGAAAGGAGTCCTTAGGACTGCGGAAGACAATGAACACATCATCCAGCCTATACGCGAAACTTCAGAGTGTCGATATCGATGATGTACGGTGGACTAAAGGTTTCTGGGCCGAAAGGTTTGATTTGTGCCACAAGGTTATGATCCCAAATATGTGGCAGCTTCTGGAAGATCCCCAGATCAGTCATGCTTACGACAACTTTCTTATTGCGGCGGGATTGAAAAAGGGAAGACACAGAGGGCCGAAATGGCATGACGGTGACTTCTATAAGTGGCTTGAAGCGGCTGCTTTCGTATATGGCCTGACCAAAGACGAGAAACTAAATCAGCAAATGGATCGAATCATCGATGTAATCGGCAAGACCCAACGCAAAGATGGTTATATTCACACGCCGGTAATAATATCCCAGCGTAGTCAAACTCCAGTCCGCAGGACGCCTAAAGGCGAAACCGCGGAATTTGCGAACAGGCTTGACTTTGAGACCTACAACATGGGACATTTGATGACCTGCGCCTGCATTCACTATCGCGCTACGGGCAAGACAACGTTGCTGAATATAGCAAAAAAAGCCGCTGATTTTCTCTACATGGTATACAAGAAGTCACCCCAGGATTTGGCGAACAATGCCATTTGCCCCTCTCACTATATGGGTATTATTGAGATGTACCGGACCACGGGCGAACCGAGGTATTTGGAATTAGCAAAGGCTCTTATTGACATTCGTGACCCCCGCCTACGCGGGGGCAAGCTTGCCCCTGCAAAAGCAGGGGAAACCGGCACGGATCACAATCAGGACAGAATCCCTTTTCGTAAACAAACCAAGGCTGTAGGCCACGCTGTCAGGGCGAACTATCTCTACGCCGGCGCCGCTGATGTTTATGCAGAGACGGGAGATAAATCTTTGCTGGCAGCCCTGGAGGCTATATGGCATGATGTTGCCTACCGGAAAATGTATGTTAACGGTGCAACAGGTGCCCTGTATGATGGCGCTTCACCGGATGGCTCAAAGGACCACGAGGCAATCCAGCTTGTTCACCAGGCTTACGGCAGAGAGTATCAATTGCCTAACATCACGGCGCACAACGAATCGTGCGCAACGGTTGGCTTTGCTTTGTGGAACTGGCGCATGCTGGCAATCACTGCGCAGGCGCGCTTCGCCGATATTCTCGAACTGACACTCTACAATGGTGTGCTTTCAGCGATCAGCCTCGATGGAAAGAAGTTCTTCTACACCAATCCGCTTCGGGTGGTTGAAGACCTGCCTTTCGAGTTGCGCTGGTCACGGAAGCGAGAACCTTATATAAGCTGTTTTTGCTGCCCTCCGAACGTGGTTCGTACAATTGCCGAGGTAGGTAGCTTCGCTTACAATGTCTCGGACGAAGGAGTGTGGGTCAATCTCTACGGCAGCAATGTGCTTGATACTAAGTTTCCCGACGGCTCCAGGATCAAGCTGATACAAGAAACCGGTTATCCCTGGGACGGGACAATCAGGATAATCCTTGAGGATGCGCCCGCAAGAGAGTTCTCGGTATTTCTTCGCATACCCGGTTGGGCCAACGGCTCTATTGTGAAGGTCAACGATAAACTCGCAGGAGATAATCTAAAAACAGAACAGTATTTTGAAATCAAACGAAAGTGGCCGACAGTCCACAGGACGCCTTACGGCGGCGACGTAATCAAGCTTGTCCTGCCGATGCCGGTGCAGTTGATTGAGGCAAATCCTCTGGTCGAGGAAGTTCGCAACCAGGCGGCTATTAAACGTGGGCCGATTGTTTACTGTCTTGAGTCTGTTGACCTGCCGGATGGAGTGAAGATAACAGATGTATCCATCCCGCCTGCGATCAAACTCAGAAACCATTTTGATGAGGAGCTGCTCGGAGGCGTCACTGTTCTTCAAGGCAAGGCACATGTTCTCGGCGGCAGCGACTGGGGCGAGGTCCTCTACCGCCAGATATCACATCAGAAGCCGAAAGCTGTCGATATTCGCTTGATTCCTTACTATGCCTGGGGTAATCGGGGCAAGTCTGAGATGACGGTTTGGATACCGCTAAGATAAGATAATAGAATGGTATGCACGGGTCTCCACCGATGGCGGTAACCCACAGCATACCGAATCACCTTATTCAATTTCTTCGTCGATCCAGCCAAGAAGCTCCCTCAAGTCATCGATAGTAATATCACCCATGTGAGCGATGCGGAAAGTCTGGTCTTTCAGTTTACCGTAGCCGTTTCCAAAAACTGTGTTGTGTTTTTGCTGAATAGCTTTGATGACTTCAGCAACATTGATGCCACGGGTGTTCTTGATCGTAGTCAAAGTATTTGAAGCGTATTTTTCATCGCAGAGCAGCTCGAATTTGCTCTTCGCCCAGCTTCTTACAAAGTCACCCATCTGTTTGTGCCTTTGCCAGACATTTTCCATTCCTTCTTTCAGCAATTTTTGGCACTGGTAGTTAAGGGCCATAATATGAGGAATCGCCGGCGTTGTCGGCGTTTGATTCTTCTCATTACGTTTTGCATATTGCTGAAAGTCGAAATAATAACCTCGGTTGGGAACATTCTTGCTCTTTTCCAAAGATCTCTTGCTGACGGCAACAACAGCCAGTCCAGGTGGAATAGCAAACGCCTTCTGAGTAGAGGCGAACGCCACATCCCAGCCAAGCTCGTCAAATTTCAAAGGAAGCCCTACCATGCCGCTGACCGAATCAACGAAAACCAGCACATCAGGGTATTTTTCCTTCATCATCCGGCTGATTTCTACGACCGGATTGGTCAGGCCTATGCTGGTCTCGTTGTGGATAAGTGTAATAGCGGCGAATTTGCCGGTTGCGAGCTTTTCGTCAATCATCTCAGGCAGAGTAGGTTTTCCCCACTCAACCTTTAGTACTTCGACGTTTCTGCCGCAGGCTTTAGCGACGTCGGCCCATTTATCACTGAAGGCTCCACAACAGGTGCACAGAACCATTTCATTAAAGCCTACGCAGTTGCGTATCGATGCTTCCCAGCCGCCCGAGCCGGAACTTGTAAAAAGATATACATTTTGTTCGGTGAAGAGCATCTTTTTCAGCATACCGACAGTTTCCTCTTGTAGCTGAGCGTACTCTTTGCCGCGATGTCCCAATGTCGGGCGTGCAAGCTGCTGCAAAACATCGTCATTTACTTTTACCGGACCAGGGATAAATAACCTGGGCGGATTTTTCCAATCTGCCATATCTTTTGTCTCCAAAAATCAATTTATATTTTTTGAATCGCTAAACCTGTATACATCTTGGGATAAAAGTAAGTTGACTTATGTGGCATCCTTTCACCGGCGGCGGTAACCATTTGCAGCTGCTGCATCTTTACCGGATTTAAAAGAAACAGCACCTGCTTTTGTCCGGAATCCACCAGCCGAATCGAATCATCAATAGCGTTGGGGACACCTTTTACAAATTCAACATTTCCGTTTTTAGTCAATTTTTGTTCGTCAATGCCTAGGAGCTTTTCAAGGACAAGCTTATGCAGGACAGAAACATCGAGCGACTTCCAGGCATCACTTTTATCTGGTACAGGCAAGTTCATAGTTCGCTTGTCTTTTAAAACAGCTACATAGAAGGCACTATTGCCACCATAGATGCCAAAAGCGTTTCTATCGTTATTATACTCGGTCTGCATTTTTACAATCATCTTCTGTTTTGCGCCGGTTTTAGCGTCAGCGGAACCAAATGACAGCTCAGCGACTACAAAGTCTTCTTTAAGGTTGGCGACAAATCTCCCAATGTTAAAGTTTTTAAGATTGCCAATGATGCGGTGAGTAGCCAAGAGCTTTATTCCATCCTGGTAGATATTAGCAAAAGAAAGCATTTGATACTTTGCTGCCGGGTTGGAGCTTTCCTTGGAATAGGTCAGGCCGGTCGTGTAGCGGTGGTGGCCATCGGCTATAATACAACTTTTGTCGCTCATCATTTTTACTATTGCATTCATATCAGCCGTGTCGGTTATTGTAAAAAGACGCTGGCGAATGTCCTCAAATGTAAAATCAGCAAGCGGCTTTTGTGCGGCGGCTTTTTCGATGATTGTCTCTGCAATTTTTTGCTTATCTTCATAAAGCATAAACACCAGGCCAAACCTGGCAGCGGTTGCACGTTTTAGATTGAGCCTGTCTGTCATTGGTTTTTCAAAAACCTCTTCATGGGGCCGAACTTTGTCACCAAACTCTTCCAGCTTAGTCAAAGCAATGAAGCTTAAACGTCGATATGCTGTCTCAGCTAATTGGAAATCCTGCACGTAAGCGTAGATTACTTCCTTTGCATCCTGTTTCAGGACGCCGGATTTTATCCAGCGATTCAGATAATCAGCCGCTCTTGTGTATTGATTATTTTGCTCGTTATCGGAAGGGCTGGTTTTGCCTTTGATTATCCGCGCGATATTATATTCGCTTTTTTCATAGAGCTGCTGCTGTTCGGCTGGACCGATTACGTCAAAGGGAGGGGCGATGCAATTGCCTACATCGCCGACCATCTTCGGATCGAACCTAAGTCCTTTGAACGGCTTAATTTCCATACTTGTGAAAATGCTAAATACGAAACACGAAATTCGAAATCCAAAACAAATTCAAATTACCAATTGAACAAACGTTCAAAACAGAAACCGTTTCAATTATAAGATTGCCCATCATTAAAGGACTGCGGATAATACTAAAGAAAGGACAAATTGTCAAATAGAGTATTTCAAAAAGGAGTGGACCCCGTTAGAAACCCAATCGGTGTAAAACGGGGTGAACGATGCGGAAAAATTTCTAACGGGGTGAAGCCATGCAGCAAATAATAATGCGTCCTATTGGGAAAATATGTTCGCCGTATAAAGAAAGCAGTAATATCCCTATACAAGGGACTTTCAACAGCGAGGTGGATGCGTACGTTGAACTGGAAGAAAAATATGCCGGGGGCTTAAAAAACTTGGATGAATTCAGCCACGCGATAATATTGTACTATTTTCACCGGTCGCAGAGAGAAGGTATTGTAGGCAGGCCGTTCTTAGAGCAAAATGAACACGGTATATTTGCAATAAGAAGCCCGCATCGGCCTAATCATATCGGCCTTTCAGTTGTGAGAATCAAAAACATAGAGGCAAATAGGATGTATTTTACTGAAGTGGATGTTCTTGATCAAACGCCTGTTCTTGATATAAAGCCGTATGTCAAATATTTCGATTACCGGCAAGATGTTAAGTGTGGCTGGTTAGACAAACACTTCAAAGACGGCGATATTCCGGATGCAACCATTTTGAAATAACAAAAGATGCAATTGAGCTGATCAATCGTTTAACACTTGTACCGTAACTCCCAGGGCTGGCTGAAAAACCTTCATAAGCAGCCGGAAGGCTTGAATTTTAATGACAAATTTGTATTCTATTGAGAATGAGGCGCAGCAGCGTAGGTTCATTGTGCTCACGCGATACGAAATTGTCCGAACCAGCGGCTGGAGTCGGACGCGGGCTAGCGCCCGCGCCGATCAGCTTTTCGTTATATTACTTTGATTCCAAAACATTGAGCAAATTGAACCAATCATAAAGAAAAATGAACATAGGATAGAACAATGGAGTTTCTGCATTGGCAATATTTCATCGCTCTTGACTCTGATCTTGAAATTGTATCGAGGTATGTCGAAATATCTCAAGAGAACTACAGAACCTATTCAATACAATTTGTTAGTTTACTACTTTCAGCTTGCTCTGAGATAGATGTTGTAGCCAAAGTCCTTTCAAAGCTAATTGATCCAAACTTAAAACCATCAAGAGGAAGCTTTCTAACTATATCGGATTATCAAAAGACCATTATTGGAAAATTTCCAAAGTTTCATACAACAAAAATCCATATTCCTAGACATGAAATACAATTGATCCCATGGAAGCTGTGGAAATCAAAAAATGTACCACAGTGGTGGACCAGTTACAACTGCGTGAAGCACCAAAGAGATAGCTTCTATAAAGAGGCAAATCTTGAAAATACCATAAACGCTGTTGCGGGACTATTTGTGATGGTCCTCTATCTATACACTCATAATAATAGGTTAAATGTGGAGAGTGTTCCCTCTCCAAAATTTTTTGCAGTTGATCCGCTCTATGAAACAGGACTTCGATGGGCCAATACGGTACATTACATCACACCTGATCAATTAGCTAACACCACTTAGAAAAGTAAATATTCATGTAATATAACCAGCGGCTGAAGAAGAGCTGGCACACCTGATTTGACCACAAGAACTACATTTGCGTATTGTTGAACCGAACCAGCGTCTACATAAGGATGCCGCCGCGTGGCGCTTAGTTAAAGGTTAATGTAGCTATTCAGATTGCGCGGCTGCGGATTTGCTTTTTTCTGGCACCTCTGCCTCAACGCCTGTAAACTTCAAGTTCTCCTCGTCCTGCACGTCTATCTTGATGAGGTTTTTGCTTTTGAATTTGCCCGCCAGCACGAATTCGGAAAGCGGATCTTCGATGTAATGCTCAATAGCTCTTCGCAGAGGTCTGGCACCGAATTCAGGATTGTATCCCTTGTCGATGAGAAATTCCTTAGCCTGCTCATTCAGCTCCAGCTTTAGGCCATGCTCGGTCAGCCGTTTGAATACCTTCGCAAGCTCGTAATCAACGATAGTTTGCAGATTCTCTCTCGTCAAAGCCTTGAAAACTATTATATCATCGACACGGTTTAAGAACTCCGGCCTGAAGTGACGCTCTACTTCTTTCTGGAGGATTTCTTTCATCTTTTCGTAATTTGCTTCCGGGGTCTTCTTGCCGAAGCCAAAGCCGGTTTGATTCTTAATCAGCTCGGCGCCGATGTTACTGGTCATAATGAGGACGACGTTTTTGAAGTCAACACCTCGTCCGAAGCTGTCGGTCAGTCTGCCCTCGTCCATAATCTGCAGAAGCATGTTATAGACGTCCGGATGTGCCTTTTCTATTTCATCCAACAGCAGCACTGCGTATGGCCGACGTCTGATCCTTTCGGTCAACTGTCCGCCTTCTTCATAACCCACATATCCCGGCGGGGCGCCTACCAGTCGGCTGACATTGTGCTTTTCCATGAATTCGCTCATATCCAATCGGAAGAGCGAATTTCTGTCGCTGAACATAAACTCCGCCAGCGCCTGCGCAAGCAGCGTCTTTCCGACACCGCTTGGACCGAGGAATATGAAGCAGCCCATCGGTCGATTCGGATCCTTCATGCCGCTTCTGGACCGTCTTACAGCCTTAGCTACAGCGGTGATCGCCTCATCCTGTGAAACCACTGTTTTGTGCAGCTCAGCTTCGAGCTCCAGCAGCCTCTGAGTTTCTTTCTTCTCCAATTTCGTCAGCGGTACGCCTGTCATATTGCTGACGACCTCAGCGATTACTTCGGTATCAACCTTGCCGGTCGCCTCTTTATTCTCCTCGTACCACTTCTTTTGCTTGTGTGCTTTCTCATCCAAAAGCTGTTGAGCCTCGTCCCTCAATGAGGCTGCCCGCTCGTAGTCGGCATTTCTAACCGCCTCATCTTTTTCCCGCTGCAGCTTTTCAATTCTTTCTTCGATCTCCGTCAGGTCCGGCGGCAGAGTCATATTCTTAAGCCGAACCCTTGCACCGGATTCGTCGATTACATCTATCGCCTTATCCGGCAGACATCTGCCTGCGATATATCTGGTGGACAGCTCCACCGCCTGGAAAAGTGCCTCGTCGGTGAACCGAACCCTGTGATGTGCCTCATAGCGGTCCTGAAGTCCTCTGAGTATTTCGAGGGTCTCATCTTTTGAAGGGGGCTCAACAATTATCGTCTGAAATCGCCGCTCAAGGGCTCCGTCTTTCTCGATGTACTTTCTATACTCGTCCAAGGTGGTAGCACCAATACATTGGACTTCACCTCTTGCAAGGGCTGGTTTCAATACATTCGAAGCGTCTATGGCACCTTCAGCCCCGCCGGCACCCACAAGCGTATGAAGCTCATCAACAAATAAAACAACGTTGGCGGCTCGTTTGACCTCGTTAATCACAGCCTTTATTCGTTCTTCAAATTGACCACGATATTTTGTCCCGGCAACCATCATCGCAAGGTCAAGCACGACAATGCGTTTGTCCTTGAGTAGTTCTGGTACCTGCCTATTAACTATCTGCTGGCTTAGTCCCTCGACAATAGCGGTCTTGCCAACACCTGCTTCGCCTAACAGAACCGGATTGTTTTTTGTGCGTCTGCAGAGTATCTGGATTAACCGCTCGATTTCTCTCTTTCTACCGATCACAGGGTCGAGCTCGTTGTCGGATGCTAATTGCGTAAGATCTCTGCCGAAACTGTCCAGAGCCGGGGTTTTGCTTTTGGGCTTTCTGCCTACCGTCGGCCCCATCTTCATTCCAAGCCCGCTTGGTCCGTCGTCCACTCCGGCACCGAGCAGATTCAGCACCTCCTGCCGTATATCTTCCAGCTTCAAACCCAGGCCCATAAGAACCTGAGCAGCTATTCCTTCACTCTCTCTCAGCAGACCCAGCAGAATATGCTCGGTTCCCACGTAATTATGGTTCAGTGACCTGGCTTCTTCGATTGCGTATTCAATAACCTTCTTGGCTCTTGGTGTTTGCGGCAGCTTACCCATAGTAACCATATCCGGCCCGCTCTTGACCTGTTTCTCAACCTCAAGTCGAAGTTTCTTTATGTCCACATCCAGGTTCTTTAGAACGGTAGCGCCGACTCCGCTGCCCTCTTTAACCAAGCCCAGCAGAATATGTTCGGTGCCTATATATTCATGGTTAAATCGCTGCGCTTCCTGATTGGCCAGCGCCATAACCTTACGTGCACGGTCTGTAAAACGCTCAAACATCTTTTACCCCGTCAAAGACTTATTCTTCAAAGTCTCATATCTATTTCATCACAAAGAAACATTATACATTGCTTTAGTACAACCTGTCAAAGGCTTCGCTGCTATTTTCGGGTTTTAGAAACACCTATTTATTTATATTGTTCAGAACAAGCTTATGTTCATTTTTTCGGACATTGGCTTTATTCAACTTAGCCTTTTATCGGCAAAAAGTGCTGCCAACTTTCCCATTGAGTTCAAAGACCTGCCTTATTTATTAGAAGATTTACGAAGAGAGCCGGTTTATCGTATGATCGACTTATGTGCGTATGGTTTATTTTGGGCTGATTTTTCTTTTAACTGGTATGTTTGGCCCATGCTTTATCCGGACCATTTTGTTTTTGTGGTGTATTGCAGGAAATTCTGTGTTTTATTCTTCCGGCCTTACCGGTTGTCTTCCTCAAGCAATTTTCGCAGATATTCGTTTTCTCTGCGAGTTGCCTCAAGGTCGAAAGCTTGATATTTGATGCAAACCCGCAGATAATCCAGCATATCCATCAGTCTGTTGATGCTGTTTTCGATCTGCTTACGGTTGGCTTGTGCCTGTTCGGCAAGCTTGGCTAACTTATTGGCTTGCAAATCGGTAGTGTCTCCAAATTCTTTGAGCAATTCATTGAGCTTGTTTTTTAATCTCGTCTCATCCATCACAGCCTCCTCCCAGACGCATACCCTCTTCTAATCACCGTATTCAAAAAACTCCAAAGCTAATTAATAAAAGAGAAGCAAAATTCATACCTATGCGCAAGAAGTTTTGTATTTTATTCGATTTTACCGCTTACCCAGGATAAATAGCCTATGAACTCGGGCAGGTTAAATGATAGTAACTTTTACTTTGATTTTCCGAAATGTGACTTTTATTCGAGTTAAACGCCTATGTTTCCAAAAACCAACATTGCTCCTTTAGCCACCCCATTTGTACTCTATTAAAGGTTTAAATCGTAGTCGATCAGGCTTGATGTTGATTATTATAAACATCGCTGTCGATTTAGATAAAAAACCTTTGACACTTTGAACTTATTGGCAATAAAATCGTAAAACTGTTATGTAAATCGTTCTTATCGCTGTAATATTAGCTGGTTTGTTATTCCGGATGGTTGTATAAAGAATTGGGAGACTAAACATGGAGATTTCCACCCTCAAGCGGAAAAAAGGTTATTTAGTTATTTCGGCTCTTCTTATACTTTGGCTCTTTGCCGTTCCTGTCTCGGCGCTTGCACAGGATACAAATAGCATTAACACTCTGCGCCGGATGGGTAAAGCCTTTGCCGAGATTGCCCAAAAAGCTTCGCCTGCTGTTGTCGGCCTCAAGGCTGAAAGGACCGTCACTCGACAATATTCGATACGGCAGTGGCCGTTCGGCGAACCGTCTGACCCATCTTCAGATGATTTGTTTGATTACTTTTTCCGACGTTCACCTTCGCCTCGCGAACGCACCCCGCGGCGTGAATACCAGGTTCCGCAAACGGCACAGGGCTCCGGATTTATTATCACTGCCGACGGCTATATTCTCACCAACAATCATATGGTTGGTGAAGCTGATAAGGTAGAGATTGAACTGGCTGATGGACGAAAATTTACTGCTGAAATTAAAGGTGCAGATCCTGAATCCGATGTCGCTGTGATAAAAATCGATGCTAATGACCTACCTTGCCTCAAATTAGCTGACTCCTACAATCTCGAGGTGGGTGAATGGGTCCTTGCTATAGGCAATCCGTTTGGCTTGAGCCATACTGTAACCGCAGGCATTGTAAGTGCCAAAGGCCGCAGTGACGTTGGTTTAACTACGTATGAAGACTTTATACAAACTGATGCGGCTATAAATTTTGGCAATTCCGGCGGCCCTCTGTTGAATCTTGACGGCAAGGTTGTTGGAATCAATACAGCTATCCTTGGCACAACCGGTAATATAGGGATTGGTTTTGCGATCCCTATAAATATGGCTAAAGCGGTCTACCCCCAACTGATCGAAAGTGGAGTTGTAGAGCGGGGCTATCTCGGCTTATTGCCTGATGACTTAACCTCATCAATGGCGGAACTGCTCGACTTAAAGGATACAAAAGGTGTTATCATTTCTGAAATTACAAAGGACTCGGCTGCGGATAAAGCCAGCTTAAAGCATAATGACGTCATTTTGGAGTTTAACGGCAAGCCGGTGGAATCACAGACCGAGTTTCGTCGCAATGTCGCATTGTTAAAGCCGGGCACCGAGGTCGAAATAGTCGTGTGGCGCGATGGCAAACGCAAGACTTTTACTGCCAAACTTGACAAACGTCCACCCCTGGAAGAGCTTATAAGAAGCTCTCAGCCGGGGCGTATCAATGCATTGGGCTTTTCCGTGCAGAACCTAACTGATGAATTAGCTGAGCGTTACGGCTTCCAAGGCCAGAACGGCGTTATCGTCAGCAGAGTTGAGCCGGGTTCGCAAGCTGCACGGGAAGGTCTCAGCGCTGGAATGCTTATCATTGAAGTGAATCTAAAGCCTGTTCAAAACACCAGAGAATTCAGCGATGCGATGGAGCAGGCTAAAAAAGAGAAAGGTAGAGCCATCCTTTTAGTAAATGATGGACAGCGAAGACGTTATATTGAGCTGAAGCTCACTGAAGATAAATAATAAACATAACCTCCTTCTAACAAAGGATTTGGCCCCGCTCACGTAGTGGGGCCTCTTTTTTAATATCACGCCTCAAGCAACTATACAGACCCACAGGCACTGAAAAAACAGACAGCACGAGCTAATAGTGACTCATAGATTTATCCGCGACCCCGACGGGTCGGGGCTACAGAACGTAAATCCCAGCCGACTTTCCCGGTAACTGCACTTCGAGCCTTCCGGAACTGACAAAACAATCAGGCAGCTCATCAAGATAACTGCTTAAAACACAACCATCCGGAAGCAACTGCTTTATGCGAGGAGGTACATTGCAATTGCCGGCTATGTTTATCGACACAGGGACAGGCATCGGCTCATGGCCGTTGTTTATCACCACAATAACAACATTGCCGCGAAATTCCCGCATATAAGCATACAGAAACTCATCGACATATAGAGTCAAAAGATAGCCGTAACGAATGGCAGCATTCTCCGCACGCAATTTTATCATTTTAGTGACATAGTCAAAAACATCCCGTTCAAATGTGTGCTCCCATGTAGGTTTGTTATCAGGGCCGAACAAAAACCACGGCATGTCCCTGCGATTATCCGGGTCACTGCCTCCTTCCAGGCCGATTTCGGTGCCGTAATATATCTGCGGAATGCCGCGAGTAGTAAAAAGTAAAGACAAACACAGCTTGAGAATCTTACAGGCAAGGTCACGATCCCAATAACCGACTCGATCCAGAATCTCGGTTGTGATACGCTGATCCAGATCATGGTTGTCCAACAGAGTGACTAAACGATTGGCATTTGCGTAAGCTTTGTTCTGATCCAGTATGCCCTTAGGCTCATCCGGATGCAGCCGGGGACGAGCGAGTCTCGTCATAGGCTTATCCCACACAAGCGCTTCTTTGATAGCCAAACAAAGTGGAAAATCAAATAAAGAATCGAAATCATGCTGCTGCTGATAGTAGCCTACAAAGAATGGATTCCAATCCAGCACTTCACCGATAAGTGACATCTGAGGATATCTCGTCTTAATCTGTGATTTGAAAAGATACCAAAAAGTTTTCTCAACATGTTTAACGGTATCCATGCGAATACAGTCGATGCCGGTCTCCTCAATCCAGTCAAGTATGTTTTGCACGAAGTAATCGCCGACTTCCGGCTGGTCGTGATCAAGGTCAGGTAAACCTGAGAGCCAGCCCTCTGTAGTGTCACCACTACGATCAGCATTGAAATGGCGGGTTTCAAACCTTTTATAGGGATACGCCTCATACACTGGTGTATGGTAGCCGGTGTGATTTACTACTATATCGAGAATCACTTTGATTCCCGCATTATGAAAGGTCTCCACCAATTCCCTGAGGTAAGCTTTGCTTCCTTCAGCCAAATCGGGTCTTGCGCTATAAAGGTGCGGGTCCACCCGCTCAAAATCCATCGCCCAATAGCCATGATAGCCGGCGCTGTCGTAAAAGTCGATAATATTCACATATACCGGCGTCAGCCAAATTGCGGTAACACCAAGGGTCTGCAGGTACGGTATTTTATTCTTGAGACCTGCAAAATCACCGCCATGAAAGGCTTGTGGATTTGCTATATCAACGTCCTGGTCATTATTGGGATCGCCGTTGCAAAAACGATCGGTAATCACGAAATATATCACATCATCTTGTGTCAGCATGGGCCACCTTACCCTTCACAATATAATTATATCTACTTTCGTAGAGCGAGGTGGGTTTTTAGTCCACCCTATTTTTTCGCTGGTGCATCTTTCAATGGTGTGAGCTCCCGCTTATTCCGGTGATATTGTGATGAGCATTATCCCAAATGGCAAGGAAAAAATTTCAGAACGCGCAGGTTAGAGGACAGACCCACGAGTGTTAGCGAGTGGGTCATCACAAGAAGATAGAGGGCAAAATTAAAAATGCAGAATGTAGAAATTATTTCATCGTGCCAGTTTACCATTTAGCAATATAGTTAGTTGGATTAAAAAGCCGATAGCTACGAGGATAATTGCAAACCAGTAAGGCTGGTACAGGCCGATGTTCTTTGCGAGGTATCCACCTGCACCCGAGCCGACGATGATACCGATAGAAATTGTAGCCTCATGAATAACCATTTGCACTGAGCGTTTTTTGGTGCCGCAGGAGCCGTAGTAAAGGTGCGAGCTGTAAGCAAAACCGAAACTAAAACCCATAATAACCAGCGACAAGACAAATATCGGCAGTGTCCGGCCAAAGATGATCATCAAAAGTGACACCGAAAGCAGCGCCTGCGCAGCGAGTAAAAGTGCAGATTTGAAGTGCCAGAAGATGCATTTACCCGCTGCTGTCAACATTGCAAAATTGCAAAAGCCGAATACGGTGACTATTATGCCGAAACATGTTTCGGAGAAACCCATGCTGGTAAAAAGCAATGCAAACTGTGAGCGAGTGACACCAAGACAGGCCCAGGAGCTAAATAGCACTATCCGGGCCATCCAGCGAAACCGCATAAGGGCGGCCCTATCTTCACAGCCGACCACAGGGCGGCTTCCTGCATCACCAAACAACGGTGTCTGAACCGAGCCGTCGGTTGCGATACTTAGGAATAAAAAGCAAATTATAAAACCTCCGACAGCAAAGACGATCGGCAGCGGCGTACCTGCTTCAACAAGGACACCGCCGAGCAGTGGGCCTATCATCGCAGCAGCGGACCACATGCCGTTGTACGTTCCCAGCCGACGATTCAGAGTACGGCCTTGAAGATCCTCAGAAACCCAGCTCATAAGAAAAGGCCAAAATAGTGACATGGCGGCCCCAGCCACTGTACCGGCTGCGATTACGAGCCAGATCAAAACCAGGTTGCCGACAAGCCCTCTTGACAGAATAACATAAACCGCAATACTCATTGCCAAAGCCGATGCTAAGTTGACAGCGACGGCGATACGTGTGGTGTTTTTCGGATTGTGCTGGCCTAAGGCTGCACCAGCAAGGAGCAGACACAGCAAATAGCCTAACATATTCGCCGCCCAGGCATAGCCGACATGGCTCTCAGTGCCGCCGATATTGCGGACGACAAAGGGCATCGCCGTCCACCATACGCTGATAGCTATGGCCATCGTGAACGCCGCACCGTATAGAAACCTGACGCCTGCCTTCGCCGAAGCGCTACGCGCAGGCAGGCTACGCGAAGGATTTATCGGATTATTGCCAAACACAGCTTTCATATCCTTGCATCTTAAAAAGCGACATTCTATCGTCGCCACGGCAGAATTCCACAAGATAATGGCCCAGCAGAAATGCTCGACTGCCCCCGTTAATCGTGAAACACAGCAGCATTTTTTTGCCTTTGAAATTGGCTTTGATCCGTCCTGAGCCAAGTCTGCGGTGAGCGCGGTCGAACCGTCGAAGGATTGGGTTTGTTTTCCCGTAGCCCGAAGGCGTGGTTCATTCTCATAATCCTTTGTGGAATAGAAGGTTGCATTAATTTTATCCTTAATAAAATTGGCTTTGTTTTGCAAAAAAAGCCCATTTTGTAGAACATTCTCGACAATTGTAGAGCAGACCATGGCCACAGGTGCCATGGCTAATTTGGGCAAGTTTTTGCGTTGTGGCTTTGCTTTTTGCATAGCAGGTCATATATTGGTAATTGGTTATTCCCCTAAGGGGTTTCCGCTTCGCTCCAAGGTTATTGGTTATTGGTAAATGGCATTTCACATTTGGTATTCATTTTTCTGATGAGGTTGAGTCTTTGAAGCTCGAGTATCGTTTTGTAAAGGCTGTGCTCTATTCGGCGTTCATACATCAGGAGGCGGTCGAGGACCCTTGCATTTGCGAAATCCTTTATGGCCATACGACCAAGAGCCAGATGGTTAGCGGAGGTGGACGGCCCGGCCTGCGGCCGGTCTGTGCCTTTGAGAAACAGGGATTTGGTGAGTTTTGCCAATGGGGAGCAGGTTTCATCTGCGTTCAATGCGTCTATGGCCTGGTTCTGGATTCTACAGACTCGTTTTAGCCGCCATGAAAGACTGACAATGCGTTCTGTGAGCATAGATTCCATTGGGCTGACTGGTGCCAGCTCGGCGAGCATCTGTTCGCGGTAGAGGTCGAAGTCAGCCTGGCTTTCTGAGCTGATTACGTCGTGGCGGACCAACAGGCCGTGTTTGACGGCGTTTTGTGAGACGGCGGACTTGCCTTCGCTGGTGCGTGGGCCTGTCGATTTTTGTGCGTTACGCCGGTTGGCGAGTATTTGGACTTCAGTGGCCATGATGAGGTCCCTCCGGATTTACCCCGTGAGATAGGCTGTAAATAATAGAAATGACTTTATCTCATAGGGTGAATCCCGTGAGATAGGCGCAGCCGCCATCTCATGGGGTGAACGATTGACGATTTACGATTTTCGATTGTCTATGAACTACGAACCATTTACGATTTGCGATACCAGCTTTCGCGGGCACAAGTTAACACGAATTGTCGCTAATGATATTAAGCACCGCGTTTTTCCCGGGGTTTTGCCTTTTCACTTTGAACTTTGAACTTCTTTAGGCGTGTATCTGCTGATACGAAGACGTGCGGTTCTCCGCTATATCCGGCGCCTGCTGGCGGTTTATGTTTGCTTAGCGGCAAACATAGGAGTATTTTAACACATTTTCAAACAAAATTCAACAAAAAATGACCAAAAAAGAACTTTTTTGTTCATTTGGGTTTTTTGTCCAGGTCCAGGTTGCCGCTATTAAACTTGACGACCTTCTTCCAATCAATGACACCTTCTTTGTTGCAGAAATCCTGTAGAAAGTCTCGGCTAAATAGATTTATCAGCTTGTCTTTTTCTTTTAGAAAT
>Ga0315533_1000822_pt1 | contig 25273 bp, 22 predicted proteins | sample SalMarSW160130MG_FD_203081 | JGI IMG/M metagenome (GOLD analysis project Ga0315533, IMG submission 203081) | Salt marsh sediment microbial communities from the Plum Island Ecosystem LTER, Massachusetts, United States - Salt Marsh Sediment SW1601-30 ... | reverse complement strand
TGGGCTTTCTTTTAAAGAAGTAGAAGCTTGCCGACTTTCTCATTATGGTAACTCCTCACGCTAAGTCAGTATCATTACTAACAATACCATGAGTGTCACCCATGTATCTCAGCCTCCGCATACCCCAAATTAAATCTGTTAAAAAAATTCAAACGGCAACTGTTTAAACTCGAAAGGTGAACTGCAAAAGCCTGACAAATGAACTCCAGTGGTGCATTCCTCCACAAAAAGGACGGATGTATGTGGATACACAAACGATTTTCCGCTGACCAAGTTAAAGGTTTTAATGAAGGGACACTGCCAGGGGACGCTGGATAGGTCAGCAATCGAGGAAATTTCGGGTATCGGTAAAACCAGATTCTTTGCTTTGTTAAGACAATATCGCCACGTTCAGGAGGAATTCTCTCTTACTTCTTATCAGAGGGAGACACAGACTAGGTTATCTGCCTCCGTAGAGAAACAGATTGAGAACGAATTGCCATTGGAAAGAGAATTGCTTGATGACTCTATTCCGCCCATCACCACTTACACCTACCCGGCTATCGGGGATCGCTTAGCTAAACGTGGAGCCATCGTATGTTCGCCTACAATCATTGAGCGAGCCAAAGGTCTAGCCGTTACCAGGCTCATCAAAGAAAGAAGGGCATGACCGAGAGGTAGTTGCCACCGCCATCGGTGCTTCAATCCAGCACGATGCTTCCCACCACCGCTGGTCACCTTATGCTCAGGAAAGATGGACATTGATTACTTCGTTGGATGATTTCACCCGAAAACTACTGTATGGCGATCTCTTTGAACTAGAAACGACCTAGGCTTATATCAAAGCCTCTGAAGCTTCAATGGAAGTTTGTGGAATCCCCTTGCGCTATTACGTCGATTCATTACGAGTATTCCGCTCTGTTTAGAAAAGAGATGGCTTCTGGAGAAAGCATATCCTGCAAACCGATGAAGCTAACCCTTAATGGAAACAGGCAATGAAAGTACGGTTATACAAAAAACAGTGTAGCAACCTTCTTACGCCAGCGTCAGTCACAAGGTTAATGGTCCCTGCTCCATTTCAGGAAACCCTTATTTTCTCTGAAATTAGCTCCCCCATCTGTTTTGTCCCTACCTCGGTTTTGCCTTCTTCCACTATATCGTAGGTTCTACACCCTTCCTCCAAGACACTGGCAATGGCATCTTCCACAGCCTGAGCCTCACTTCGTAAGTCGAAGGAGTAGCGAAGCATCATAGCTACACTTAAGATGGTAGCAACGGGATTAGCTAGGTTTTGTCCTGCTAGTTCCGGCGCGCTGCCATGAGACGGCTCATACAGTCCAAAGGTTTTCCCTTCAGGAATTCCTGCCAGGCTAGCCGAGGGTAGCATCCCCATAGAGCCGACCAGCATCGAAGCTTCATCGGTGAGAATATCCCCAAATGTGTTTTCCATGACTAAAACATCCAGCTCAGCAGGATGACGAATGAGCTCCATGGCACAGGCATCTACATACATATGGCGTAGCTCAACATCAGGATATTGAGCGGATACTTCGATAGCAACCTGCCGCTGCAATCTTGACGTCTGAAGAACATTAGCTTTATCGACAGAGGTTAGCTTTTTAGACCGACTGCGTGCCAATTCAAAGCCAACTCTTAATATGCGCTCAAATTCTCTTTCAGAATAGGCCATGGTATCAACGGCCTGTCTACCTTCTGGAGTTTGCCATTGTTTCTTTGGCTGCCCAAAATAAAGTCCACCGGTAAGTTCCCTGACTATCACCAAATCGACTCCCTCAACTACTTCTGGCTTAAGGGTTGTAGAATTAACCAACATAGGTAGAACTCTTACCGGACGCAGATTAGCGAATAACCCCAGTTCCTTTCTCAAGGCTAAGAGGCCCTCCTCAGGGCGAATCCTAGCTCCGGGGTCATCCCATTTTGGTCCACCTACCGCTCCCAACAATACAGCATCGCACTGTCGGCACATATCTAATGTCTCTTGGCTAAGAGCCGTGCCCGACGCATCTATGGCGCACCCGCCTATCAGGCCTTGATGTAAGTGGATTCTATGACCGAATCTTTCACCTACAGCTCGTAAAACGTTCGTTGCCTCAGCAATGACCTCGGGACCAATGCCATCGCCAGGCAAAACAGCTATATCAGCTTCCATGCTTGTCTCCTTCATAAAATCTATTTTTGGTATATTCAATCAATCCCCCGGCGTTAATGATTCCCATCATGAATTCCGGATAGGGAGTGGCGGTAAATGTCTTGTATTTAGAGGTATTGTTAATCTTGCCGCTGGATAAGTCTACTTCTAATACATCTCCATCGTCTGTTTCAGTTACTGCCTCAGCACATTCCAGAAGAGGCAAGCCAATATTGACTGCGTTACGAAAGAAGATGCGGGCAAAGCTGGAAGCGATAACGCAGGAGACACCGCAGGCCTTTATTGCTACAGGAGCATGCTCTCTGGAGGAGCCACAACCGAAGTTGGTGGCAGCTACAATGACATCCCCAGATTCAACTCTGGCTGTAAACCCAGAGTCGATGCCCTCCATGCAATGTTTAGCTAATTCGCTAGGCTCTGAGATATTTAGATAGCGACCGGGCACAATAACATCAGTGTTAACATCAGCACCATATTTATGTGCTCTGCCTTTTAGCCTCATAATATAACCTCCTCAGGACTTGCGATTTTCCCCGATATGGCGCTAGCCGCTGCCACTGCTGGACTCGCCAAGTAGACTTCAGACTCAGGGCTTCCCATTCTGCCGACAAAGTTTCGATTGGTCGTAGATAGACAGCGTTCGCCCGGAGCTAGAACGCCCATATGACCACCGCAGCACGGCCCGCAGGTGGGAGTGCTTACTGCAACTCCAGCTTCTATAAATGTCTCTATCAGACCCTCTCTTAATGCCTCAAGGTAAACCCGCTGCGAGCCTGGGATAACGATGCACCTAGTCTCCGAATGTACTTGCTTTCCCTGAATTAGCCTAGCTGCCACCCTCAAATCATCAAGACGACCATTAGTACAACCGCCAATCACTACTTGATCCAATTTCACTTCACCTGCCTGACTTACAGGTTTAACGTTAGAAGGGAGGTAGGGAAAAGCTACCTGAGGCTCGATTTTCGCTACGTCATACTCGATGACATCTGTATATTCAGCACGCCTATCTGCCTGGTATGCTGAGTAAGACTCGTTGCCATGGGTTGCCACATATTCCTTGGTCTTATCATCCACACTGAAGATTCCAGCTTTAGCACCAGCTTCAACAGCCATATTTGCCATGGTGAAACGTCCATCCATACCTAATTCAGCAATCGCCTCTCCATCAAATTCCATGACCGAGTAGAGCGCTCCGTCAACACCAATGTCTCCGATGGTATAAAGGATAAGGTCTTTGCCGCCAACCCATTCGGGCAGCTTCCCGTGGTAAACGAACTTGATAGTCTGTGGTACCTTCATCCATATCTTACCTGTAGCCATAGCCACGGCAATATCAGTTGAACCCATGCCTGTGGCAAAAGCCCCTAAAGCGCCATAGGTACAGGTATGCGAATCGGCACCAACGATAACCTGCCCGGGCAGGGCAAGGCCCTGCTCGGGTAAGAGCACGTGCTCTATTCCCATCCGACCCACTTCGAAATAGACTAGCCCTTGTTCCTTAGCAAACTCGCGTATCTGCTTCGCTTGTTCGGCAGATTGTATATCTTTGTTAGGACAAAAGTGGTCAGGGACCATAACCACTTTTCCAGGATTGAATACCTTACCTACCCCAAGCCGTTTGAATTCCTTTATGGCTGGAGGTCCTGTTATATCATTGGCCAAGACTAAATCAACCTTGGCACTCATAAACTCGCCAGGTTTGACTCTTTCCTTATCGCTATGCGCAGCTAAAATGTCCTCAGCTAATGTCGTCATTGATACTCCTTTACTGGCAGTAGTATTTCTCTAGCCACCGCTTATGGATCCAACTGGGCCTTTCCCTCCTTTCCTGTTTTCTTGGCTACGAGTCGGTTCAGCGCATTCATGTATGCCTTGGCACTGGCAACAATGATATCTGTGGAAGCACCACGACCGGTATAAGTGACACCCTCACTCTCAATTCTTATTATTACGTCTCCAATAGCATCAATGCCTTCAGTAACCGCTTCTATGCTGAATTCTGTGAGCTTATTGGGTATGCCAACTATGCGATTAATAGCCTGACACACAGCATCAACTGGACCTGCTCCCAGTGCAGCATCAGCCAGATTTTGGCCATCAGGGCCAATGAGTCTCACTGAAGCCGTGGGAAGGCTGTGGTCACCGCAAGAAACCTCGACATGGTCGAGATGGTATGCCTCAGTGGCAGTGCGAAGCTCCTCGGCTACCAAAGATTCAATATCTCGATCCGTGATTTCCTTCTTCTTATCAGCTAACTCCTTAAAGCTTTGGAAAGCGCGGCCTAGAGCTTCCTCACTTAAACTGTAACCGAGTTCCGCCAGCCTCTCCTTGAAGCCATGCTTGCCACTTAGCTTGCTCAACACTAGGCTGCTTGCCGGTACGCCAACCGACTTCGGGTCCATGATTTCATAAGTCATAGCGTTCTTCACGAAACCATCTTGATGGATGCCTGATTGGTGGCGAAAGGCGTTCGCCCCCACAATAGCTTTGTTAGGTTGGACTGGAAAGCCAGTAAGCTCACTCACAAGACGGCTTGTCTTGTAAATCTGGGTAGTGTCAATATTGGTAGTAACGTCAAAGAATTCCTGTCGAGTCCTGAGCGCCATTACGATTTCTTCCAAAGAGGCGTTACCAGCTCGCTCTCCAATGCCATTTATAGTGCACTCAACTTGGCGTGCCCCTCTTCGTATTGCTTCAAGGCTGTTGGCTACTGACAAGCCCAAATCATCATGGCAGTGAACGCTCATTACGGCTTTATGTATATTGGGCACATTGAGCAAGATGCCATCGATCAAGCTGCCAAATTCTTGTGGAGTGATATAACCCACAGTATCAGGAATGTTAACTGTAGTTGCTCCAGCATCAATCACTGCCTCTAGTATTTCATAAATATAAGCGGGGGCAGCACGAGTGGCATCCATTGGCGAGAACTCTATATCTTCAGTATAGCGCTTGGCATGAGCCACCATATCCCGAGACATCTGTAGCACCTCACTCCGGCTTTTCTTAAGCTGGTAGGAAAGGTGAATATCCGAAGCTGAGATAAAGATATGAATTCGAGGACGAGCTGCCCCCTTAATCGCCTCCCATGCCCTATCTATAGCCTTAGCATTGGCGTGTGTTAAAGCGCAAATCACGGGTTTCTCGGCTTCTCCGGCAATGAGCCGCACTGCTTCGAAATCGCCTACCGAACTGGCAGGGAAACCAGCCTCAATAACATCAACACCAAGTCTATCCAACTGCTTGGCGATTTCCAGCTTTTCCTGGACATTCAAGCTTGCTCCGGCTGCTTGCTCACCATCTCTTAAAGTGGTGTCGAAAATAATCACTCTGTTGTCCACTGATCACTCCTCAGTTTCATACTGCTTGTGTCTTCCTATAACAACTATAAGCATTCAGCGTAATCCTCTGTTACAGCTTCTTTTTATGAAGGCGTGGGCCGTTCAAATAGTTGACAACCCGAAGAGGTATCTTTGCATCCGTCTTACTTTCTAAGCCAGGGCATCATGCCCCTGAGCTTTTCCCCCACGATTTCAATTTGATGCTCGGCTTCCATCCTCTTCATAGCGTTGAAGCTGGGACGACCAGCTTGGTTTTCTAAGACCCATTCTCTGGCAAAGGTACCATCCTGAATCTCTGCTAGAATTTGACTCATTTCCTCTTTGACCAAATCGTCGATGACCCTAGGGCCTCTGGTATAATCACCATACTCGGCAATATCGCTCACTGAGTAGCGCATGTACTTCAACCCACCCTTGTATATAAGGTCGACGATGAGTTTTAACTCGTTAAGGCATTCAAAGTATGCAATCTCTGGCTGGTATCCAGCTTCTACCAAAGTCTCAAAACCAGCTTTGATCAGGGAGGTCACTCCTCCACAGAGCACTGTTTGCTCACCAAAAAGATCTGTTTCAGTCTCCTCAGCAAAAGTTGTCTCTATGACTCCAGCCCTGGCACACCCGATACCTTTAGCATAAGCTAACGCTATATCTTTAGCCTTCCCCGACACGTCTTGGTGAACTGCGACTATAGCTGGAGGCCCCGCATTCTCGGTATAAAGCTGGCGTAACATATGCCCCGGGCACTTGGGAGCTACCATGCTGACATCAACATTGGACGGTGGCATGACCTGCGAATAGTGGATGTTGAAGCCGTGGGCAAACATCAAAGTCTTACCCTGAGATAGTTCCTTCTCGATTGATCCATAGTAGATTTGAGATTGCAGGTTATCAGGGGCAAGCATAGTAACTATATCAGCCTCCCTGGCTGCCTCGCCTGCGCTGAGCACTTCAAACCCATCCTTTTGCGCTGCTTTCCACCCTTCACCATCAGGCCTGCTGGCAACAACAACATGACACCCACTGTCCCTTAAATTCTGAGCATGGGCATGCCCCTGGCTGCCATAGCCAATAATGCCAATGGTCTTCTCCCTGACCAAGTCCAGGTTAGCATCCTTCTCGTAGTAGATTTTGGCCATGCTTTTCTCCCTCCTTTCTTAATATTATTAATCTTAATTAGCTCAGGAGATGCCTCCACGCGTCAAGGCAACTGTTCCTGTTCTTGCCATCTCCTTAATACCAAAGCCGCGAAGAAGCTCAAATAACGAACTTACCTTGTTTTCATCACCGGTAACCTCCACTGTTAGTGAATCGGAGGCGACATCAATTACATTAGCTCTGAAAACATCAACTATCTGTATGATTTCATTTCTTGTTGAAGTGGTAGCCTTGACTTTGATTAGGGATAACTCCCTGGCTACTGTATCCTCTTCAGTTATGTCAGATACTCTCATTACGTTGATTAACTTGTCTAATTGCTTCCTGACTTGTTCCACCTCTGCGGAGTCACCACTGACAACGATAGTCATCCGAGACAGCCCAGGTTGTTCACTGTGACCTACTGCCAGGCTTTGTATATTGAAGCCCCGGCGGCGGAAAAGGCTAGCTACCCTGGTCAACACCCCAGGCTTATCCTCCACTAAAGCAACTAGGATATGCTTCGTATTCGGCAATCTGGTCTCCTCTAACAGCTACTTACTACTTCTGTCTTTGGCATTTGCAGAATTTGGCTTAGGCTTTCTCCCGGGGGCACCATCGGGTAGACATTTTCCTCCGGCTCAACAACAAAATCGATAAGGAAAGACCCGGAGTGGTCCATTGCCTTCTGTATGGCTGGAGCTATCTCCTCTCTGTGATTTACCCTAACGCCAGGAATGCTATAGGCTTCAGCAATTTTTGTGAAGTCGGGATTCCAAAGCTTTGTATCAACATAGCGGCGTCCATAGAATAGTTCCTGCCATTGTCGCACCATGCCAAGAAAGCCGTTATTGATAATCGCTATCTTTATGGCGAGGTTCTCCTGGGCTATAGTAGCCAATTCTTGAATAGTCATCTGAAGACCGCCATCACCGGCGATGCACCACACTACGTCCTCGGGACGTCCCACTTTGGCTCCTATAGCGGCAGGAAGCTCAAACCCCATAGTACCTAACCCCCCCGACGAAATAAGGCTGTTTGGTTTGGTGTATACAAAGTGCTGTGCTGCCCACATTTGATTCTGTCCTATTCCTGTAACTACTGTCGCATCACCCTGGGTAGCCTCATAGATCTGGCGAATGACATATTGCGGCAATAACGCACGGTCTTCCCCAGCTTCCAAGGATGGATGTTCCTGCCTCCACTGGTCTAGCTGCGACAGCCAATCCAAGTGCTGCCCATGCCTTATTTCCCTATTAATAGCCTTTACTACACTTCTGACATCGCCAACTATGGGCACATCCACTGGTATATTCTTTCCTATTTCCGCGGGGTCGATATCAATGTGGATAATTTGAGCATGAGGAGCAAATCCTTTCGTATTCGCTGTAGCCCGGTCATCAAACCTCATGCCGACGGCAATGATGAGATCAGCGTGTTGCACTGCCATATTGGCATGAGCCATACCGTGCATACCCACCATGCCAAAATTGAGTATGTGCTGTCCCGGGAAAGAACCAATGCCAAGGAGAGTGTTAACTACCGGTATCTGTGCCTTCTCAGCTAATTCCTGAAGTTCAGCATAAGCTTGCGAAATGATTACTCCTCTACCAGCAATAATCACAGGCCTTTCAGCTTCATTGATGAGCTTTGCTGCTCTCTTAATCTGGACTGAGTGCCCCCTCGAGACGAATTTGTAGCCTGGTAGATCAATTTTCTCAGGGTAAACAAATTCCACTTCTTCTTGCTGAACATCTCGGGGAATATCAATAAGCACAGGACCAGGCCTTCTTGTACTGGCAATGTAGAAAGCCTCCCTAATCGTCTTTGCTAGCTCGGTGGTGTCGGAGACAAAATAATTATGTTTAGTGATGGGAAGTGTGATTCCTGTAATATCCGTCTCTTGGAAAGCATCCTTACCAATAAACGGCCTAGCTACCTGGCCGGTTATCGCTACCATAGAGGAGGAATCCATATAAGCATTGGCAATGCCAGTTACCAAGTTGGTAGCGCCTGGACCCGAAGTAGCCACACATACACCTACTTTGTGTGTCACCCGGGCATAAGCATCAGCAGCGTGAGCTGCTGCTTGCTCATGACGAACCAGTATGCGTCGAATCTGGGGGTATTGGGAAAAAGCGTCATATATCGGCAATATAGCGCCACCCAAGATGCCAAAGATAACCTCAACGCCTTCTCTGATTAGACTTTCACACAAAATCTGAGCGCCCGTTTTCTTCATGGTAAACCTCGCCTTACAATATCCCTTTTCGCTTCTACGCCTTTCAAGTCCTTAAATAAAAGGCCTCCCGAGTGGGAGGCTTTCTCCAGTTTCTATTCTTCTTCTTGTGACTGTTACACTTCTACTCCAAAAGCCTCCCAAGCGCACTCTGGGGGCGCAAAACAATAATAATAATGAGGCTGAGCAAACACACCTGGGAGACTATGTATAACATAATATGCTGTCCGCTTCCTATAACTAGACCGCTAATTGTAAACATAAGGCCGTGAATTTGTCAATACCCTGTGCTGGCTGACCACATGGGTAACACTGGGCTATGGATTTTAGCAAGTTGCCTTTCAATATACTCTATGGGAGCAAGATAGCCAAGTGATTGGTGTGGACGATTGAAATTATATTCTATAAGCCATTCAGTTAGCTCGGGATTGAGCTCTTCAGGGTCTAAAGATAGATTGAAGTTGTAAAGCCATTTATACTCCAGAGTCTGGTCGAATCTCTCTTTGGCATATTGTTTTTCCCAACTGATTCATGCAAAATTATCTCAGTACGAAAGGAGGTGTTGCAAGCATCGCTAGGGGTTCATAACATCGAACAGGCAGGCGATTGCTAATTCTGAGCAGGCTGCAAGTCAGAAGCTAGTGTAAAGAATGGCACACAATCTGTGCAGAAGGATGTTATCTCTGCCGCTATCGAAGATGAAGCTTGGCTAGCTTTACCTTCGAAATATCAAAAGGGAGGATAATATGGCTGCAGGTAGAAAAGGTTTTCTCGGGTTTATTGGTTTCTGGGCATTCATCGCTGGTCTTGTTATTGCTGTTGTTGCGGGTATACTTTCACCTCAAAACACCGCTGTCATCGTGGTATTGATTATACTGGGACTGGTAATCGGTTTTCTAAACATAACCGCAAAAGAGTTTATGCTTTTCTTGCTAGCTACAATAGCTCTAATTGTTGTGGGCAGTGTATTTGCTCCCCTTACGGTGTTGGGTCTGGGTAAAGTACTGGATAGGATACTTAGCTACGTTGCTACCTTGATGGCACCTGCTGCAATTGTCGCTGCAATAAAAGCTCTGTGGGCGGTTGCCAAGCCTGGAGATTAACCAGTAGGAAAGATTATCAGCTTATTAGAGAGCGTACGCAGAGAGCACGTCATATAGCAATTTAGCTATATAGGATGCGCCAGGGAGTAGTATTGTTCTATGAATAGGGAAAGTCCTCAAGTAATTTGAGGACTTTCCCTGGGACAGAGCGAGCAGCTGTTTCGTCTTTGCTATCCAAGAACTGAGGTAATATTGGCAAAAATTTGGCAATCATCCGGCTATCCAGCCAAAGCCTGGGGAAACCACCCACTACACTGGCCGAATTCCCCCTAGCTTACCCGCATTACCACCTAGCCCCGATGTCAATTTCCCTATCTTCGCTAACTCCCACATTTTTCACCAAGCCTTGAATTGATTCCATTAGACTAATCCCCAGCGAATAGGCTATACGTAAATGGCGGCCCTGAGGAAATAAGTTTTGCTGGCTGTGTGTTGATGTTCTACGATTTTGCCATTTCTTTACCTTCATAGCTTCCTAGGTATATCCAATGTGGCGCCCTTAGCTGTTTCCAGGTCTATACTGTACCGCTATGCCCTTTTTTATCAACTGCTGGATTTCCTCCTCACCATATCCCAGCTCTGCCAGAACCTGACTGGTATGCTCACCGAGGTGGGGGGTTTGCATCCTCGTCTCAGGTAGCTCTCCTGAAATCATCATCGGAGTCCGAACTGTCTTCATCCGCCCTATACCTGGATAATCCCACTCCTCAATTAGCTGCCGAAACCGTATTTGGGGGTCCTGGCTGACTTCACCTGCATCTAGAAGCCGACCACAGGGAACACCCACCGCCGCCAACTTGGATTCTAACTCAGCACTGCTATATTGTCGGCAGATTTCGCTCACCTTGGCCACCAACTCAGCACGGTGTTCTCGCCTTCCCCCATCTGTAGAATAGCGGGAATCAGCCGCAAGCTCGTCTAGCTTAAGCGCCTGGCAGAAAGCTGCCCAAGTTTTACTGGTGGAGACCCCAATCCAAATCGGCCTGTCCTTGGCGTCAAAAGCTTGAAAGAGTGGCCATGCTGTATGCCCCGACCCACCGCGCGAGGGAAGCTTACCAGTGAAGGAATGACGGGTTATGTAGTAGCCCATTGCCGAAGCGGCGGTGTCTAATAAGGAAACATCTATCCTCTGCCCCTTACCTGTCTTGTCTCGGTCCATCAGACATCCCAAGATGGCACAGACTGCATATAAGCTGGCAGTCATATCAACAAAGGAGGTAACCTGTCTGCATGGCTTACCATCGGGCTCTCCTGTGGCTATCATAATGCCTGACATCGCCTGAGCTACTGGGTCATAAGCCGGGCGCTGGCTATAAGGTCCAGTTTGCCCAAAACCGGAAACTGAACAATATATTATTCTGGGATTCACCTGACTCACCTTATCATATCCCAGGCCAAGTCTATCTACAGCACCAGGCACGAGGTTCTCCATGAAAACATCGGCTTGGCTGACCAATTTCAGAGCGATTTCTTGACCTTCTCTTGTCCCTAGGTCCAGCGCCATGCCTCGTTTATTGCGATTCATAGCCAGCAGTATGGCACCATCTACAGCATAGCGGTAATGCTCTCCACCAGGCGGCTCAATTTTTGTCACATCAGCACCCATATCACCTAGTATCATGGTGCCAAATGACCCGGCGATAACCGAGGTCAAATCAACGACTCTTATTCCTTGCAGAAAGTTCATATCACAACCTCCCATGATTAAACAATGTGCCTTGTCAAAGCATTGTATTACAAGCTTCTTCCCGCTTCAATGGCTTGCTATTCAGCAACATACTTTCGTGGTATCCAGTTAATAGCTAACCATTTTTGTGAGGCGACATTGACAGCTAGCTATTTCAGCTTGTATCTTATCGTTTCGGAGGATGATATGAAGATCCACGAGTATCAAGCCAAACAACTACTTGCCCAGTATGGCGTCCCTATACCCAAAGGCGGCGTGGCAAGAACGCCCAAGGAAGCCAGGAAAATCGCAGAGCAAATCGGTGGACGAGTTGTGATAAAAGCACAAATCCACGGTGGTGGCCGCGGCAAAGCTGGTGGCGTTAAAACCGCAGAGATACTAAGGGAGGTAGAGGAGATAGCAGGGAGCTTGCTGGGAACCAGACTGGTTACACACCAGACCGGGCCCGAAGGATTGCCTGTGAATGTTGTCCTGGTGGAGGAAGCAGTTGAGGTCGAAAGGGAGCTTTACCTCAGCGTTCTAATAGATACCTCAGAAAATGTGCCGCTAGTGATAGCCAGTGAGGCAGGGGGAATGGAAATTGAAGAGGTAGCAGCTAAGAGCCCCGAGAGGATACTCAAGCAGTATGTTGATCCAGCAACAGGACTTTTGCCTTATCAATCCAGGAATCTCGCCTACGGCATGAATTTAGCACCAGAATATATCAGGCCAGTTACACAGACAATGGCCAGCATGTATGAACTGTTCATGGAAAAGGACTGCTCCCTCGTGGAGATCAACCCTCTCGTTGCCACAACCAATGGAAGGCTCCTGGGACTGGACGCCAAAGTGAACTTCGATGACAATGGAATTCCTCGCCACCCTGAGGTTGCTCAATTGCGCGATACCTCACAAGAGCATCCACTGGAGGTTGAAGCAGCAAACCTAGGCGTTAACTATGTGAAGCTTGATGGCAATATAGGCTGTATGGTCAATGGCGCCGGCTTGGCAATGACGACAATGGACATTGTTAAGCAAATGGGAGGTGAACCGGCAAACTTCCTAGATGTTGGCGGAGGAGCAAGTGAAGACCAGGCTACCGGTGCTCTTAAGATACTCCTTTCCGACCCAAAGGTTAAGGCAGCATGGGTTAACATCTTCGGTGGCATTTTAAGGTGCGACCTCGTAGCCAGAGCAATAATAAGAGCGGTGAAGGAAAAGGGACTTGAAGTCCCCTTTATCGTCAGGATGAATGGCACAAACCTTGAAGAAGGTGTACAGCTTCTAAAGGAGTCAGGATTAGACATAGTCTTTGAACCGAATTTGACTGAGGCAGCAAACAAGGCCATAGCAGCGGCCAGGACAAGGAGGAATCTTGATACTTGTTAATGGAAACACAAGGTTAGTTGTTCAAGGCATCACCGGTCGGGAGGCTACCTTCCATAGCAAAAGGTGCATCGAATACGGCACCAATGTGGTTGCTGGAGTCACGCCGGGCAAAGGAGGAATTAGATGGGAAGAAAAGGTACCTGTTTTCAATACTGTCGAGCAAGCAGTGAAGGAAACAGCGGCAAACGCCAGCGTGATCTTTGTTCCCGCTGCCTTTGCCTCCGATGCCATTATGGAGGCTGCTGATGCCGGGATAGAGGTCGTCGTTTGCATTACAGAGTTTATCCCAGCCCTCGAAGAGGTAAAATGGCACTATCACCTCCGCGGGAAAAAGACCACTGTTATCGGGCCTAACTGCCCCGGGATTATTTCTCCACCAGCAAAGTGCAAGGTCGGCATTATGCCTGGATATATTCACAAGCCAGGCAACGTTGGTGTAATATCACGGAGTGGCACTTTAACATACGAAGTAGTGACCCAATTAACAGAGCAAGACCTGGGACAATCTACCTGTGTCGGGCTCGGTGGCGACCCCTTGCCGGGCAGCAGTTTCGTTGATTTATTGAAACTCTTCCAGGCTGACCCGAATACAAAGGCCGTAGTCTTGATTGGCGAGATCGGTGGCACCCATGAGCAAGAGGCGGCGGATTTTATCAAAAGCAAGATGACCAAGCCCGTGATTGCCTTTATTGCTGGTAGCACAGCCCCGCCAGGAAGAAGAATGGGGCACGCCGGAGCTATCATTACTGGCACCGCTGGCACGGCTTCGGAAAAGGTAAAGGCTTTGTCTGAAGCCGGGGCCACCATCGTCTTGAACCCGGCTGAAGTAGGCTTGACCACCAAAAGAGTGATACAGGGTGAGCAAAAAAGACAGCTAATATGAATCGCTATCCTCTAGTTGAGGAAGTCCTTACCTCCTTGACCGCTCCCGAGGTTTTCGACCTGCTTAAAGATAACTCCTATAGTTTCTTTCTGGATAGCGGCATGGATCCACAGAGGCTGGGGAGATATTCCTTTATTGGCAGCGATCCTTTTCTCATAATGAGCAGCCGGGGCAGTGAGGTTACCTTAGTTTGTGGAGACAAACGGGAAATCCAGCATGGCAACCCCTTCGATATATTGGGCAGACTGCTGAAGAAGTACAGCTTAGACCGCGGCCCAGCACCTGTGCCTTTCCTCGGTGGAGCCGTTGGCTATTTTAGCTATGACCTGTGTCATTTCATTGAGAGGCTGCCATCCACAGCCGTAGATGACCTCAAGCTTCCGGAGAGCTACTTTGCTTTTTATGACACCATCCTTGCCTTTGACCATCTGGAAGGGAAGGTTTACCTTGTTGCCACAGGTTTTCCTGAGCTAGAAGAAAGTGCCAGGCTGAAGCGAGCCAAGCTACGTAAAGAGGACGTCAACAATCAAATCCACTCAGCCCTTCCCGCTAGAAAAGAAGGCTCCCCAAGAAATCGGCGATTTGTTGGGCTAGAAGGAGTCAGCCTTGAGCCCGCCAAAGAAACCGAACAGGTGGTGCTCAAGCCCAACTTCACTCCTGAGGAATACATCGAAGCTGTGAGCAAGGTGAGGGAATATATTGCTGCCGGTGATGTTTTCCAGGTCAGCCTTTCCCAGAGGTTCGAGGCCGATTTGACGGTCCCACCATATGAGCTCTATAGGCGGTTAAGGCAGGTTAATCCAGCTCCCTTCGCCAGTTATCTCAACTTTGATGAGGTGAGCATCGTTGGCGCCTCCCCGGAAAGGTTCCTCAAGGTTCAAGGGGACTCAGTGGAAACGCGACCAATTAAAGGGACAAGGCCACGGGGTGGTGATCCAATCGAAGATGCGGCGCTGGCTCAAGAGCTGGTTCATAGCATCAAGGACCGAGCTGAGAACATAATGATCGTTGACTTGGAGAGAAACGACCTGGGGCGGATTTGCATGTACGGCACAGTCAGGGCTACTGAATTGGCTATCTTGGAGACTTTCCCCACTGTATTTCATCTTACCTCTACTATTATTGGCAGGCTACGCCAGGACAAAGACGTTGTTGACTTGCTTAAATGTACCTTTCCTGGTGGCTCCATTACTGGCGCCCCCAAGGTGCGGGCTATGGAGATCATTGATGAACTGGAGCCAAGCAGAAGAAGCGTTTATACCGGCTCTATAGGTTATCTGAGTTTCACCGGCGATCTCGACATTGACATTGTTATTCGCACCTTCTTAGTCAAGGACGGGAGAGCTTACTTTCAGGTTGGAGGTGGCATTGTTTACGACTCCGATCCGGAAGCTGAGTACCTGGAGACTATGGATAAGGCCAAGGCTCTGATTCAAGCCTTGAAACTGGGGCCGAAGGTGGCTGTAAGAGCGAAGTGAGCGGTTAAAGATGATACTGATAATTGATAACTATGATTCCTTTGTTTATAACCTGGCTCAATATGTGGGAGAGTTGGGTTGGCAGCCAGAGGTGTATCGTAATGACCAAATCGCTCTGGCTGAGATTGAAGCCCTGAGCGCAGCGAAGGCTATCAGCCATATTATCATTTCTCCGGGACCGTGCACGCCCTTAGAAGCCGGTATTTCCAACGATGTCATCTGGCATTTCGGCGGGAAAATCCCCATACTTGGAGTATGCCTGGGGCATCAGTGCATTGGCCATGTCTATGGAGGCAGAGTTGGCCGAGGTTCACCGTTCCACGGCAAGACATCCCCCATCTACCACGACGGCGAGACTATCTATCAAGGCTTAGCTAGTCCCTTTCCGGCAACCCGCTACCATTCTTTGGTTATTGAACCCGAGGCTTTCCCTTCCTGTCTCACAATCACAGCGAAAACACCTGATGGGACAATTATGGGGGTAAGGCACAAAGATTATGTAATAGAAGGGGTCCAGTTCCATCCCGAGTCCATTCTCACCGAGGTGGGACACGAGCTCCTAAGAAACTTCCTCAACAGTGTCATTGCGAGGCACGACTAGACATGGCAGAAATTGTTTATCTCAATGGAGAGCTTGTGCCCCGTTCCAGGGCTAAGCTATCCCCATTTGACCACGGTTTTCTCTATGGCTACGGGCTATTTGAGACTATGCGGGCTTATAACGGATGTATATTTCGCCTCGACCGTCACCTGGCTCGCCTTCGCCGTTCCGCCGAGATGCTCGGCCTGGCGCATAATGTTATTGCGGTGAGCCGAAGCTCTGAGCATAGCGAAGGGGAAGCGAAGCAATCTCTGGAGACTGCTTGTGTGGAGACTCTGAAAGCCAATAAGCTAAAGGATGCCCGAGTAAGACTTACTATCACAGCGGGAGAGGGTGATATGACTCCCGACCCAGGCACCTGTCCCAGTCCCACTGTTCTGATCACTGCCAAAAACCTTAGTCCGCTGCCACCTGAAAGATATGAACAAGGCTTCAAAGCAGTGCTATCCTCCATGCGCCGCAATAGCCGGTCGTCCTTATCGCAGTTAAAGTCCACTTGCTATCTGAATAGCATCCTAGCCAGGATGGAAGCTAAGGCCGCTGGATGCGATGAAGCTATTGTGCTCAATGAACGGAGTTGCCTGGCCGAAGGCAGCACCAGCAACATCTTTCTGGTCAAGAAGTCCCTCGCCCTCAAAGGGAGAGGGCAGGTGAGGGTGCTCATCACCTCTTCCCTGGAAAGCGGCATCTTACCCGGGATCACCAGAGAGGCGGTTCTGGAGATAGCTCAGGCTTTAAATATCAAGGCGGTGGAAAGGGAGGTAGAGCTAAAGGAGCTGGCTGAAGCCGAGGAAGCCTTTATCACCAATTCTGTACTGGAGATCATGCCTCTGACCTGGTTTGCAGGCAAGCCCATTGGCACAGGAGTAGCTGGCCAGCTAACCAGAAAGCTAATGGCTGCTTACAGAGAACTCGTAAATGAGGCGACATTTCCCGATATGAATGCTGGGAAGCTAGGAAAGTGAAAACTCGCGTACGAATGATGGATGTGAAGAGACGAATTATCCAACCGCTCGTAGACGATATGTCGACCCAGCAATAAGAAAAGGGAGTCTGCAGTTTCCAAGTGTTGTCAAGTATTGATTTGCTATCGTATCTATTTCCACTATCACTTAGCACCAGTTGCACGGAAAGCTGTAATACGAGAAAATGGAAGTTTGTTACCTAGCTTAACATTCTGAGTTTTTGTTAACAGAAGTCAGTTATGTTTGGTCGAGTGCTGGCCCAGCGGACAGAAAGGCTTTCTGGACACTCGTTGGTCAAGAGCACGAACGGGCGACTGGGATTTCTTAGCAACAGGCTCCGAGTAAAGTGGCCAATGGAGGTGTCTGTTCCTGCTCAGAACCACATCGTGCAATGTTATGCTACGTGAGGGAGATACCAGCGCAAACTCGTTTATGAATCACTGGCTCCTTCATTGCCGTGCTCTTCGATAATTCGTTTCGCTTCCTTAGTGTAAAAATCAGCTAAGCCCCTCATTGTAACAGCGAGTCGTTGATACCCAGCGTTTTCCGCTTCCTCGGCCTGCTCTCCATATTTAGCCGAAAGTTCCAGTTCGGGCTTTCCACTCGGGTCTACGAAATGTACTCCACGAGAATTAAAATTTGCCGTCGCAAATCCATTTCGAATATCATCAGCATCCTTTGCATTAATGACCTCAGCAGCAGCACGGTTTATCCATAATCCATCGGGATCAGGAGGACAGTGAAATAGAACCTGTCCTATGTGGGTAAGAGCTACCTCCAGATGCCCAGACTCAATACAAGCTGCTTTGGTTGATTCAACCCATCGTATGAGGTGCTCTCTGGAAAAAGAACCATCAGGTTGCATACCCGGCGGTGTCCGCCATTCATGAAGTAACCGGTATGCATTCTGAGCTATATACTTTTCCTGTTCGGTATGTTTTTTCGCAGTTTTGGGTTCCTTCTTCGACCGATAAACATAGCGAATGACCTCACAGAAGAATCCTGGGTCAGAAGCTAGTCGGTTCTCTAGTGTCTGTGGTGACGCACCGCGGTCTCTCTCCAAAAGTGGGAGGTAAGCCCATTCAATACGAGCGAGTTCGTCAGGGTTAGTATGGGGGTCATCTTGAAGGGCTTTGATTATTTCAACAATGTAATATACATGCATTGGATAAGGAGGTTCGGTCGAAGACAAGGCTGAAAGAAGTACCCGAACAGTCCGCACCTTATCTAATGGTTGCTCGTCATGCAAAATCCTGTATAGGCACTGGATGGCTGCGTTGGGTCTGCCATATTCCAATAGTTTGTCTATGGCCACATACAACTCATCTTTTGCCTCATAAGGGTTAACAACAACCTTGCTCCAGTACGCCACCTCAAATTCTCCAAGTTTCTCCTTTGACCGCTTCCACGTATCCGCAGTAAAAGGTAAACAAGAAAAGAAGCGTCCCACCTGGGAGTGTGTCCAACTGGTCATTTCTATTTCGTCTACCCAAACCCGGCCTCGACTTCCATATCGGCTGCATACGAAGCCGCTTGCGAGTTGCACCAGGTTCTTGTTTTCCGATTCCAGTAAGTTGGGCAGGATAATTGAATCTATTTTTGAGTCTGCTACAAATCCAATAGAAAGTCCGACCTTCCACGGAGACTCTACCGCATCAGCAAAACGAAGAATTGCTTCACTTCCTTCATTGTCGAGTATCTCCTTAACCGCCCGTTGACGGCGTTCTTCGAGTGTTTTCTGCTGCTCTGCCCAATTTCCTTTTTCTTCGAAAAGGTCTATGTCTCGCTCGGTAAATAATCTGCGGTAGAGATTCAGTCGATTTCGTGGAGCAAGTTTGTTAGCGGTTTCTTTAATCTTTGACACCAACTCTGGGCTGAGTGCCCACTTAGCATCAGCAAACCGCTCGTGCTTTGATACAAGCTCTGTTAGACCAGCCCAGAGTGGCATCCGTTCACTCTCTGGTTTACCCGTAATCTCTCTCGCAGAAAGGTTCTCTAATACTCTCTCCAAAGACTGCGAGGGTAAATCATCAAGATGGCGAGTTATTTCTTCAAGCTTAGCAGCGCTATGTTCTGCCATTTCAACTGTCATTTCAGCATATAGTGTCACCTGGTCCCAATATTCTTTTTGAGTAATCTCTTTCGGCCACTCTTCTGGTATCGTCATACGCCATTTAGGTTTACTGGACCCTGAAGAATGCTGAACCGGGTTGGGTAGCAGGCTTAATAGTAGCTTCCATGCAGCTTCTGGGTTCTCTTTCTGGAGAGTCTGAATAGCGACCTTCCGTTTTTCAATTGGTGCCATTGTTTGAGGAAACCAGGGAAGGAAAATAGTTGTAAGAGAATTCGAGGGCCGGTTTGCCCAACGTCCTCCGGGGTCATGAGATGCAAGCTCACCCAGAACAACGGACACTCGCACGAGGTATTGTTCGTCCCAAGCGAGTGTTTCTAGCGCCCAGAGCAATCCAGTAAGATAATTCTCGCCAATGATTCCTCTCCCTTCCTGTGCGAAAAGCGCATCAAATGGACACGGCGTTTTTTCTAACGCAGCTTCAACAGCACTCAGAAATTCACTTGGCGATGCTTCGGCTAATAGAGGAAGCAGATTGTTCAAGCTGCCCCATAATACCCAGTTAGAATTGTTAAATATCTCACGCACTGACAGCAAGGCTATTGTTTGGGGCTTACCAGTCGAGCAATTGCTCAAAACGGACGGAAAGCTGCCAAGAAGCGCTAGACTTTCAGCGAGTCCTCTTCGCAGATATTGGGAATGCTTCAGCACTTTACCGTGGATACCGGCTGCATATCTTTCTTCTGGGGGTAATTCAAATTGGGGGTCGTTCTCTTTGAGAACAGCCACGGCACACTCCTTGAACATGTCCAGATGACTATCAAAGAGCCTCTGTCCGACTGCCTGCCATAACTCCTTTCGTTCACTGATACCCCAAATGCCATTTTTTAAGCTGACAGGACTACCCGGTTGTTGAAGGATTTCTCGTATCTTGGGTATCCATTTATCAAAATCATCCTTTGCCAGTTTGCTTGCTATCGCTCTATCTGCCTGTGAATTTTCATTCCATGAACCCATAAGGTTGGCAACCCCTAGTTCTGAAGCGTATTTGACTTGGTTCCAATCGATTGCTTGCGAAGGCATTACAGCAAGCTTTGAAGGCATGGTTTTGGCGTATGGTCTTTGAAATGCTGCTTGGATATCATCGGGAAGTGAATCTATCGTTATGGTGCCCGCACTTTGGTTCGCGGACTGCACCTCATCTACAACTCGTGTCCACATGTTCTGAGCGTTAGTCTGCGAATATTGACCAATCAAAGAATGAAGCAAAGATAAGGGCACCCCAGTCCTAATATCCAGGTCGTAACCCAAGAGATGGAAGTGCCGAAGGAATTGAAAAACCTCCTCATCGGAAACTTCATGGTCACCGTTGGCTTTCTTAAGATGCGACTGGAAAGCCATTAATTTGCGTTGCTTAGCCGGACTGCTAAAATTAGCCAGTTCGACTTTTGTGAAAAAATCCCCTGAGTTTTCACAGAATCGTGCCCATTCGAGGATTTCCCGAACATCGCTAGTATCCGTCGCGCTTAAAGGGCCTGTAATGAGAGCAATAGAGTCCTTCCCTCTCGTGAATATTTTGGGATTGTTAAAATCATTCCATGCAGACTGAATTACCTCTCGAAAAACCACATCCCCCTGAGTTATCCTAATAGAGCGCTTAACCTGACCAAGTAATTTTTTCCCTTGTCCATCACCCTGCTTTTCCGCGAAAATAATCAAATCATCTGTGTCATATCCGGAGTATTTTCCTTGAAGCTTAATCTTCTTAATCATGCAATCAGGAAAACACGGAACAAACCCGCCCGCAAGCATGAGCACTACAAAGGATGCTTGGACGCGAGTCTCAAAATTTACGCCGCCTCCGCCGGTTGAAAAAGGGGGGCTAAGTTGTTTTTGTGTATTACTCATTGCTTCGGTCAGTGCTACTCGTCCCTCACAAATATCTTATTCGTTATCTGTCTGATAAATCAACTTGTGTGCTTGCCGGGATCCACCGTCTAGTTAATCACTCCCCACATTTCACACAACGTCAAGGCGGGGTAACCTGTCGGCGCCCACCTAGCACCTTGGATGGGTGCCTAACCATCCAGACGGATTGCACAGAAGTCAGAATTGTTGAGAGCCAATTTGCACTCGGCTGAGTATCAGTTACTTCGATTGAAGCTCTAGCCTAGTTTGCTGTTGCGTCTATTTGCCTGCAAGTGCTAGAATAAGACAAACTTAAATAATGATACCACACTTAGCTATAGGAGGTATATCCAATGGTAATTACAAAGGAATGGTTCACAGTCGAGGAGGCTGCTCAATACCTTTGTGTTTCCAAAAGAACCATCTATAAACTGACTCAAGAGAGAAGATTACCTGCTTATCGCATTGGTCGGGAGCGTCATCGCCGCTTTCGCAAAGAAGATTTGGATAAGGTGCCCTGGACCGATGAAGAAGCTAAGAACGCAGAGAACATTTTAGTACTAACAGCAAGGGCTGACCCGGTGCTGGCAGAAATCTGGGACAACGAAAAGGATGCAGCCTATGACCGGATATAGCCGGAGAGATGTTGTCCTCGTCAGTTTTGTCTTTTCCGATGAAACTGGAGAAAGACGACGCCCTGCGGTCATTGTAAGTTCAGACGCTTACCATAAAAGTCGCCAGGAGGCTATCATTGCGGCGATCACCAGCAGAACTGACCGGGTATTGGTAGGCGACCATCTCATCAAGGATTGGGAAGAAGCTGGCTTACTCTTTCCGTCAGTAGTGACCGGTATCATAAGAACCATGAAGCAGGGCATGATCACCCGTAAACTTGGAATTATGTCCAAAGCTGATATGGAAGCTGTAGATGACAATCTACGCGTTGCGTTAAGTCTAAGTTAAATCGAGGTGGCGTACATCGGTGAATCCAGCCATACGCCCACTTCGCCTGTTGGTCTGCTTACTCCTTCGCCTCGGATGCCATTATGGAGGCCGCTGCCGGCGTAACCGTCGTTGAGAGTCTCGGTGAAATCGGTTTGACCACCAGGAAAGTGCTCGAAGAAGCGTGAGTTGGTCCTTGCTGGCTCTTCTCAAGATTTTGCCTTTATCACTGAGATATGCTACGTTAAAGGGCGCCCCCAGCGTGACATTATGTCTTCACCCAAGAATGTAAGAATATACAAGAACTGGTGCAAAAAATGCGGAATTTGCATCGCTTTCTGCCCCAAAAAGGCCCTGGAAGCAGATGAAGATGGCTATCCCTCTCTTAAGGACAATCAAACCTGTAATGGGTGTGGCCTTTGTGAACTTAGATGCCCCGATTTTGCCATAGTAGTGGACCATGATGAGAACACAGTTGCTTCAAGGGAATGAAGCTTGCGTGAAAGGGGCCCTAGCGGCTGGCTGCACCTTTTTCGCTGGCTACCCCATCACCCCCGCTTCGGAAATAACCCATGGAATGGCTTACGAACTCCCGCGCTTGGGAGGCATTTTTATTCAAATGGAGGATGAGATAGCAAGTTTGGGGGCAGTTATCGGGGCTTCTCTAGCTGGGGCTAAGGCTATGACGGCAACAAGCGGGCCAGGTTTTTCCTTAATGCAGGAACATATAAGTTTTGCTTCCATAGCCGAAGTCCCTTGCGTTGTGATCAACGTTATGCGAGGGGGACCAAGCACCGGAGTCCCAACTCATCCTTCCCAGGGCGATGTCATGCAGGCTCGCTGGGGAGCTCATGGCGACCACCCCATTATCGTCCTGGCACCTTCTTCAGTGGCGGAGTGTTTCAAGCTTACGATAGAAGCCTTCAACCTTTCGGAAAAATACCGAACTCCAGTAATAGTCTTGACAGATGAGATGATAGCCCATATGAGAGAGAAGGCCTCCTTGCCCTCTCCAGATGAGATAGAGCTGGTGGAAAGACCTAAACCCACCGAACCGCCGGAGTGGTTTGTCCCTTATAGAGACCCGGGGACAGGGGTGCCAGCGATGCCATCATTTGGGGATGGATATAGATATCACGTGACCGGGCTCGTTCATGACGAAAGAGGTTATCCCACCACCAGAGCGGATGAAGTAGAGCCTTTCATAAAAAGGCTTTTCCAAAAAATCTCCCAAGATTTCGATAAGCTTCAATGGGGGGAGACGTACTACACTGAGGATTCCACCCTAAATATCATCGCTTTTGGTTCGGTTGCCCGAGCTGCCTTAAGCGCGGTTAAAGAGGCAAGAGCCAGAGGTATGAAGGTAGGGCTTCTAAAACTCCTGATGCTCTTTCCTTTCATACGCCGGAAGGTGACACAATTGATGGAAAGCTCGGCGACAATTCTGGTTCCGGAAATGAACATGGGGCAGATATCTCGAGAGGTGAAGCGTGTAAATCAAGGGAGGTGCCGCGTTGAGACTTTGAATAAAGTGGCTCACGAACCTATGACTCCCCAGGAGATACTGGACAAAATAGAGGAGCTATATGGCTGAAGGAAGGCACACTATTTATGATTACCTTCGCACTACCAAGAGATTCCCGTCTCTGTGGTGCCCAGGATGTGGTGTTGGGATTTTCCTTGGGGCCCTGTTAAGAGCGATTGACAAAAGCGGATACACTAAGGACGAGATTGTGCTCATCTCTGGAATAGGTTGCTCAGGAAGGATTAGCACTTATGTCGACTTTAATACCTTACATACCACTCATGGCAGGGCATTGACTTTCGCTACCGGAATAAAGTTGGCAAAGCCAGAGCTCAAGGTCATCGTCATAATGGGTGATGGAGACGCCGTAGCTATAGGTGGAAATCACTTCATTCACGCGGCGAGACGAAACATTGAAATCACCACTATCGTGATCAATAACAATATTTATGGAATGACAGGAGGGCAGCTCTCACCTGCCACCCCACTCGAGATGAAAACCGCCACTTCCCCTTACGGAAATTTAGAGAATCCCTTCGATATATGTAAGCTTGCCGAAGCGGCGGGAAGTGTTTTCGTCGCCAGGTCTGCGGTTTATCACGTCAAGCCTATGGAAAAGCTTATCGGTAAAGCCCTTAAGAAAAGAGGATTTTCTGTCCTGGAAATCCTTTCCCAGTGTCCCGTTCAGTATGGAAGGCGAGCAGGCTTAAGCTCAGCAGTGGAAATGATGAAGTGGCAGAGGGACAATACAGTGACTGTTGAGAAAGCAAAAGGCCTCAGCGAAGAGGAGCTGCGAGGCAAAATAAGAATAGGGGTGTTGGCTGACAAGGAAGCTCCAACCTATCAGGAAAGGTTAGAAAGTCTAAGGGAAAGCTTAAAGGAGCAGGTCGGTGCGGTATGAGATAGGAATTGTGGGAAGTGGCGGACAAGGGATAGTGCTTATGGGAACTATACTGGCCGAGGCGGTAGCTCCAAGAGAAAACATATTTGTAGCTCAAACTCGAAGTTACGACACTGCAGTAAGAGGTGGAAAGGCAGAATCCAATCTGGTTATAAGCGACGAGGAAATAGACTATCCCGGTATTTTGGGCTTTGACCTGCTGCTCCTTTTGACTCAGCAGGGCTGTGAAAGAAATACTGCAAAGCTCAAGAAGGAGGCCTTGTTAGTTGTAGATTCCGACCTCGTAAGAGAGGTGGTATGGGGTAGAATCCTGAAAGTCCCTTTCACCAGAATAGCGCGGGAGAGATTTAGCGACGAACGGGTGGCAAACATGATAGCTTTGGGAGCTTTGACCGAGCTCTGCGAGTATATTCCCTCTTCAGCAGTGAGAGATTCCATCTCTGCAAACTTCACAGCGGATGTTCTAGAGCTAAACCTTTCTTCTTTTCAACAAGGTGTAGAACTAACTAAGACTCAAAGATTCGGCTTTGAGAGAGTTGAAGAGGAGGACACAAAGATTTGAGCTCTACGTGCAACAAAAAGCAGTAACCAGGCTCTTTCTCTTAAGCCTCTTTCTGGAGCGAGGAAAGAAGGAGTCCAAATTAGGTGGTATCTCCCAGCGCTGACATCCAGGCGAACTTGATTATATCCTCAGATTCAGCGAGGTATGATTACGTTGCCAGCATTGTTGAAAAAGAAGACATCCATACCCAATGCCGAGGCCAGCCTGACGGATGATTCCAAACCGGTACAATGAGACACTCCAACCTTGTGCACACCAATCTTCTTCAGCTCACTGATGGTCGACTCCATCTGATAATCCGAAGCCTTTACCAGATGAGTCCCGCCAATAATCATATGCACTTCGTCCATGCCAGTAATCTTCTGGGCATGGTGAATTGTATTGATGGTGCCGTGATGGGCACATCCCAAAAC
>Ga0315533_1000821_pt1 | contig 25273 bp, 23 predicted proteins | sample SalMarSW160130MG_FD_203081 | JGI IMG/M metagenome (GOLD analysis project Ga0315533, IMG submission 203081) | Salt marsh sediment microbial communities from the Plum Island Ecosystem LTER, Massachusetts, United States - Salt Marsh Sediment SW1601-30 ... | reverse complement strand
TCCCCATGAACTTAGAGCTGCGGCTTTCAGTGGAAGACTCTCCAAATTCTGGTGGGGTGGTTATTGATGCAATAAGATGTTGTAAACTTGCTCTTGAAAGGGACAAAGGGGGCGTTCTGTACTCTCCCTCCTCGTATTTTATGAAACACCCTCCGCACCAGTATACAGACGACGAGGCACGCAGGCTTACAGAAGATTTTATTCACGGAAGAAGAGAGGATTAAGGTAATGAAATACCTTGTCATTGCTGCAGGAGATGGAATAAGGTTATCAAGCAGAGCCGATTCAAAGCCTCTTATGCCTCTCCTTGGGCTACCTCTTATCGAACGGGTGATATTAACTGCACAGAAGAGTGGGCTTACTGATTTCTATGTGGTCATAGGATACAATGGAAAGAAAGTAAGACAACATCTTAATAGATTCAGCAAAAGCAAAAATATAAACATAGCCCATATCACAAATGAAGAATGGAAAGGGGGAACGGCTTATCCGTTCTTAATGCCAAAAAAATATTAAACAAGAAATTTATTTTGTTGATGACAGTTCATATCTTTGACGTAACGACATTGGTGAAGCTCACAAATGAAACGGTAGCCTATGGCTAGATTTTACTTTCTGCATAATAGTATCTTTAAAGGGAGTGTTTAAAAATCTCTCGTATATCTGAGTTTAGTCATGGGTAATCATCAGAGTATGGAGCATCATTTTGAGCGCGTGGCCTCGGTGTATACTCAGGTCCGCAACACAGACCCCGGCGTCGTCGAGGCGATAATCTCCTGCCTGCATTTCGATAAACCTCTAATCGATGTAGCTGATATCGCCTGCGGAACTGGGCGATATTCAAAGATCATTTCGGCACGGCTGAATAGCAATTTCCGGCTTTTCTGCTGTGATTATTCCAACGAGATGCTATCGGAATGCCGGAACATGATGAGTCGGGAATTTCCTTCCAAGCGCATGCACTACTGCTTGACCAGCGCTAACGACTTGCCTTTTGCCGATAGCTGCTTCGATGTGGTCACCACCTTTAATGCCGTTCACTATTTTGACCTCGATCGTTTTAGTGCAGAAGCAGCACGTATCTTGCGCCCTGGCGGTCTTTTATCCATCTATACCCGCACACCCGAACAGAACGCACGCACAGTATGGGGACAGCACTTCCCAGGGTTCACCAAACGCGAAACCCGTTTGTACCGATGCGAACGCCTTGAAGCGGCGATCAGTGAGCTATCTGAACTGCATTTAGAAGCCATCCAGGAATTCAAGAATGTGCGGGTTGAATCTGTGGATTCACTGTTGAATCGGGTGCGCAATTTCCACTATTCGACATTTGCACTTTATCCTACAGACGAATTTCTACGTGCACTGGATACATTTGCTAAGAAATTGACTGACCTCAGCAGCGACGGCACTATCAAACACACTGCTGAGAACACGATGGTATTAGCCCGGAGAACATGACACGCAGCTTTGATCATTTATGCAAGAATAGATTGTATTAAGAGCCGATAGTTTTTTCCTGACGAGTTGCCAGGGCATGGGTTAGGCGGTCAATAATGATAGCCAGAAAAACAATACTAATTCCAGCCTCAAACCCCCTTCCAACCTCAATCCGGTTGATTGCTAGCAGAACTTCCAGACCCAGACCTCTAGCCCCAATCATGGAGGCTATCACTACCATGGCCAGCGCCATCATGGTTGTCTGATTAATGCCAACCATAATGGATGGGACAGCCAAAGGTATTTGAACATCAAACAGTATCTGCCTGGGGCTGGCACCGAATGCTCGGGCTGCCTCTATCACATTGTGGGACACCTGTCGTATGCCTACATTGGTCAGGCGGATAACAGGCGGCACTGAATAAATCAGAGTGGCAAAGAGTGCAGGGACCTTACCTAAACCGAAAAACATGAGCGCAGGAATAAGGTACACGAAACTGGGCATGGTTTGCATAGCATCCAGGATAGGCCTTATAATAGACTCAGCAAGATCGCTCTTTGCCATGGTAATGCCAACGGGAATCCCAACAGCCAGAGAAACGAACACAGCAGAGGCGGTGAGTCCCAATGTCATCATGGCAAGCTTCCAATAGCCAAAGCTCCCAATAAGTACAAGGAGCCCGGCCATAACGAGGCCCATCCACCATTTCCGCATAACCCGCCAGCTCAAGATCCCCACCAGCAAAATCACCAGCCACCAGGGTAACCACAGGAAAAAGCGTTCGATATAAAGGAGCATCAACAGAAGAATATGCCCGATGGCATCAAACAGGCCGGCAAATTGAGAAAGCAGCCAGTCCATGAGTGCATCAATCCAGTCCGCCAGGGGTATCCTAAAAGATTCAGGGAAATTATTCATCTATCCCATCCCCTTTATCCTGAACCATGTTCTCAAAAATAGAGCTGATTTGGACCTCTCCCAACAACCTTCCCTGCTCATTTACCACAGCAATAGGATAATCAGCCTCGGCTGCAATAGGAAAGAGATCCTCAAGTACCACCTCAGGATCTGTAGTCGGGGGACTCTGTTCAAGTGCCTCCTTGAGCGAGGTGCCCCGGTTTTGAATGAGGTTTTTCAGGCGTTTCATGGTTATGAGCCCTAAAAATTGTCTATTTCTGCCTACCATAAAGGCGTAATCTTCTTTTGCGGCACTCAGAACAAGTAGGGCAACCTTTAGTCCCTGCCATTCATAGAGCAGGGCATTAGGTTCATTCATTATCCTTCCGGCTGTAAATACCTTGGCCGGCGAGGCATCCTGCACAAATTCACGGACATAATCGTCAGCAGGTTTAGAGATGACATCTTCCGGGACACCGATCTGGATAATCTCCCCATCCCTCATAATTGCAATACGGTCTCCCATCTTCAGGGCTTCATGAAGATCATGGGTCACGAATACAATCGTTTTTTGTACTTTGTCTTGAAGTTCAATAAGCTCATCCTGCATTTCCCGACGAATTAAAGGATCTAATCCGCTGAAAGGCTTATCCATAAGGAGTATCTCAGGTTGGGTAGTCAGCGCCCTGGCAATACCTACGCGTTGTTGCATTCCGCCACTCAGTGCACTGGGCATATACTGCTCCCACCCCTTCAGTCCTACGGTTTCAATGGCATCCTGAGCGCTGGTATAGCGCTCTTCTGTCGCAATACCCCGTACCTTCAATCCATAGGCTACATTCTCAAGAACACTGCGGTGTGGAAACAGACCGAAATATTGAAAAACCATACTGGTCGTGTGACGGCGGAAGTCAATCAGCTCCTTCTTATTATATTTACAGACATCTCTATCGTTTACATAAATGTTACCGCTGGTTGAATCAACAAGGCGAAGAAGCATTCGAATTAGGGTAGATTTACCACTGCCTGAAAGACCCATAATAACGAAAAATTCACCCGGCTTAACAGTGAAAGAAACATCCCTCACCGCCATCACACAGCCTGTTTTTTCCAGTATGCTATCCTTACTTGCAAAGCGAAATTCAGAGTTAAGAATATCATGAGCTTTTTTGCCAAAGATCTTCCATAAGCCCTGTACCTCTACACAGACTTCCGCTCTTGGATTTTTTGAATCGCTATCTTTCAATTCCACACCGTTTCTATTTCATGGCTGCCTTAACCTTTTTAGCTACTCCTGTTGGCACCCAACCACCCCACAAATCCTCGTAATTTTTTAAGAACCAAATTGCGGCACCTTCTGTGCTACATTTTGTGTCTTGCATATAAGCCAAGAATTGATTGTTCAAACCTGTGGTGGTCTCATAGTTACGTAAAAACTCGACAACTTTTGGGGCTCTTTTAAGCATACTCGCATTTACAGTGATATTAACCTGTACGGACATCATTGCACAGGCCTTGTTTTTCTTCCAAACTTCTTCACTGTAAGGAGGTTCTTCGAGGGGGGTCATTTCAAGTTTACCCAGGATCCATGTTGGTGCCCAATAATAACCAAACCATGGTTTCCCTTTCTTATAGGCTGCAATCATAGAACCAGAAAGAGCTGCATCAGATCCGGGAATGAAGTTGGTGAAATGTTTATCCAGCCCGTAGGCCTTTAATTTTTCGTCGTTGATTTTCGTAACCGTCCATCCCGGGATGGAGTTATAAAATCTTCCCTTGCTTGGCTCTTCAGGATCTTTGAATAATTCCCAATATTTGGGCATATCAAATACAGACTTTAAACCGGGAGCCATTGGTTTGATGCCTCGCTTGGAATTTCCTTTTATAACATAGGTTGGCACCAGCCATCCCTGCCAGCTGTCTGGAAAGTTGCTGCCCAAATTAATCATCTTACCTGATTTTATTCCCTTATTAAAGATCTCCTTACTGTTTTCTGTCCAAGACTCCATATCGACATCCACATCACCTTGTATAAGACCAGTTAGTAAAGAAACTGTTTCCCCAGGAAGAAATTCTACATCAAAGCCATAGCCGTGCTTGATAATAAAACCTGCTATTCTGTTATGGACCTGGATGCTATCCCAGCTCCGATCAGAAAAGCGAATCGTATCCTTTTTTGCAGCAGGAGCATAGGAGCTAAAGGGTAAGAGTAAAAAAGAAATTCCAAAAACAAGCACTACTGCCTTAAAAATATAATTCTTTCTTTCCGTCATAATCTACCTCCTTTTCTTTTTATGGTTTATGGATTCCCGAAAGCTAATGGACCTATCGGGAAGGTTTTGAGACTCCCGGAATACAAAGATAGAAGTCTCACTTTCTACGGGTGTGGTTTTATTAACCCGATTTGCTGGCTAACTTACTGTGGAGCAAGAAGAATATTGAGTATATTTATTTCTATTAAAATCGATTAAGTTGATATTGTACTAACTCAAATAATCATAATTAGAAATATACTGAATCACATACCTTGTCAAGGGTAAAAAATCATCGACTGAGAATAAATCAGTGCACGGGAAGAGGCGATACGCTAATGAAATGTGTGTGTAGAAAAACACGAGAGTTGTAGAAATGCATAGAAAAAAACTATTCTACTTCCAAATCATAAACGTCCAGCATATGGGTGAGTTTGGATAAACTGAGAATGATCTGTTTTATCTCCCCTTCAGGGAGTTTTTTAAGCCCATCCACAATCTTATGCTGTATGGGAGGAGGTGATTTTTCTGCAAGTTCTTTGCCGGCCTCAGTCAGCTGAATAGTTATCACACGGCGGTCTGGGGAATTTCTTAGCCTTTCCACGAAGCCCTTCTGTTCAAGGCGATCGATGATCCCAGTTACAGTACTGGATTTCACCATTATGTGCCTGGCAATATGTGAGGGAGGTAAAGGACCATTTTCCTGAAGAGCTAAGAGGCAATGGAGTTGTGGTGCACTCACCTGGTAGGTTTTATTCAGCTCCTTGGTAAAGAGCTCGCCCGCTTGCATGAGCCTTCGTATTTGATAGATAATCTCCCTTACCATATTCTGTGGTGTTTCAGAAGTTGTACCTGGCAATGACGTTGAAACATTATTGGTCATTATAATATCTTTCTAATAGAAAATGTTTGAGTTATGATATTTTATCCTTTGATTTCTATCATTAGCTCATCTGAAATGCAATAAAAAATTACTATCCTTAGGAAATAGCCTCCCTTTTCAGTATTTCATAATAGTTCATTATCCTGTTCACATAGCGGACTGGCTCTGTGCCCCTACAATAACCATTTTTAGTTTTTTTATAATATTTACGGTAGCGCAACAGCGGAAGAACCTCCTGCAAAGAGTTCCAGCTATGAGGATCAAGATTCTTTTCTTTTGCAATCTTCTGGGCATCCACGATGTGTCCATGACCCACATTATAACTGGCAAGGGTAATGAGCACCCTATCCGGATCTTTCACAACATCATACCTCTCATACAACCTTTTAAGGTATTTGACACCTCCTGTGATGCTTTGTTTTGGATCAAGACGATTTTCAATACCCATATCTTTAGCCGTATCCAGTGTAAGCTGCATCATTCCTCTTACACCTGTAAAACTTTTCGCCCGCGGGTTAAAGTGTGACTCCTGATAGATGGTAGCAGCAATTAATCTCCAGTCAAAACCATGTTTTTCAGCAACCTTTTTTATAGTCTCTTTATATTTCGGAAGCCTCGTCTTAAGCCTTCGGTGGTATTTTTTGAGATCCACGTAATCGAAAATTTCAACATTTGAATAGTACTTTTTGTAGATCTTCGCAAAGGTTCCGTCCTCTTTTATCTTTTTCAAAAATTTATTTATTTCCTTCTGTAGCCCTGCTTCTCCCTTCTTTACAGCCCATGCCAAAGATTGCTGCTCTTCTATGGGAAAGGCAATCTTAACATCGGGATAGTATCGGCGATTTAAGAAGGCGACATTGGAATCAGCTATGGTGACCTCTATCTCCTTTTCAGCCACCATCCTGATAAGCTCTTCAGTGGGTGTATCTTCATGTACCTGGATAGTAATATCTAAGCCCTCATTTTTAAGCTCATTCAATCGCTCCTCATAGGATGTGCCACGGCGAATATGTATGGTTTTTCCTTTTAGATCTTCAGGTTTTTTTATTTTATAATTACTCGTATGAATGACAGCTTGTTGTTGGATGGCAAGATATTCATCAGAAAAATCTATTAGTTTCTCTCGTGATGGCGTGATGGTCAAGCTGGCTGCGATAAAGTCACCCCCTCCACCATTAAGTACATCAAAAAGCTTTTCCCAGTGGGATGTGACAACGTTTAATGATACACCTAGATGATCACTAAATGCCTTGGCTAAATCGTATTCAAAGCCCATGGGTTTGTCCCGGTAGGTGTAATAACAGTGGGCATTATTCCTCGTTATAACAGTGATTTTCCCAGATTCCTTTATCTCCTCAAGGCCACTCTTTTTTACACATGAGAATAAAATGGGAAGACTTAAAAGAATAAGGATGAGAAGTAAATTTTTCCACTCTTGTCTTTTCATGATAATTTCCATGTCATTTGCATTATAATATAAGGTTCTTCTCCAAATTAGTTGGTAGAAAAATGATTTACCAAAATACAACATATTGAAATTAAATGTAATTTCACCATTAACCTTTTTGATTAATTAGGCCATATTGTTAGGTGGTAACGTTACTCCAGAAATTAAGTATTAACAGGAAATTACTTTTATAGGCAACTGCTATGATGAGCCTGATAGGTACCCATTATCGGAGTTGCTTTTAAAAGCTATACCTACTGAAATCATTAATCAAATAAGATTTAAGCCTTAATCTTGACCAACTAATTTGGAGAAGATCCTAATATAAATATAGCGGAAAGGGCAATCACAATACTTGCCACTGTCTTGCTTTTTTGGCCAGAAAATATTTATCATGAATGTAGTTCTTTAACAAAGAGATATGCTACTGTACCCAGTGCAGCGGAAACAAAACAGAGGCCAAAGGCAAAAGAAAAGGCCTCAGGCGGTAATTGTCCTTGGGGGAGAGAAAATTTATCGATACTAACCCCCATCACATGCTGATAAACGCCTGCACCTGCCATAGTGAAGAAGTTTACTGCACTCATTGCAGTCCCGCTGATAGAGCTTGGGAGTAACTCCTTGATATTGGCATACATTACATTGCCACATGATGTTAGAAACCCAATGAAAAAGAAAATTCCTCCTATCATGATAAGAGAAGGTTCGCGGAAAAAACTGGTCAAGGGAAAGAAAAAAACAGTATAGAAACCCATTGCAAGCAGTGCCACGGACTTCCTATTTCTGAACACTCGATCTGAGAGAAAACCCAAAATAGGCCCGCCTAAAAGAAATCCTACTGGAAATAACATCAATATCTTCCCCCTCTCAATGAGGGGAATATTATAAACGTGTTCCAGATACGGGCCTGCCCAAAGGCCGGCTATTGATATATAGGTACCGTACCTAACAAAGGCGGCTAAGGCAATAAGCCAAAAAGATGGAAGCCTAAGAACTGACAAAACCCCATCCATTGACCCCCTTAGCCAGTTCTTATTTTGCAAATCTGATATATGCCCTGCCTGGTGTTCATCTGGGGAATCCTTTACTGCACTATAAATCCAAATGGTAATAAAAAGGTGAATAAAGGCTATCAAAAGAAAGGCCTCTCTCCAGCCTATCCAATTTACTGCAACTGCAAGAGGGGCAGTAGCCACTATACTTCCCAAAGTCCCGATAGATAGGATGAGGCCGGATATAGTGGCAAAGGCACGAGGCGGAAACCAGATGGAGATAAGTTTATAGGGCCCCATTAAGGCACAGGCCATGCCTACTCCTATCAATGCCCGTCCTATCAGGGCCACAGGAAATGAATTCGCTAAGGCAAAAATTATGGCCCCAACGATACCCACAGAAGAAAGGAAAAGGATCAACCTCTTCGCCCCAAAAATATCCATGGCCGCTCCCATAGGAATCTGGATCAAGGCAAATGCATAGAAAAAAACCGAGCTTAAAAATCCCAGGTCTTCAGCAGTGAGACTGAGATCTCGCATAAGTTCAGATGCTATCACCGCAGATGTAGCCCGATAGAACTGAGAAAGGAAAAACAACAGGCTGAGCGGAAGAAGCATCCAGATTCTTTTACCCATCTTTACCTCAATGAAAAATAATAGGAGTCTTGTTCTTAAATGTTGGAAGTATAGGCAAGCGCTATTGGTGTGTCAAGGGTATGTGGTTATAGAGGTACCTAAAGGAATTGCATGAATAATTGCTGAGGCTATGAGATCAATAGGAAAGCAACTTCGTTCATCTTCAATCTTAGGTGATCTCTAAATGTATTGTATTTAATGATTTTTTTAATCAAAAGTCGCTATCTGAAAACTGTACTCCTTTAACTTATCCCGCCTTTTTGTGTAATCAGGAATAATTGTTTGTACCTTTTGCCAGAACTGAGAGGAATGATGTTGATAAATGAGATGGCAGAGTTCATGGACGATCACATAATCCACTATGGTCACGGGAGCCATTACGATCTTCCAATTGAAGCGGATAACTCCACTGGGAGAACAACTTCCCCACCGTCTCTTATGGTTTTTAATCTCAACTCTTTCAGGCCATTTTCCAATCTGACGAGAATATATTTTTATCCTCTCAGGTATTTTCTCCTCAGCATGGACAACATACCACTGTATTAAAGTTTTCTTTACATTTCTTTTGACACTCTCTCCTTTTAAATCACTATTAACTTCAACCAGGAATCTTCCATTTACGAGTTTGCATTCCTCTTCTTTTTCCGTGCTGGATTTTACTACTTTTAAGCGGTATTGTTTACCCAGATATGGAAAGGCTTCTCCGCTAACAAATTCTTTGACCGAATCCAGGTGACTGTAATTTTTCAGAAGCTCCTGTTTCTCAATTATCCACCTGGCCCGTTTTCTGACAATCTCCTTAATTTTATCTACTTTTAAAAATCGTGGAGAGCGAATGATTACACCTCTTTCGGGATCAATGTAAATCCCCACTGTTTTCCTTCGATTCGAACGTTCTACCTTGAAAAAAATATTTTTATTACCGTATTGGATATAGCTCATTTTAGACTTCTTTTAACTGAATCCGGGCCAGGCTCACAATCTCCCTGGTCAATGGCTCCACTTTATCCTTTGAGCACCCCTTTGACTTCAAAAGTTTTTTGACCTCCCTTCTCATCTCTTTTTGAATATCTTCTCTTTCTACCCAGTCGATCACTCTTTTGTCTTTAATAACCTGAATGATCTCTTTGGTAAATGCGACCTGTTTCTCATCCGAATCTGAAAACATGGTTTCCCTGAAAGAAGAAAGAAGCCCATAGAATGAAAATTCTCTGGCGTCTTCCAATCCCAATGATTTCGCGAAGGTCTCCCGCTCTTTCTCCTTGTTTCCGAGCTCCATAAGATCAATTAATAATTGAGCTTCATCCTTCCTCTCCTTTCTATATTCCTCAATGATCTCCTCTAATCGATCCTTGAGGGAACCATAGAATACAGGGTCCATGGCAGTCTTCTCAGTAATCGTTTGTCGTATAGCATATTCAACATGACTGGCCTTTGCCTTTGAACTCCCTTTTATTTCCAATTTCTCATAAAAATCAGGAGCAGTGATACTTATTGGTTCAAGAATATTCTCCACTCCAGCGGTTTCAATATGGGCATGGATAAGCTCTTCCACCTTTTTACTGCAATCCTTGAGGCTCAAACGCTCGTCCCTATAAAGATTCCTGGCCCCTTCTCTAATTGTTCCCAAAAACTTAAAATCCTCAAGATAGGGATCAACCACTGGGTCAGGCATCAAGAAATCCATACTTCTGGCAAATTCTCGAAATGAGGCATCAAACTCGGCCCGAACGTCTTCGGGCCTGAGAATCTCCATACATCTTTGAAGAATATTCTCAGGTTTCCCCTTGCTGCGATCTATCTTTTCAAAAAAACCGAGGGCCATCTTATGCCAGTAATCCAGATTTGCCAGTTCCTTCTTTATGTCCTCAACTCCAAAGATACCTTCCAGGTCTTCCTTCTCGAATACAACCAAGGCCTTGGCCAGTTCCCGACCAACACCCACATAATCGACCACCAGACCAAAGTTCTTCCTTGGATAAGTCCGATTTGTCCGGGCAATGGCCTGAAGCAGGGTATGTTCTGTCAGCCGATGATCCAAATACATAACCTGCTCAATGGGTGCATCAAAACCGGTCAGGAGCTTATCGCATACAATGAGAAATTCCAGGGGATCCTCAGGGTCATTGAAGGCCTCTTTTAGAACATTTTCCTGCTCTCTGGTACGTCTATATTTTTCTTTCCGCTCCTGAGGATCATCACTGCTAACTGTTATAACAACTTCAGACCTTTCAGGATCGATCAGTTTATCGAGTTCTTGTTTGTACCTGATAGCCATAGCCCTATCAGACGCCACTAACTGGGCCTTAAACCCATTCGACCGGATCTTCTGGTTAAAATGTTCCACAATATCCCGGGCAATCAGCTCAATCCTTCGATCTGCCCTGGATAGCGTCTCAATAGTGGCATATTTCTTTTTAAGCTGGGTTCTCTCTTCCTTAGTTTTGTCATGGAAAAGATCATCAAACAATTGATCAAGGGATTTCCCCACAATCTGGAGTCTAGCCAATCTACTTTGATACTTGACCGGTACGATTTGCCTGTCATCTTCGGCATTGCGAATTGTATAGTAATCAAGGTATCTCTCACCTGGCGGGCTGAAGTGTCGATAGGTATTTCGATCTCTTTTATCGAGAGGTGTCCCGGTAAAGGCAAAGAGAGAGGCATTAGGAAGGGCACGCCGCATATTCAAGGCAAAAAAGCCGTACTGGGTACGATGGGCCTCATCAGTCAGGACAATGATATTCTCTGCCTGCGATAGAGGTCCATCAAGTGGTTTTCTGAATAGAAAAACAGTCGTCAAAATTGTCTGGCCCACATCCTGGCTAAGGTGTTCATACAGCTTCCTGTAGGTGCCTCTCTTTTCCCTGATCTGAATTGGGTTTGGGAAATGGCAATTACGAAATGTTTTGCTGATCTGATCATCAAGGTCTATTCGATCGGTCACGACTAAAATGATAGGGTTTTTGAGCTCCTTCTCCTCACGCCTGAGTTTGACCGCAGCAAAAAGCATGGTGAGTGATTTGCCTGATCCTTGCCAGTGCCATATTATTCCTCTTTTTTCGTCTTCCTTTGTAACCCTTCGCAGGATCTTATTGACGGCTGTGAATTGCTGGTAGCGACATACCTTTTTAACAGTCCTGCTCCTTTCCTGCTCAAAGACGATGAAATTCTGGATGATATCGAGCAGATTCCTTTTGTTAAAAATGCCTGCTATCAAAACTTCCTGGGCTGTTGGGCTGTCAGATAGATCTTCCTTCTTGATCAACCCAAGCTGCAACATCTCCCTGACCGTTGGATGGTCAGCCATGTTAGGAAGTTTTTTATCCCCATTTTCTTTCCACTGATGATAATACTCTTCATCGGAAAAAATGGTTCCGTATCTGGCGCCAAATAGATTTAATGCAATACAGATCTGATTGGTATGGAAGAGTTGAGGAATTTCTTGCTGGTATCTATCTAGCTGTTTGATAGCCTTACTGATACCACCTTGTTTTGCCACCGGACTCTTGCACTCAATGACTACCAAAGGGATTCCATTAATGAAAATAACAATATCCGGCCGATCTGTTTCCTTAGGCCCCTTTACCCAGAATTGATTAACCACCAGAAACTCGTTCTTCTCAGGATTTTCAAAATCAATAAACCGAACTGTCTGTTTCTGTCTTCTTGCCCTTATATCCTGATCAATGGATATTCCTGAGATCAAATCCTGATGAAATCTTTGATTAGCCTCCATCAGGCCTTCTGCCTGGATATGTGTAACCCTTCTCACAGCTTTATTAATGCTTTCTTCTGTTAAATGGGGATTGATTTCGGCAAGTTTCTTTTTCAGACTGGTTATTAATACTACTTCCCTTCGGGAGGATCGTTCGCAATCATCCTTCAATTCAGGATCAAGCTCATCCCCATGGACATAGTCATATTTCAGACGTTTAAGCTGCTCAATGGCTGGCTGTTCGGAAAGTGTATCTTCAGTGAATTTTAGGTCCATTTTATACCATCGATTGGATTGCCATTAAAATTACACGGCCACACGCAATTTTCCTGTTAATAATACCTGCATCAAACCTTTTTTTAATAATTCTAATTGTTCCTTGTGATTAGACTCTTTTTCGATTTCATTATCGATTGAGGTTAAAATATCGGCGATCTTTTTTTGTTCTTGAAGAGGGGGGAGTAGAATCGTGATTTTCTCAATATTTTTACCACTAACATTAGGCTGTGCTCCCCCGGCTGCATCTATTAACAAATCTTGCTTGAACCTTTTAGTTAATGCTACTTGCGCCAAATAGCTCTTTGCAATTAGATTTGAACCTTTAATTACAAATCTACCGACACGTTGATTAAACAAAGCAGGTAAATCTTTATTCGGAACAACTCCTATTTTCCCTGTTGTTGCTCCAGACATAGCAACAAGCACATCTCCCGGTTCAAGCAAAAAACTGCTGAATTGTTCAGCGAAAGAGTCTGGAAGGCATACGCATTCATTTAGCATAACACCGTTAGGAGTTACGTTTGATATCCTAACCAATGGAAGACCTTTTCCTTCGTAATTATTACTTTTAAAAGCAAATCCACCCTGGAGATATATCATTTTCCCAAGATTTACGAACTCCCACTCCACCGGAATCTCTCCAATCTCAGTCTTTTTGAATTTCTTATGCCCTATTCCACGGGTGAGGAGTCTTTGCATTAAACCTTTTTTGAGTTCCTTTGTCTTATCAATAATCTGCGTTGTCTTCTCAATTGCACCGTCCACTGTTGTTAAAATATCAGTGATCCTTTTTTGTTCAGGAAGAGGTGGAAGAGAAAAATTTAGTGATCTGATACTACTTTTTGAAACCTCTTTAAAGGTACTTCCGCTTCCAAGTCTATCCAGTTCTTGTTGAAGTGCTATCATTTTGTAAAAAATAAACCAATTATATGCCATTTCATTACAGACTAAACTTGCAAATCCCTGATTAGTAGCCATAGGTTTAGTATTAATCGCACATGCACCTAATGTTGCCCTACTTGTTAACAAAACACTTCCTACCGGCAATAGGCGAGCACCGCAGGAGGATAACCCCTCCTGAGTAATGCTTTGTTTTGTGTCGGAGATCTCTCTCCCCTGAAGGCTTGTTATATCTGTTGGGGTTGCAAACGGGATTTCTCCGCCCCAATATTCATTGTTTTTCGTTGATGGCGTACTACCACCAATAACATCACATACATCACCTAACCTGACTACCTCCCAATCCACTGGAATTTTACCAATGGGTGTATCTTTATATTTAACCCCTGTTTTTAAACTGCTTACCTGTTCCACTATTATCTTGTTCCAAAGACCTTGATAATAAACTCTTCGAATGTCTTCTCGTACATTTCCGGTCTCACATCCATTCCGGGAATAGGGGGAATATCAAGGCCACTTTTAGCAAATTCACTACCAACCATCTCCAGCGAATCACGAAGCTTTGAACTTCTCATATAATCGCTCATTTCCTCTTTACTAATTTCATTCAAGGCGGCCCATAACTGAGAAAGTGCAGAGTAAAGGGCGATCCAGTCGATCCAGATTGGTTTTTTAATTTCTGATATGTTCCCCTTAGATAAAAACTCCCACCATCTCTCCTGAGAGAGCCAGTATTCAATCTTTCTTTTTCCTTTAACCCGTGTCAGAATAAGGCCTGATCTGGAAAGCTCGATCAGAGCATCTTGTGTTCCCCTGACTGAAATACCAATCCTTCTGGAAATTTCCGAAGGATGGCCAGCGTCATGTGTAAGTAGATAGGCCAGGCATTCTGCTCTTGACCCCAAGCCAAATAATGCCCTTAATAAGAACCGAAGCGTATTGTGCGATGTAATTGGCACCTTTCTTGTCATCCGCCTCACTCTCAATTGAGGACGATTAAAGCCATAGGTAAGAAAGCTTGGATCAGGTGTTTTTGTGATGGGATGTGATTTCCCATTCTTTTCACAAAAAAGAGATTCGGGGTTGTTGGGGATATTAGAAACATGGGATTTGCAGAACTGACTCAAGTTTTTCCATTTCCTTTCATTGCCCTGGTTCGCAAGAAATGCTGCCACTGCACCTACTAAATTTCTGTCGATTTCATCTTTTTCACGCAAGATCCCCCGCAACCTTTGCATATCAATCCATTTGTTATTGACAATGAGCCAGTCTACCACCTCATCAAAAAGTCTCGATTCATAACGGCCCATCTCCAGACTGAAAAGAAGCATAGGCTCCGGATCGTATATCCATGTGTCTTTAATCCTGGCCTCACCCAACACTCCCAATGCTGACCATTGGCGCCAGAGGAAGTTGAGAATATTTTCAAGGAATAAATTTCTAAAATTTTTCTGCCACATTGTTATGTCCCATATGATTCAATAAATCTTTAAGAATTTGTCGATACCCTTCGGATACATCATGGGTCATGCTCCAGCGAGCTGCCTGTTCTAATTCATCAGCTGTTGGTTTTAATGTCAAAAGGTCTTCATAGTGAACCCCCGCCCCCTGGTCTACAGCTGCATAAAGCTTGAAGTGGATTTGATCGTAGCGACCTAAGAAATGGATGGTTAGTTTACGACCAAATTCTCTGGTTGTAACCCGCTCCATAAGCCGTTCTGGTAAACCAAGGTCAACCGCTGAGGTAGGCCCAGTATTAATCCAATTCTCAGGTAAGTTGAAATCTCTCGCAACCTTCTTGGCAGCTGCAATGAATTCCTCTTTTAATGGCGTTGCTTTGATAAATGAGGTATCTCCTGACTCGGTCTGTTTGACAGAAGCAAGGATATCTACATCCTTTGTGGTCCGTTGAGCCAGGCCCAAAAAGATCAAGGCCGATCCTCCGCATACTAAAAGTTCAACAGGTTCCCCCGATGAACTTTCTAATTGTTCTCCCAAGGCACTCAATATGGTCTCAATATCTTTTTGGTCACGAAACATGTCTAAACCTGAAGACCCAATTCCTTTAGAAAACGATTCATCTTTTCCTCAACACCAGATCGCTCCCTCTTAAGCACCTTCAATTGATTGAGGACATCCTGAACATCGATTGGCTCTTCCTCTTCGGTTATATCGATATATCTGGTAATGTTCAGATTGTAGTCATTAGCGCGGATCTCATCCAAAGATACAGGCCTGCAATATTTTTCAATGGATCTGTATCCCCTATATGCATTGACTATCTTTTCAATATCTTCTTTCCTGAGCTTATTCTGGTTCTTTCCTTCCAGGAAATCATTCGCACCATAAAGAAAGAAAACCTTCCCTTTACGCTCTGTAGGTTTATTTTTATTAACGATAAAAAGGCAGGCAGGGATGCCGGCCCCGAAAAATAAATTGCTTGGAAGCCCAATGACCGCCTCTAACAAATCCTCTTCCAAGATTCCCTTCCTTATTTTTCCCTCAGTTCCCCCCCGGAACAAAACCCCATGGGGAAGCACCACTCCAACCCGACCTTTAGGGTTCAGGGCTGCGATCATGTGCTGTATAAAGGCATAATCTCCATAGCCCTTCGGGGGAATCCCGAATCGGAAGCGGCGATAAGGATCATGCTGTGCTTCTTCATAGCCCCAATTCTTAAGAGAGAAGGGTGGATTGGCAATCACAATATCGAACTCCATGAGTCTCCCGTTTTCTCCAATTATTTTAGGATTTCTCAGTGTATCTCCTTTTTCTAACCTGGCACTGGATAACCCATGGAGTAACATATTCATTTTACAAATAGCCCATGTGCCTATATTTTTCTCCTGGCCAAAAAGGGAGATGTTTCTGGTATTTTGCCCTATCTCTCTAAGATGATAGACCGATTGGACCAACATGCCTCCTGACCCACAAGCAGGATCACAGATGCGCATTTTTTCATGGGGATCTAAGATTTCGACCAAAAGAGTTACAACCTCTTTTGGGGTATAAAATTCACCGCCCTTCTTCCCTGCATCATCTGCAAATTGTGCAATCAGGTATTCGTAGGCATCCCCGAGGATGTCGGGATTTTCCAGATTTTTGTTAGCCAGAGGAATCTTTGAGAAATGGGCAATTAAAGCGGATAATGTAACATCTGGCAGACGGTCTTTATCGTTGAAATCCACGGCAGAAAGCACACCTTCCAGCGTTTCTGGATTGGCCTCTTCCAGGGCTTCATCCGCTTTATTTATTGCTTCACCAAGATTCTGGGTCAATGTTTTTAAATATGACCAATGGGCTTTCTCAGGTACATCAAAGGTATAATTATCCGGATCATTAAGGTCCACATGGTCTTTTATTTTTAGCCCATCTCGTTCCTCGTCAAAAACATCAGAGAGGCGTTTCAGGAACAGAAGGCCAAAGATGTAGTTCTTGTAGTCTGAGGCATCGATATTGCCTCTAAGAATATTGGCTGACTCCCAGAGATATGATTTCAATGTATTCAAATCTATTTTGTCCATGGCACTCAACTCCTGAAATAAAATTATGTAAAAGTAATGTGTACAAAGGAAAATATATTATGAATAGAATAAAGTCAAGATTTTATTTTATATTATAGTTTATCTTCATAAAATTTGAAGTCAAACTATAATATTGGTGATTATTTTATTTTTGAAATAACCCTTTTTCTTTTAAGGAGATATAGCCGGTAGGACCTATTATGATGTGATCGAGAGGTGTAAGGTCAACAGCGCGACAGGCCTTGACCAATTTGTCATTGAGTGACAGATCATGTTTGCTAGGCTTTAAATTGCCAGAAGGGTGATTGTGAACAAAAATGAGTCCCGAGGCATTCAATTCAAAGGCAATTTTTATGATCTCCCTCGGGTAAACAGCGGATTGATCGACAGTGCCCTTAAATAAATCTTCCGCAGCCAGGACTACATTTGCACTATTCAGATAAATAACCTTGAAAACCTCTTCTTTTAGATTTGACATTGATACAGAAAGGTACTCAAGGACATCTTCTGGCCCGTTTACAACCGTCTTACCAACAATATCCTCTTTCAGCTGCCTCTTGGCAATCTCAGTGGCTGCAAGCAACTGGGAGATCTTGGCAATCCCCAACCCTTTTATCTTTTCCAGGTCTTTTTTGTTTGCATTCAGCAATCCCCTGAGACCTCCAAAGTGTTTGAGCAACTCTCTTGCTAATGTGACTGCATCTTTTCCTTCAATCCCTGTGCGAAGAAGTATGGCCACTAATCCTGCATCCGATACATATCCCGGGCCCTTATCCAACAAGAGTTCTCGGGGTCGCTCCGATTTAGGCCAGCTCTTTATTCCATGCTTGGTGTTCGTTTGACCCATTTATTTTAAATCTCTTCTCCCCACCGCTTATATAGGTTGTGCTCAACTTCAAAATAATCCAGGACCTTACCGATGGTTTGGTGAATTATGTCTTCAATAGTCTTAGGGTGTTGATAAAAGGAGGGTGTTGGTGGCAGTATATGGGCTCCCATATCAGCGGCCATAGTCATAAGGTTCAGGTGCCCTTTGTGAAGCGGTGTCTCGCGAACCAATAAAACCAATTTTCTTTTCTCTTTTAGGGTAACATCCGCTGCCCTCACCAATAGATTCTCGGAATAGGAATTGGCTATGCCAGATAATGTCTTTATTGTGCAAGGGGCAACTATCATACCGCACGTCAAGAAAGATCCACTTGCAGGAGGGGCAGTTAGATCGTCATTATGATACACTTTATTGGCCATGGATTCTATATCTCTCACAGAATAATCTGTTTCAAGGGTAATATTTTTTTTACCAGAATCTGAAATAATAAGATGTGTCTCCAGGTCTTTTTTTGTAGTGAGTTCTTTTAACATCTCGATGCCATAGATAACACCACTGGCACCTGTGATACCAATCAGTATTCTTTTTGACATAAGGTCTCCTCTTTGGGGGCTTAGATTTTTGGAATCTTTGAAATCAGTATTTATCTACATCAAAAAGTTTTCTTAAAGCTTACAGATGTAAAGATGCAATCCTCTCCAGAATCAGATCCACAAGAATTTTGCTGTTCTCTATGACTTTCTGAATACCACCTTTACTAATATTGTCCCAGTGTATGCCGGCCGTAACAACGACTGGTGTGTTCAAGGTTGCTGCCAAGATTTCTGAAACGGCCTTGGCCAATTCGTCTTCCTTGTGTCCCAGCAGACAAATGACCGAAGTCGTGGCACTCATAACTTCAGGGTCTTTAAGACTTGGCCGCGGCTGTGCTACGGCAACCGCACCGATATGCGGTTTTTCGCCACCCCATATGGCCACTAACAGGTCCTGCCCTATCAACCTGACACCGGCCTCCAGGTCGTATGCGCCCTCGTTTGTCTTAACTTTGAACTCCCTGGTCGTCATTTGTCTTCTACAAAAAATCCCTCTATACCGACTAAATTAACAGTCCCGTATCCCGGGCAAGTTTTCCAGCTAATGCCTTTCCCGTCTTGGTCCTAAACCAGAGCCCGAGTCCCTCACGCAGACGGGTAGCTGCCTGTTTCCACTGATCCCCCTTTAAATAGCTCTCCCCAAACATGGTTGTAAATCTTTTAATACTTTCCGGTCCGTACCGGTCCATGCGGTCTGACTCTACTATCAGAGTTGCCGAGGGGTTTTCCATGGCAAAGACCTTATCAGGCTCGTCATGAATTGCAATGATAGTAATGATAGTATTGGTCTTTCGTGGATCATATCCTAAATCCTTCAAGATCTCCCTTGCGAGCACTGCTCCATATTTCATATGCAGAGAAAGACTTAGGGTCTTCCTTTTACTTTCAGGAGAGGCGTGCCTGAAATCATCAAAATTGACACTGCTCCACCCGATATCATGGACATATAGGGCTGGAATGACGATTTCTTCCTCTCCCTCTTCGTGCCTTAACAGATACCTTCCATATTCAACGACCCTCAGGGTGTGTTCCCAATCACCGTTCCTACCTTTTTCGAGCAAAGGTTTTACGATATCCTTGATGCTATTCTCAATTGCTTTATTCATTAGTAACTACGTAGAAAGAATTTCCATTAATGCGCTGACAACTGCACCGGCAAATTCAGGGGCCTCCAGGTCAGCGTCAACTTTTCTCACTTCAATATCACGCCTCAAATGTTTTTTAAGTTGAGTGACGAATATCTTGTCTGCTTCACCATCGTAAAAGGAGGTACCTCTCTTATCAACCGATGACCACCCGCCTAAAGGAATAATCACCTTAACTGGACCCTGAGCCCCGTTCAATTTTTCTCCCATGGTATCCGCCACCTTTATAAGCTCTTCATGGGATAACCTCAAGAATGTGCGGGCAGCATCATAGTCATATTTCTTCCGAGATGCATACTCCGGCTTATACTTGCGCTTGAGAGGAGACCCGAAATTTACGCCACACGGTGCAATAACCTGCGGTATCCCCTTTTTGCCGGCCGCTTCGAGTCGTGTGGGGCCTGCTGCCCGACTGAAACCGAGGAGCTCTTCGCCTACGCCGCCTGGAGCAAGGTCGATTACAGCGCTAAAAATATCCTGGCGTTCTATTATTTCCTCCATAGCCCTGTCACCTATGCCAGCGGCGGAAAAACCAATGACCTGATATCCCTTCTGCTCAAGCTTTTTTCTAATATTTACTGCACACTCCTCACAGGGCCCAAAATGTGTCATTGCTATTATAGGTTTTTCACCTTCAGGGGGAAAAGATACTGGAATGCTAGACGAACCTTCTGCCATTCCACAAATGGCACCGGCAGCCCTGGCTAGCACATTTTTCATCATGGTATTGAGCCCGGCGATCTCCACTACAGAGTGCATCAAAGTTATGTCTGCCGTGCCTATATACCTTGAAGCGAGCCCGGGAAGCGCCGCTGTGCTGGAGACAGCAATTTTTGGGATTCCAAAGGGGAGTGACTTCATAATACTTGTTGCCATCCGAGTGCCTGTAGTACCACCTACACTTATTACCCCACTCAATTCACCATGAGAAAACAATTCCCTGACTTTTTGCCTGGCCCCGTCCACCATGACCGGCATTCGTTTCCCCCTGTCATATATGAGTGCTACCTCCTCAAGGCTCTTACCGCCGGCCAGAATAACTTCTTCGCGGGTAATATCACAGCTCCCCTGAGCCTCACCTAACAAACCCATATCCAGGATCCTGGCCTGATGACCATGTGATTCTATCTGCTGGCTCAGAAACTGAGCCTCTTCCCACTTCTCTTCGGCCATTACCAGAATAATTATCACTTCATTCATCTGTATTATTACAATCCTTTTTTTGCTTTTCTTATCCTTGTATATACTCCACAAACCTGTCCATACTGCTCGATAAGCATTGCTCTATATCGCTGATGTAGGAGACAGGATAGTCATCGGGCCAGATCCAGATCCCTGTTTTCTCGTCAATATCCGGAAGTTTCATGGAATCCCCAATGTCTAAATCTGACTGGTGAGGCCCAAAGGCAAATTCTTTAAAGGTAAATATCCTACCCGATGACTCAGGGTAGATTTGGAGGATTTCATCTCTAATTCGCCGATCTACAGCCAAAATCAATCCTGCCTCCACGACCATATTCTTATTGAGTTGCCTGGATCGGTATAATGAAATATCTATTCCTCTTTGAGCTAGATAGTCTATGGCATAAATATTGGGGCTTTTGCCAAAGTAAGGGTACTCGAATACGAGCCCATGTTCGCTGGCATGCTCAAGATAAGCCCTGGGGAAAATACCGGCAGATCCTATGTCTACCTTGTCTAGCAGTTGAGGACGCGTATCTTTTAGCCTCTGCCGGAGAAGATTTTCTGCTATCACACTCCTTTCCCGGTTGCCGCAACAGACGAACAGAACAGATGGTTTATCTTTACTCCTACTCATATCATTCAACGGCAATTATCCCCACCTGCCGATCATTCTATCTTGCCTTCTTCCTTGAGTTTATCCGTAATCATTTTTATCATTGCTTTGTTATCTATCTTGCCGCTTTCACCCACAAGGGGAAGGGTATCTAAGACCTCCAACCTTTCAGGAAGTTTAAACGCAGCAATTTTCTTACTCTTCAGATATTCAACCATCTCCTCAAAGGTAAATTGCTCTCCCTCTTTAAGAGTGACGAAGGCGCATGCCCGTTCACCCATATCCGGATCAGGCATAGGCACCACAGCTGCGTTGGTCACCTTCCCGTATGCCAGGAGGTAATCTTCAATCTCTTTGGGGTAGATGTTCTGTCCACCACGGATGATGATGTTCTTTTTTCTACCCATAATTTTCAGATAGCCGTCGTCCATAAGGGTGACCAGGTCGCCTGGAGTGGCAAATCCGTTTTCATCGAAGGCCTCAGTCATAGTCTTTTCAAGGTCTTGAAAATAACCGATTGAGTTACCGGGTCCTTTAAACCAAAGAGTACCTACCTCTCCCTGCTTCACCGGCTTCCCTGAATCATCCAATACCTTGACCTCAATTCCTGGATGCAATCTACCAACAGTGGTATATCTTTGCTCCTTAGATGCGGTTATCGGTACACCGGAAATAGAACCTGTATCCTGAGTTCCGTAAGTTCCCAGGACTGGACAGCCGAACTTCTCTTCAGCCTCTTTTGCCAAAGGTGGCGGCAGATAGCCTCCGGCAGTCTTTATAATGCGCAATGAAGACAGGTCATATTTTTCCACAGGGAGCTCTAATAACCTTGCCAGTTGCGTCGGCACAAGGGCAATGAGGCTAACCCTCTCTTTCTCCATAAATGCAAGAGTCTCTTCTCCCCTATACTGATATTCCAACGCAATTTTAGCTCCGGCTACTGGAGCAGTGACATAGGCCGGTGTACCTCCTGCTGCCCCGGAGAGGGGGGCAATCGCAAGGACACAATCATCAGTACCGAGTTCCCAATTCCGGATGTGCGCTTTTGCTGTCCAAATGTCGCGAGCAGCAATCCTATGTTCAATTAGTTTGGGAAGGCCCGTGGTACCGGTCGTGGTGACAAGAAATCCTACCTCCTCTACAGCATCCACTTTTCTGGCCAGAAGATCAATGGGATCATATTCCTGCTCATAAGGGTAGTCCATGATCTTTTGAAGAGAGGTACAATCTTCCGGGACATCATCTCCTGCTACAATAATATATTTCAGGTGCGGCAAATTGCCCTGGAGATCCTTTGCCATTTCGTAGTGGTCGAATTTACGATATTCTCTGGGGATCACAATCCCTGCCGCCTCTGTCCTGGTGGTAATATCTGCTAACTCAGTTTGCCGGAAGGTCGTCATTTCCGGAATCGCTATGACTCCCGCTTTTTGACAGGCAAGACGCACCAGAACCTGTTCCACACAGTTAGGCAGTTGCACCATCAATCTGTCATCCCTTTTCAATTTCAGCTCTTTAACCAGAGCAAAGGCAATTCTGTCTATTTTTTCCTTGGCTTCTTTCCAGGTTAGCCTACTGCCGATAGAATCTACCAGGGCATCATTATCTGGCCATTTTCTGGCGTTTCTATCCCAATAATCAGGAAGAATAGTTTTATCCCAATACCCCTCTTTTAAGTATCTCTGTATTTCTTCCACGTCGTAGCGTACTGGCTTCATATCGAAACACCTCCACACAATATATTAAAGAAATAACATTCATATTATCATTGATCCTTTATCATCTTGATCATGAGATCAGCAGCTGCATCTGCAAAGGCCCTCTCATTAATATGGTAGTCAACTTTAATGACCTCAATATCTGATTTAAGAAATTCTTCTAATGTATCAGAGAAGGCCTTGCTGGACTCTGGATCAAATAAGATGTCTCCTTCTTTATCGGCTTCAGACCATCCCTTTAAAGGGATTAATACCTTTATCGGGTTATGGCTCTGATTCAATTTATAGGCGACTGTCTTTGCCAATATTCGTGACTCATCTGCGGTAAGTCTGATGGCAGACCTGAAGTCATAAAAAAATATCTTTCGATCTTTATATTTTTCCGGGATACTTTTATTATCAAATTCAAGAACAGCAGAGTCAAGTCCACCAGGTATCACCAATCTTGGTGTATTTACACCTTCAGGTGTTTGCAGCCTCTGAGGACCAATTCCTCCACAGTAACCACCAAACATAGCATCGGCCAGCTCATGGGTAGCCAGATCCAAAGCCCCATCAAAAAAGGACTCTCCTATCATCTCGTCCATGGCCATCCCACCTGTGCCATTTGCATGAAAAGGAATTACCTCAAAATGATTTTTTTCCAGGATAGACTTGATGTTTTCGGCAGCCTGGGTAATAAAACCAAACAGGGATAATGCCACACGGGGCAATTCTTTTTCCTCGTTATTATTTGCTGACATCATTCCACAAACAGCCCCTGCCGCTCTTTTCAAAATAAGCCTTGATATGGAATTCAGCCCCAACATATCTACCACGCTATGCATTATAGTGATATCCTTGGTGCCTATTGTCTGAGACATGTCACGGGAAGCCACAGTAGAAACCATAAATTTAGGAACCCCCAAAGGGAGGACCTTCATAATAGAGGTCCCCATAAAAGTTCCTGTCCCACCACCCACCGAGATAATAGCCCCAATTTTCCCTTGATGAGAAAGATCAAGTATGAGTTTTTTCGCCTTCTCAATAATGGCTTCAACCATATTTGATCGTTCCATACCCTTAATATTTATTGATTTGGATACAGAAAAATCCGGTGGGAATTTAGACAAACCAGTGGTTCCAACATCAATAGTAATAGTCAAATACCCTTTTGACTCAATAACCTCTTTTAAGAATAAATGCTCCTCGCCCTTTGAGTCCAGGGTACCAACTATAGCAACCGATTTTTTCATCTTACCTTAAACCAATCGCACTGCTATCGATAAGGCTCACTCTCAAATTGAATTGGTTTTTATAGGTTAAATTCAACGCAGGTTTCAGTGAGATAATTCCTTTTTGTATATTCATATTGGATTCTATGTAATTGCTCAAAATCTAGTGGATTTTAACCCGCCTAGGCGGGTAAAACTGCTTATTCTTTAAGCAGATACGATTTTATTTGAACGAATCAGTTTTCTAGGGCCGATTTTTTTTCCTATCTCTAATGCTGGCCCTAAATCTCTCCCAAAACTCTTTGTTGGTATCCTGCCATGCAGCGCCCCATCTCTTTTCAAAATAAGAGGAAGGTAACCTATTCTGCCAGGGTTCCCAAGGGTTCTTTCCTTTTTCCTGAGCTTCTAAGATATCATTTAAAAAAACTGCAATATTCGTTATTTCTTCCTTGGGTAAATAAGAAACAGCTCCTTCTTTGATAGATTTTACGAGATTATCAGGACTAAATGCATGGGCTGTCAACATGACTGCTGTTACTTTTCTCTGTTTAGCAATGTGTAACAGTCCATAGCCATTAACGCCCATGATATCCAAAATTGCTATATCAAAATTTTGGGATTCCAAAAACCCTTTGGCCTGATCAAATGTGGAAGCTTTTACAACATCACACATTGATAGTAGTTCTTCCAATGCATCTAATATATCAGGTTCATCATCCACAACGAGGATTTTTTTGCCTTCCAATAAATTGCTGTCTGACATAATAGCAACTCCTCTTTGAAATGAGCATCTCAGTCCTGTCCTTTTCTTTTCCCATCACACAGGCGAATGATATTCGGCACAGGGGAGCGTAGAAAGAAGCGAAAAAATGAAAATTTTTGGTTCTTCTCCAATTTAGTTGAAGAAAGCTTGATAAATTTTCAGCTCAAAATATCGTAAGTCATGAAAACCATAGGCTTTACGTTTAATGACTTTGATTTTGTTATTAACCCCCTCCAGTTTGCCA
>Ga0315533_1000820_pt1 | contig 25280 bp, 22 predicted proteins | sample SalMarSW160130MG_FD_203081 | JGI IMG/M metagenome (GOLD analysis project Ga0315533, IMG submission 203081) | Salt marsh sediment microbial communities from the Plum Island Ecosystem LTER, Massachusetts, United States - Salt Marsh Sediment SW1601-30 ... | reverse complement strand
CGATGTACGGATAATCGCAACCGATATATCCGATACCGCCCTTGCCGTTGCCGCTGTAAATATCGAAAAGCATCAGCTAAAGGATAGAATCGAGCTTTTGTGTGGTGACTTATTTGACCCTGTTGTACCGCAATTGGACGTGGATAAGCCTGCCCTGAGCGAAGCCGAAGGGTTTGATTTGATTGTGTGTAATCCGCCTTACGTAAGTAGAGCCGAGTTTGAAAAGCTCGACAGAAATGTAAGAGATTACGAGCCAAGACTGGCTCTTTTTGCGGGAGAGGACGGCCTTGATATTTATCGGCGGATTCTCGAAAGGGCCGACCAATTTCTAAAGCCCGATGCCGCATTGATGCTGGAGATAGGTTACGCCCAGGGACAGGCGGTTAAAGAGCTGCTCGAACAAACCGGCATTTTCGCCGAAATCAAAATCGAAAGAGACCTCCACAACAACGACCGAATCGCACTCGCAAGAAAGGTGTCATTGCAAACGTAACAAATTAATCCAATGATCTGAAAAGTAGCTGTTTTTGATTATTGTAATTTCAGCTTACCTAAAGTAAACTTTGAAAGGTGAAAAGGTGACAAGATAATATCCGGCTGCCGTTGTTTGCGAAGACGCAAGGTTTATAACAGTGATAGAAAAAAGAGCGGATGAATAAAAACAATGGATGATAAATATAAGTACGGCACGAGCCAATTATTGAATTTTACACAAGACTCCTACTTTGAACGAACTTCTCGGCCAATTTACGCCCTTGTTTTTTTACTGCCGTTTATTGCTTTCTATGAGCTGGGAACGATCTTAATCAATACGGATGTGCTGAATCAGACTCAAGATCGAGTAGTGGCATTCATTTGGCTGCAAAGTTTCCTTAATGAATACCTTGGCCTTGGCAGCAGATTTGCATGGGTCGCCCCTCCTTTGACAGTAGTGATTGTTCTGATAGCGCTGCAATTGGCGTCACGTAAACGGTGGTACTTTGCTACCGCTGATATCCTGCCGATGACAATCGAGTGCATTTTACTTGCTGTACCGTTGATTGTTTTGAGTCTGCTATTGAGCGGCCCGGTTGAACCTAAGGGTTATGCCGGTCCCGCCGCCCGTCGCGCGCTACAGGTACAAATCGAAAAAGACGTCGGACTTCGACAGGTCCATTCGAGCCGCAAGTTTATCTCGCTCTCGGTTGCCACTTCAATCGCGAGCCTCAGCCAGGTAGCACCAGAGAGCTCTTTACGAATAAATAACGGACTTCGTCCGACTGCCGTACTGACCGGCAGCAATAGCACAATAAAAGCGCCTCTGTTAGCTAACATTGTCACAGGGATAGGAGCCGGGATTTATGAAGAACTTATTTTTAGGCTGATTTTGATATGCTTTTTGATGATATTGTTTCAGAATATAGCGAAGTTTGATCATACGAACTCGATTATACTTTCTGTCTTCATTTCGGCTGCGCTATTTAGCGCACATCATCATGTAGTTTTTGTCAACGGCCGGTTTGCGCTTACAGCCCCTTTTAACGGGACAGCATTTGGATTTCGGACAATCGCAGGTATTTACTTTGCGGTTCTTTTTGCGATTCGTGGTTTTGGGATCACGGCTGGAGCACATGCCTTTTACGATATTATTGCAACTATTATCAACGCGGTTTTTTTTCAGCATTAAAAGTTAAATCGCTTACTTGTTTTTTCCCATTTTTTTCCAAAAACCTTCTCGTTGTTACTCTTTTAGATTGCGGAGCTTGTAAAATAATCGTCCTATAAATGTGATATTAGGCTTTATCAGTACTGATATTGCCCTTGAATGGGCGTATTGTTTTTGGTATAATAACGCTGAAATCAGGGTTTGAGTTTTTGGGACTTATTTATGGAAACACCGCAAACCAATGTAGCTGTTGATCAATTGACATTCAGTCTTTTTCAAAGACCTTTACATCCGGAGCTGTTCCAAATCTACGCCAGCAGGCGATTAAAAACGGAGAAATATGAATCGCTTATCTGGGTTACAGGCTGTACTCACGTTATTAGTGTATTTGCCGGTGATATGTGTTTGAGCGAGGTTGTAAGCACCCCTGGCCAAATGCTGCCACACCGAGGTTTAATTGAACGTTTTCAATTCCGTGGCCCACGAACCCACAAATGTACTCTGAGCAGGGGCGTAAGTTATATGACTGATTTTCAGATCGAAAAGATGAGCCCCAATTTGTATCGACAGAGTTATGTTGATCTTGAGCATTTTGCACGAAATCGTGGTTTATTTGTCAAATTTCCGGAATTAGAAACAGGTGGTCTGCGGCCGTTCTGCTACATTGACTTCGAGGCAAGACGCAGTGAGCTGCACATCCATACGTTCGCGGCTTACCCGGACAAGGTAACAATGGTTAAGACCCAATCATTGTTCGACTTTCAATAGAACCAACAAGCTCGCAGATCGTCGGTCGAGAGTCCGAGGGGCCAGATTCCCAGGTAAATGGCCAGGCCCAAAACAGCTCGTTTAACTACTCTGCACTTGTACGTTCTGCTTTAAGACATCCAGCTTTTCGCGTATCTCATCAGCCATTTTGCTATTTGGAAAGTCGCTTACGATTTGCTGGCCGATTTCCAGTGCGCCGGTCCACTTCTTCTCGGTGACAGCCATAGAGAACCGCGTTCCGAGGGTGTGTAACTTTGTTCTGAAAACATCCTTCGCCGCTTCCTGCAAAGCTTTTGCTTCATTGGGCGTCAAGTACAGATCAAGCTCCTTTAGAATCTTGAGACTACGGTCGGTTTCCTGCTGTTTTACGGCATCGTCCCAGGCAGCGAGCAATACTCTTTTGCGTTCTTCCTTCTCGTCGAGTAGTCTCTGTCGCATTGCCTTGGCCTTTTCGGAATCCGGATAAGCACTGATTAATCGTTCAATCTGAGCACTTGCCTTGGCCCACTGATAACCTTCGAACAGCTTTTCGATATGTGCTATTACCTGATTTATCCGTTCCTGGTCGGTGGCATTACGATATTTATCAGCCTGGATTCGTAACTGTTCAGCCAGCTCCCTATATTCCGGACGGTCGGCAATTTCATCAATTATTTCATGGGCGGCATTAAAATCATGTTGCTGCAGCTTATCAAAGACGGCCTCTCGCAAAAACTGTTTTTCTTCGTCCCTAAAGGCGATGGCTTTTGCTTTTTCGCTTAGTCGAGTACTGTGATTGATTTGCGCCAGGCCCGAGTGTATCTTTTCCAGAGACCCGGTTACTTCCTCGAGCTTTGCGCTATTGTCCTTAAGAGAATCCGCTATCTTAAATAGCCTGGAGAGCATTGCAAGAAGCGCGCTTAAAAACACCAGAGCTCCCAGCAGCCCAACCAGATTTTGAAGAACATCGATTTCGGATGCCATAAAGAGGTCTGTAAACATTACAAGCAGGATTACAATAGCTACAGCGATGCTGATAATAATGATGTGCCATTTAAACCGTGCAAAAAAGCTGTCATTGTATAAGTCCATAACTCACCTCCTTTTTAGGATGGACTTTATACAGCTCATCCTCAAGATATTATAATATCTAAGAAGTGGCTTAGTCAACAGTTTTAACCCGCAACGGCTTTTTTATATTAATTTGGCATCAAATATAGAGTAATGTGGAGCCCCACGGGCAAAGCCCGTGGCACCTTCATCTACGGCGGAAGGCGGGTAAAATAGCCATCCGGTGAAAGGAGACACCAGATATGGCACGATATGCTAAACTTGTACACTGGCTGTCAAATATCGAACTATTAGAATGGCTACGACAAGCTAAAGACAAACAAGAATATCAACGCCGTGTGGCCATCTGGCTCACACATCTGCGGCATTTCCCCGCCCACCAAGTGGCTAATATGCTGGGTGTATCCACACAGGCAATATGGCTGTGGATCAGCCAGTATAATCATCATAGACCAAGAAGGATTGAAACGACAGGGACGAGGCGGTCGACATTGGGAATATATGAGTATAGAACAAGAACAGGTTTTATTAAATTCGCTTCTACAATCGGCTCAGAAAGGTCAAATTCTAACCCCTTAGGCAGATACATGGGCGGGTCTGTAAGGCCGTAGGCAAAAAAGTATCCCTGGCTTATGTATATCGGCTTTTGCATCGACATGGCTGGAGAAAGCTTGGTCCTCGACCTCGACACCTTAAAGCTGACCAAAATGCTCAGGAGGCCTTTAAAAAAACTTCCCTCACATCGTCCCAGAAGCCTTAAAAGACGCTCCTGCTGGTATGCCTTGGCGTTTGTTATTCCAAGATGAAGGTCGTTTTGGCCGCATCAGTGATAGCCGACGCTGCTGGGATCCATTACCTATGCGTCCTGTAGTCGGTCAGCAGGTGGTACGGGAGTATATTTATGGTTTTGTAGCTGTCAGTCCTTCCGATGGCCGTTGTACATCGTTGATCTTGCCATGGGTTGATACACAGACGATGTCTATCTTTTTTGACTCACACCGCCGAACAATTTACAGGACAGTTCTGTGTGATGTTTCTGGACCAGGCTGGCTGGCATTGTGCTAAAAAGTTAAAAGTGCCGCAGACTATTTGCCTGCAGCCGCTGCCAGCTTATAGTCCAGAGCTTAATCCCTTAGAGCACATTTGGGACTATTTACGTGAGAACGTTTTTGGCAACGATAATTTTGAGAACTTGGAGGAGGTTGGCCGGCGACTCTGTTATGGGTTATGTGTTTTAGAGCAAAAGCCAAAATTAGTCAAATCTGTGACCTGCTTTACGTGGATTAATACTTTATCTATGACATAAAATTAGTATGAATATAATATTAAACCAATAACCATTAAACCATACAATTTGTGATGTGGAATTAAACGTTCAAACCTGAGACGACGGTTTCAAACACCATCGTATCTCCAACAACCCCCTGGAGGCTACAGGTGTATTTTCTCCTCTTGAATTTTGTAACATGGCCGAGCAAATATAATCTGTGACCCGGCTCGACAGTAGTGCGAAATTTTGCTGACTCTATGCCGGCAAAGCCGATAAAGCCCTCCACGCCATAAACCTGTTTAACAAAGAAGCTGGAAAGCTGAGCTGCCGCCTCTATCATTATTACCGCCGGCATCAGCGGCCGAGACGGAATGTGTCCGCGAGCCCAAAACTCATTCTCTGTTACATCCTTATAGCCGAGAATCAGAAATTTTTCCTTATCGTACCACAGGATACCGTCGAGTTGCTGCATCTCAAATCGTTGCGGATTCATTCGGCAAATCGCTTCTTTGTCGAAAATGGGCTCACTTGTCAGGTCTATTTGTGATAAATCAAACAATAACGGTGGCGGCATTATTGGCCTCAGTATAGACGTGTTAAGCGCACTATAAAAACCGATAGCCGGCCCATCTTGGCAGACAGTTAGTCAACTAAAATCAAATCGGAATATCCGAAGCAGAAAAGGCAACTATGGACGCTTGTACCGACTTATGGAACCGATCTTATTTCAAGGATACGATTGCGGACATTTTGGGCGGCTTGCTTGATATCCTGCATTTGTTTACGAACACGTGTGCCTGCTGCTTTGTTTCCACCTTCAGCTTTGTTGATATCTGCTTCAATTTCAGCCACTAATGTTTTGAGATCTTCATACTCTTGCATTCAATTAAACCTCCATTTTGGCGTTAAAATTGCTAAAAACTTAACGACCATACGTGAATTTGTCAAAGAAAAACGCTTTTTTTAGCAAAAAAATCGATATTTATTTCAACTGTTAGGATGCAAGTTTTTTAGTTAATTCTGCGATTCTCTGGCCACGACGTGCACATTGCTGCCCGACTCTTTCATCAGGCTTGCCAATGGATACAGGTCCGTAATGGTCACCTTGCGGGTCGCCCTGGACTATCATGCCGGCTATCAGCATAGCTTCTATTATGCCCATAATGGTAGTTTCATTGCCGCCGCCGATATTTGCTGCGCTGGAAAAAGCCCCGCCTATTTTGCCGTTTAGGGCTCCATGTCTGCTTACCAGGTCGTCTATTAGTGCTTTTATCGGACTTGCCATTTGGCCGTAGTAGGTCGGCGAGCCTATAACTATGGCATCATAGGTAGGCAAATCATCAGCCTTTACCTTATCTACCGATTTGCACTCTGTTTTTAAACCTGCATCGTTCATAGCTTTGGCTATCATATCAGCCATCTCTCTGGTGTTACCGCTCCTTGAATAATACACAACTACTGCTTTTGCCATTTTTATCCCTTCTAGGAAAAAGCTTGTAAATTCTTTATATTCTTATATGTGCTAATACCAATTCGTCAAGTCACCCTTGTTAACAGGATGTTACTGCAATTAGGCTTTCTCAGCCGATAAATCCAAAACCTGCAAAAGGATGGAATTGCTTTGGCCTATCCGTTCTTCGCCCCTTGGGGCTGCGAAGGACGAAAAGGCCTCGCGTTGACATAAAACGCCGGTCTGCCCCGGCTAACGTCGATGTCTTGTCTTATACGATCATAAAAATACGCTTTTTTTCCGTCATTGACAAGCAAAAATAAGAGCTAACAGCCGCAACCGTAAGGGAGGTTATATCAATTGCATTAAATTGCTGCGCTTCGTGCGTTTGGCACAGATAGATGGCAGCCTCAAGCGCAGCGCCCCGCCTGAGCTTGTCGAAGGCTTTGGGACAGCTTGCCGGCCTTTATGCAAAGAGCAACATTTAATTACAATTGCTATAATACAATCGAATGATTTTTAGCTATTAGCAGTTTCTGCTAAAAGAAACTGCTAATAGCTTCGGACTTATATTTATATGTTGGCGTAATCCAATTGTACTTAATTACAGCGTTTTTGCCGGATTTTCCGATGTGGCTCACGGTGCTTCTGAGGCAGTAAATATAAAATCTGCCTTCCGCCTCAAGTATATCAGGAGTAAGGACTAATCACAATTGGCGTTAGAAACTATTATGAAAGAACGTTTTTATTTATATAGAAAGAAGTTTTAATCTACTTAAGTAATTGCATATGGCGCAAGCCATGCTGCGCATATACTTAAATAGTTTTCTAAAATTAACCTAACATTACAGTGCCACTTAGCAACCAAAGAATCGTTTTAGCCTTAAAATTCAAAGCACTAAATCCAAAACCTGTCCCTTCGACAAGCTCAGGGCAGACTCTGAGCGACCTGTGGTGAGCAAAGTCGAACCAGGTCGAATGGATTCTAAATTCATCCCTAAGGGACAAGATATCAAATGTCCAAAATCCCAATTTTCTCCACAGGATGCCTTGCGGCAAAAACAAAAATGCGAAATCTTATTGACTGTTGCACTCTTATCGTTTTGGTCATTTGAATTTTGTTAATTCGGATTTGCTTCGTGCTTAGATATTAGAATTTAGGATTTAACGTAATTGATGTAAGATTTTATATAACAAGTCATTACAGATATTAAGCCAGAGTAAATGACGCTGTAGTACTAATTAGCTGCCTTTATTAAGTTTTCAGATCTGCCTTCTGCCTTAAATGTATGTGGCGCAAGGATTAATCACAATTGGTATTAAATATTCAATTGCTCTGTTGAAAAGAGTTTAGAATGTCATTTCGAGCGAGCTGCAGGCAAGTCGAGAAATCTATTTTTTAAGCAGATTTCTCCACTTCGCCCCCGTGCTTTCTGCTTGCCCCTGCGTCTTACGACGCAAGGCGGGGCAGCGGGCGAAAGCAGAAATGGGGGCTTCGGTCGAAACGACGGTGAGGCTTTTCAATAGAGCAATATTCAATATTAGAAAATTTGTAAGCGTTCACGGGAAAACCGCATTTTTGTCATTGCGAGCGAAGCGAAGCAATCTAAAATCTTACGTTTTTGAGATTGCTTCGGCCTAAAGGCCTCGCAATGACACAAAAACGCCTTATTTTCTGTGTGAACGGTTACGAAAATTTTTTTGCAAAATCCTTGACAAACAATTTGATTATGATATATTTGTAATAGTTATAATAGCGCAAGTAACAAAGGTGTTTTATGCAGATTCGTATAGATAACGCCTCAGACAGGCCTGTTTATCAGCAGATAATCGACCAGGTTAAACGCGATATTGCCCTTGGAAGGCTGGCCAAAGAAGATAAGCTGCCTACGGTAAGACAATTAGCCAGACAAATTGCCATAAATCCCAACACGATAGCTAAAGCCTACCGCCAATTGGAGCAGGAAGGTATCATCACCACCAAGCCCGGTGCCGGCGCCTTTGTAGCCAATCTGGATAGTAATTTGAACAGGTCTGTCAGAAAAAAACTCATCTCAGAGGAGCTGCAGCGTATTGCAGTCGAGGCCTATCACATGCAAATAGACAGGCAAACGTTATTGGAGCTATTCAATAACGCTATCGAAAAATTTAATTTTCCCACGATAAAAGGATAGACAAATGTCTGATTCGGTTGTCGAAATACAAAACCTGGTGAAATACTTTGATGGCCGATGCGTTTTAGACGGCATCAACCTAAAGGTGCCGCGCGGCTGCATATACGGCCTATTGGGACGAAATGCCTCCGGCAAGACAACAATCATTCGGATTCTTTTAGGCCATGAGAGGCCAACCCGAGGACAGACCTTCCTGCTAGGCACCGATTCGGCAAACCTCCCCGCGAAAATCCACGGCCGAATAGGCTATGTAGCTGAAGGCCATAACCTTATTCAAAACTATAGAGTAGGCCGATTAGTAAAACTCTGCAAAAGCCTTTCCTTGCAGTGGAACGATAAGTTCTTTAAGTCTCTCATAGAAACGTTCCGTCTGCCGATGGACCGCAGGGTAAGAGACTTTTCTATGGGTATGCGAGCACAATTGAATCTGTCATTAGCTATGGCGATAGAGCCAGAGCTGCTCATCCTTGACGACCCTACGCTGGGACTTGATACCGTTGCCCGCCGACAGTTTCTCGAGCTTGCAATCGATGTAATTCAAAAGCAAGGCCGAACTATTTTATTCTGCTCGCATATCTTAAGTGACGTCGAGCGAATCGCCGACCGAATCGGGATATTCGCCGCCGGCAAACTTGTGGTCGATTGTCCGCTGGAAGAGCTTAAAACACGAGTTAAAAAACTGCGGATAATATTTACTGAAGCCATTCCGACAAATTTATACCTGCCGGAAGCAGTAAATCTACAAAGCCAGGGCCGCGAGATGATAATAACTGTTGTCAACTGGAATCAGCAAAAACAAACTATCCTGGAGACCTACAAGCCCTCAAGCTGCACGGAGCTGCCGATGAGCTTGGAGGATATATTCATAGAATGCACAAAACCTATTTCCACGCCAATACAGGTTGAAAAACAGGAGATATAGAATGTTTACGCTGATAAAGAGGGAAATTGAAGACCATTTAGCATATTTCATCGGAGCAGTTATTCTCTCGGCGGTCCTTACCGCCTTATTGGCTTCGACCTTTTACTATTACGATGCTAAGGAACGCCCTGTGTTTGTCGGTCTTTCAATCCCTGCGATAATTGTGCTGGTAATCGGCTTTGCCGGAATGGGCGTAAGCCAGATGTACACCGATAGAAACAGAAAAATCTCCACATTTCTATCTGCCCTGCCGGTAACACGCTGCCGGATACTGGTAGCCAGGATTATCACTGGGATTTTGGCCATTTTAGTCGTTCTTGTGCCGCTGACAGTTACCGGCACGATTCTATGGCGTCTTTTTGCACCACCGATACCTATCTATCCTGGCCTGATTTTTGATATTTTTATAACGGCATTTCTAATGGCTTTTGCCTGTTACTGTCTGGGCCTGCAGACCGGCTGGACATCCAGCAGGATTACTCCTACGTTGGGCGGCCTGGTTTTAACCTGTATCCTTGTTCCGCTTATTCTTGTCAAAGGTTTCGGGCTGCTTATTAAAATAATACTCGTTTTGTTTATTATTGCGTCTTTGATACGTACGTGGCAGAAATTTAAGTCAACAGCTCTTTAGGAATACGGTTATGAAATCTCGAAAGATTCATTCTGTTACAGTTTTGGCTACCGGATTTGTGGTGCTACTATTATTGTCACTACCATTATTCTGGGCCCGCTGGCTATGTGAGATAAATCTTTTAGACATGATGCCTCGTGATTCCAGAGAAATCACTATGAGGCCTTCTGGATTAGTTCCGTCCGAGCTGGAGAATGACCCCAATGTGGTTCAACACTCCTATATTTCCGCAAGTATGGAACATGGAGAACCGGATTTCATTTTCCTTGGAATTTTCGATTATTTTTTAGACAGAGGGCCGAAAGGACGCTACTCAAATATATATCAATATGATAAAGATGATGAAGAATGGACGTATTTTGACGAAGATACCGGCCAAATCGTCTGTCACTATACGCAGCAAGAAAGACTGCCCGACAACACTTTACACCTGAGGAAAGTACAACTATATGCCGGACCGGAGGGAATATCAGAGACAAGCGATAAAACGCTCGGCCGATTCATCTATCCACTTGTAGATAAAGACAGACCTTGGTTGTCACTATTTACACTTTACGACAAAAAACTACGCCGCTTTTTCCAAATCAATTTTAGGGATAGAACTGTAACCAAAGGTCCTAAGCTTGTAAAAGATGTCCTCCACAATCCCATCCAGATAGGTCGTATCGTTAAGAATTGGCCGCAAGTAAAAATATATTGGGAACCACCCAAAATTAAAATCTCTGAAGAAGATAAAGAAAAAAGAAGCTATCGAATCGGAGATACCAAGCCGATAATAATAGATGTTGTTTATAACACATACCAGTATCTTCTTATTCTTGACGCAACCGGCCGAATCGATCTGCTGGATATGGAAACACTTGAATTTGCCGGAAGCGCAGGCTATTTACCTGCACCGGAAACATTGTACCCATCGAAAAAATTTGTGACTACAAAAGATTTGTTGGCCTACGAGGTTAGGCCTTTAAACTTGAGTCCTTTTAGACCAGAAAGCAATTACAGAGGAATATTTACAGCCTGTGTTAACCGCGAGGGAACTTCTATGGCCGTGGCAGTATTCGATAAAGAAGGAAAAATGATTACAAACAGTTATACCAAGGCCACAGAATATGCAGAACGTCGCCGAACCGTGACTGTGCCTACGAGCAAAGCGGTATTTTGGGAAGTTCCCTGGGCGCCTACACTGACCATTACAAAATATCTATTGGAAAATCTTCATCCGCCTATTCTGTCTCTTGCCTCATACTCTTCAGCGGGTAGCATTGAAGCCGGTGCTGGTCATAGGGCATTATTTATCCTGCCCAATTCATTTATAGCTATGAAGGGACGAGATGTCAGAAGTAATATGACAGAGAGGTTTTTTGCAGCTTTGATTATAATACTACCATCGATATTATTGGCTATATTTCTTGCCTGGCGGGTGGGCAAAGATGCTACGGTTGTGGGGCTTTCAGAGAATTCAAGAATTTTCTGGATACTTGTGACTATTGCTTTTGGCCTGGCCGGCTACATTACTTACAGACTGACGCGGCCAAAAGTAACTTTAGTGACCTGCGCCAATTGCGGCAGGATGCGCCGTCCCGATATGGAGAAATGTCACCGCTGCGGCAGCAAATGGCACGTGCCGGAGCTTATACCGCCCACCTGGCGGGTTATCGATACCTAAAAAAAATATTTAGAGCCTATAATGCTCTGTTGAAAAGCCTCACCGTCGTTTCGACCTAAGCCCCTGTTTCTGCTTTCGCCCGCTGCCCCGCCTTGCGTCGTAAGACGCAGGGGCAAGCAGAAGGCACGGGGGCGAAGTGGAGAAATCTGCTCAAAAATAGATTTCTCGACTCGCCTGCGGCTCGCTCGAAATGACATTCTGAACTCTTTTCTACAGAGTAAGCCTATAATAAAACCTTTTTATCGTCACCCCGAGCGAAGCCGAGGGGCCAACTAAAAAGCTATTTTATCAGATTCCTCGACCCGCCTTCGGCGGGCTCGGAATGACGTTGTATTGCGTATCCATGGTCTTTTAGGTTTTATTAGACGTTTTTAGACTTTATCCGGAACCACAAACGGCTCTCGGTAGTTACGCTTGATAAGCATGTTCGCCATTTTGCTGTGCTCGCCGACGAATTCTTCCTTCTTCGGGTCCATTGTCAACATTGGGCCTATAGTTGCCGGCGTCTTTTCCAGGTTGATATCGTTCACACCAAAATGAGTCAGCATACGCTCGAAAGATTCCATCATTTCATTGTTGCCCTTGATTGTCTCTGTTATTTCCTCGGTGGGCATTGTCCTGCCGAGCCGATAGGAAATATTGCCCATGTGACAGAGAGCAGCGGAGATGTGACCTACTTTGATGTCAGCATTCAGGTCGCTGACCTTGCGACTGCGTATGGCATCAATGAAGTTCTGGTGGTGTTCGCCGCCGCCGTGACCGGCAAATTGCTTTATCCTCTCGCCGTTGTTATCATATATCCAGCCACCAGCCGTGCCGGCAGCAAAATATCCATCCTCGCATTGTACTACAAAGCCAATATCAATACCGCGATATATATCTCTGGCATTGATACCTTTTTTGCGTGGCAAACCATGGACCTCAAAAATCAATGGAGCCGGTTTGTAATCGAAGAAGACTATCTGCGTATTGGCTGTCTCGCCGTCGTCATCGTATCCGAACCGGCCGCCGATGCTTATCACGCGCTGCGGCAGTCCTTTCTGGCCCAAAGCCCATCGAGCCTCGTCCATCTCGTGAGCTCCCTGGTTGCCGATGTCACCGCAGCCGGTGTTCCAGACCCAGTGCCAGTCGTAATGCAAACTCTTGCGCATCAACGGCTCCCTGTCAGCCGGGCCGCACCAGAGGTTATAATCACAAGACTGTGGGATCGGCTGCGGACCACTGACCTTGCCAATGCTGTTACGCACTTTGTAGCATAAGCCCCGTACCCAGAGGATTTTTCCTATATTTCCCTGGTTAATGTATTCAAAGGCGTTTCGGTAGGCCTCGGAAGAGCGTCTTTGGGTGCCGGCCTGTACGATACGGTTATACTTGCGAGCCGCCTCGACCATCTTGCGGCCTTCCCATATTTCGTGCGAGACGGGCTTTTCGATATAAACATCTTTTCCGGCCTGACAAGCCCATACCGTCACCAGCGAATGCCAGTGGTTGGGAGTCGCCGAGGTAATTGCGTCGATGCTCTTATCTTCCAGGAGCCTGCGAACATCGGCGTAGGTTGTAAGTTTCTGCCCGTACTTCTTCTCGAACTTGCTCGCGCTGCTGTCCAAATGCGACTTATCCACGTCACATATCGCTACGACACGGACCCCCGGGAGCTTATTGAAGTAGTCCATGTGGTTACTGCCTTGGCCTCCCGTACCGACCACCGCGAGGCGGATGTCGTCATTCGCACCAAGCACTCGTGAATAGGGTGATGCAAAAACAGAAGCTACGCCTGCTGCCATCGTATTTTTCAGAAAATCTCGACGAGTTAATCTACTCATGATAATTCCTTTCCTTTAGATTAAGGAAGGCGGGGACAAGCCCCATCCTGCTAATATTTTATTGCTGCGTATTCGCGGGCCAGCTCTGCTACTTTAGCTTGTTGGAAATCTCCTTTGTGGAAATAAAATCGATAGCGGAAAGTTGCGTTGTTGCCGGATTTAATAGTCAGGTCGCCCGTGCCTGCCGGCTTTTTTTCAAAGTAATGTACGCCGAACGGATTGGCGGCAAAAAGACCATAAGGACGCACGTGCCACCAAGTTGGGTGTCTTTGATTCTGCGGATGGTCGAAAATAGCCACGCCTACGGTCTGCCCATTCAATGGGCCGTAGTAATCGCACCACGCAGCGCGCTTACCCCAGGCCTGCTTATCCCGGTGGCCTTCACTATTGATGATGTGCCCTTTACCGACTTTGCCTTCGACCCGCATCGTTGGTGCTAACCGGATAGCCATTGAGCCTTCCTTAGTATCACCCAGGGTTATGTCACCATTAGAGGCACAGATGGTAATCTCGAAATCCATTATTTGGCCTTCTGGCCGATTATAAAATTTATGCGTACGAGTATCGGTACAGACAACTGTTTCATCACTCGCGACGTATCTGTTTTGCGACTGGATAATGCCCATATCCCGGCCGGAGGTGATCTGTAGGAATTTGTCGTGAATGACACTACCCTTTTTGCTGCCGTCGGTCCAAAAATCGTGGCCGTTTATCGCTCCGTGCGTGAACCACAGCGACCGATGGTGACGATGATCGTGCTCCTCATTCGCTCCCTCCTTCATCGGCCAATGCCGAGTAATATTTACACCGGTCGGACCTATTACAGGATAAAAATACGGACGAGGAACATTTTTGAAGTTGTACTCCGTAAAAAGTTGTCCGTTAATCTCTACCTTAACCTTATCTTCAAGCTCGGTGATTTTTACACCATCTGTCTTTGTATCATCGTCGTCAGTTTGAGCTTTCGCAAGCATTTGCTCCCAGAGCTGCTTCTGCTCAGCCAGTGCTTTGACTCGGTCTTGCGGATTGGTGCGAGCCTCAAGTAGTACCCAGCCTTTATAATTTATATTTACTAAAAGATTCATCAGTTGCTGATATGGATAGTTCCCGATGTTAAGCTCCCGTATATGAACCGTGCTGCCTAAACGGTCCTTAACAAGATTGAAGTTGTACTCCAGTCCTTCGCCTTGTAGGTCCTCTGGATTACAGTTCCAGCAAACGCCGACGTTTGGATGATCAGCAACGTCCATGATTTGTTTGATGATAGGCAGATGTGCACATGAGCCGTGAACCTCCAGACGAATCTGCTGGCCATAGTCGGCGCCGAATCGGCCCAGCTCATTAAGCGATTTGCCGATTTGCTCGATTGTCTTCTCGTGTGGCACGTCCTTTGGAAGGTCGTTTGGTTTAACCTTTACGCCTGAGCCGCCCACATCGTGACAGAGCCGTATATACTCTTTTGCCCCTTCGATGTCTTTTTTAAGCCTTGCTTGGCCAACATAGTGAAAGGCAAAGTTGGTACCTAAACCCACAAGAGTAACGGGACTGTCTTTAAATTGTTTCCTTACTTCCTGACGTTGTTGCGTATTAAGGTTCGATTCGACACCATGGGCGTGTCCCGTCCGCAGCTCCACTCCAAGAACGCCGGTCTTTTCACAATTGGCAATCAGTGTCGGCAGGTCCCAGTCTTTGGCCCAAAGGTAGGTAACAAGCCCAAATTCCATATTTGAGTCGGATTCGACAGGAGCCAAAGACAGGGCTTTGTCCAGCGGGCCGAGAATAACTGCGGCAGCACCGAAGTACATTGAGCGTTTGAGGAACTCACGGCGTTGATTACTGAATGTGCTCATAAATCCTAATCCTAAACATCCACTTTTGGCGGACTGGTAATTGGTTATTGAATTAACTATTTAACAGTTACCATATAACCAATTACCATTTAACCAGGTACCAGATTTTTGTTTCGTGCTTCGTATTTAGACAAGAAAACAGATTCTCGTTATTAATGAGTGAGCTGCAGTATTAATATCTTTGGCTAAAGCCGTTATGTCAAGCTTATTTTGCAAAAAGCTTGGGACAAACGGTGCGTGACAAGTTTGTAGGCTGATTCGCCTCAGCGGACCAATTTTCAAGAGGTAAATGCCCATCTTCAAATCGGTCCGTTTCGAGCGCGACCAACGAACGCGTCAAAGGACTTTAGATGGCCTGGGGGGAATTGCTTAGAAGGTTACTTTTTATCGCATATTCCCAGGGGAATGAACTAATTGCCAATATGTGAAAGTGATCGGCAGGATTGTATTGCTCGCGATAGGCCGCAGGTTATAGCGGAGATTTTATTTAGCTCGTCAGGTGTTAATGCGCAGCATGACTTGCGGCATTTGTTTTCCGACGAGCGATAGACCAGTATAAAACCCAACGATGGGCCGAGCCGACTCATTGGGATCGCAAAAGCGGAGATTTTATTTAGCTCAGCTAAGTTGCCCTGCAAACCCATGGCGAACATATCATCGAGGGCGCATATTTTGTTGGATTTACAGATATTTTCTACCACCTCGGTAGAGAAATAATTCTCCAGTTTATTCTGCGCAGCATGACTGCCGTTGGGCATCCCTGGCGGGATTGCGGCATTTTTAGAAACGATTGGCTTGTCACTCTCGGTCATATGGGCCTGGCCATTTCCCTGGGAATCTGGCCCCTCGGGCTCTCGACCGACGATCTTCGAACTCTCTGAGCCAGTTTGGGTTAGAGAGCTGTCCGTGTTACGCAGGAAGAAGCTGACATGGGCTTGGCCATTTCCCTGGGAATCTGGCCCCTCGGGCTCTCGAGCGACGATCTGCGAATTTACCTCGGCAAGCTCATCCTTGATAAGCTTTCTGGCAATGGATAAAAGTCTGTCTAAATCATTTATTCCGATGATCGATTTGTAGAAATCTGCTGCGAAGCTGATGGTGCTTAGTCTTTTGATAAAGTCCCGTTGTGCCGCGATGAGGTCGTTGCAGAGCATGTCTATTTTTTTTGCCTGCTTTTTGCGTTCTTTATTGAGCTTGCTTATAAGCACCCGTAATCTTTTGTGTCGCTGGTCTTGGTCCATTGGTTTTTGCTTTTCGATAATTATGTTTGTAGTTTTCTCCGCATATTAGGTTCGTCTTAATAGCCGAGCGGCTTTAGACTCAAATAGATATTTAAGAATCCCCGCTTGTCGGACGGACAGGCTTCGGAAGGTAGCCCTATAAACACTCGGTTATCAGTTTCAGAGCTGTTGATGTTGATGTAAAACTTGATACCAACTAAGCTGTTTCCGAAGTTGGTGGAATTGATATATTTGTATTTTCGGACTTATTATTCTCGATATTTGATACTCTATTTTTGTCCTGCTTGTTCTTTTAAATAGGAAGTCACTCAATGCTCGACGAGTATCTCCGCAGTCCCACAAGGGACACTGCGTGGACGCGGCGCCAGCCATCCCAGCGACCCGACGGCGGAGTGACAAATATCGAGCATTAAGAATCGAGGGAATATCTCAATTGCCTTTTATTTTTTCTTGTAGATAACGACCTTGCTCAGCGAATCTTTGAAAACTTTCAGGGGCTTTTCCATTAAGGTAAGAGGTGGGCTGGTAATTTCCAATCCACCGCTGGTTGCCTGCCATAAATCAAGCAGAGTCACAAGCTTAGCTCTTAACCTTACACCGCCAATTCTTCCGCGCTTACATTCTACTATGCCATGCCTGCCGAGAGTTTGCAAAACTTTTTGCAGATACCCAACAGAGAAATTCAAGGCTTTTGCGATCTCATTGGCCTGAATAAAGTCGTTGGTTTTCCTTTGCTTGAGGTAAAGGATTGTTTCAATCGACATTGTAAAATCATGATTTAGCTTCATGTTTATTTTCTCCTCAATGTCACTCTACATATTCAGCTATACCCCTAAGGGGCTCAGCTCAGGCGGCTCGCCGGAGAGCAGGTGGCTTGTTGTCCTAAGGACTCCTTACGGAGAATTCCAGCTCGCAGATGAAAAAGCCTTGCTAAAGATTCACGACGTAACATTGCCGTCGTGGGCTATTGTTTATTTGGTCGTTTCTACATATCACCAGCCCTACAGGCTATCCACCACTGTTTACTTTTTTAATACGTAGAAAAAAATAAATAGTGCGAAAGGATTCAACAGACATCGATAATTCTAATGTTTTTGCTGATAGATTTCTTATCAGCTTTCCAGCCCCAATCGCCTGCATAACCACTTCTTACAGTTATACTAAGATAGAATACTTAAATAAGTTTGCTGATGCAAGATTTTTTAATGTTTTTTCGCATAAGTTATTAGTTGTAAGATAGTTAGCAGCCGAACACATTATTATGTTGAGCAAAGCTGTGCCAGGAACAATAAGGTGTTTTCTGTTTGAAAATGAATTACACCAATTTGCCTGTATATTTTGTTGAATTATGAACCACACTTCCTGTCGATGCGTAATAAACATACATCCATGTTCCTCCTTCAATGATAGAGGGGGCGAGTCGGCTCGCCCCCTTTATTTTTCTTTAAATTTTAGCCGTCGTGGCTCGGCTGAGCGACTCGATTGAGCTCGTCGAAGTCCGGCACGGCGGCTGCTTATGATGTTATTTGTGGGGCAGTGTAATTGATACTGTAGTTCCGCTGCCAGGCTGACTTTTTATATACAAATTGACCTTTATTTTAATTAGACAAATCTCACAAAGTATGCAAGACCTATCTACTGTTTCCGGGCTGTTGGCCTATTTGGTAAAAGGCTGCATTGTTTTTTAAAGCTTCGCATCGGCCGAGTTCATTAGGGACATGCGCAAAGAAAAAGGGCTGCAAGCAAATACCCACAGCCCTTTTTCAACAGCATGTTAAGAGATTATGGTGTGCGGTAAACACCTACCTTTCATCGAAACATCGCTCCAAAGCCGAGATACGAGTCACCTACTGCCTCGTCTTGCGACGAGAGTCGCAGAGGCAAGCGAGCGACGAGTAACGAATTATAGTGTCCTTCTTCTTCGCATCCAGCCGACAAGGCCCACACCAATGCTGCCAAGAACAATCGCGCCCGGGGCCGGAATGGATCCTACATAAGCATCGCTCAATGCATCTGCACCAATATAACCAATATCTCCATCGCTAAAATCTAGCGATACAGTGAACGTATCAATACACATTTGCATATTGGAAGAAGGACCACCAAATGCATCACTAAATACTATGGCATAATCATCATCAATAGTTGAGGTTGTTTTGTTCTCTAACAAAAACGAGGCTTTTGAGAAGCCAATGGCCAAGTCGCACATTGTCTCGGTGTTTAAGATTTGTTCAAGATTAAAATCAATGCTGGCTGTAAAGGTGCCATCGCCAGCTACTATGAATTCTCCTGACCGCCCCGCGTCTGCTTCGGATTCTGCCCAGAATGGGACCTGCTGCCCAGTAGTTCCTGCATACGCTTCTTGCCCTACTTCCGTATCATTAGTCCAGGCTTGTTGCCCATGCATTTGGGACCGAAGATGTAGCAGAGGTGTCTACACAGCCAACCGAAAAATCATCATCAAAAACAGGAATTGAATTTTTGTCATCAGCCGCAGCTAATGATTTACTTTCTGTATTTAACCAGGTAAGAACTGTTCCTGTGTATGAATACGAAAAGGTATTCCAGTATAATACTGCTTTGTTGTTTGATGTTGCTACAGCGTGCGCGACAGATGTGATTGACAACAATATGCCTATTGCAACACAAACTATTACTAATTTTTTCATTCTGTCCTCCTTGCGTAGCATTCCATCTTGCGTAGCATTCCATGGGCAGGGCTAAGAACCCTGCCCATGGTTGCCCATATATTTTCCTAAAATACTAAAGTGTCCTTCGTCTTCGCAGCCAGCCGACAAGGCCAACACCAACACTGCCAAGCAGAATAGCACCCGGAGTGGGGATGGCCGTAGCCGTGGTTTCTACTTGCGCTTCAATCCGCCAAGCTCCTAATTCTCCTTGGTTGAAGTACGCCGAAATGGGTAAGATCCAGTCTCCAACCAATGCGCCAATCCCTCCATTCTCGACAGAACTGCTAAGGTCTCTGGTTTCCTCGTCGATTAGTAGCCAGTCACTTCCTTCCCATCTGTACAAGCTTGCGGAGGTGGAACACGTAGCTTCCGCAGAGTTGTTGTACCCATAATCAGTTAAAGCCTCAATCAAAATTTGGAAGCCAGCTTCAAACTCCAGCGTACCTGTCGCAGTTGCCTCGAAGTACCTCATTAGGGAGCTTGTGCCTCCCACAACGGCATATCCACCTATTATGGGCTGTGCCATGGCTAACACTGCAACCCACCCGTCTTTGTCAGTTGCGACAGCTACCGCGGAATTACCTATAGTCTTGCCATTGTCAAGGTCCGTAGGACCTGACATAGTGAATTCAGTGCTGCCTATAGTGCTATCAATATATCCATGTATGTAATGCTCGTACCCATACCAGTCGACCACCGGGTCAGACGTGGTCACGACACCCTGCGCTGTTACTGTCGGTAGTGCTTTTACTTCTGAGGCCGCACCCAAGAATATCAGCACTGGCAATACAAATAATACTCTTTGTTTGTTCATGATTTTGTCCTTTTGTTTTATTCCAAAATTGTTGATCTTACCCGCTTATCCGGGGAAGGACAGTCATGTCCTGTCTTGGATTCCGAAAGATAACCTTAAAGTGTCCTTCCTCTTCTCAGCCAGCCGGCAAAACTCACTCCAATACTAAAGAGCAAGAAAGCACTGGGTGCTGGTATTACACTTATCCAGGTGGCATCAGTCCTTATATTATCAGCTATCCAGAAATTGCCTGTGTCATGGGTAAGTACGTAGGCGATAGGGTCCGTACCGTCCCAATCTAAACGAAGCGTACCAGGACCGGAGGGATTGTTATCCCAGAACCGTAAATTTGACATATCATTGTCTGAATCAAGGAGAGTACCAGTAGAGTCATGCGCCTCCAAGTAAAGTGCGATGCCGCCAGAAGCATCATAAGCGCTGTATCCCATCTCGAGAAATGTAGCTCTTGATTGTTAAAACTGATCCTTCCGTCATAGCCAATAATACCAGTCCACGCACGTCGTTCTTCCTTATAAGAATCCTTGTGAATGAATTGTGGTATGACCCTCCTCCTTTGAGGCACCGTTTATTAAATACTATCATATTGAATTATATATATTGCATGTCAACGAAAAAATGAGTGAAAAGGAGGGAATTAGCAAAAATCCGTATATCAACTTAGAACTTTTAAGCTACTACAAAAGTGGCATAAGGTGCCTTGCTTACATACGTGTTTCATGTACTCGCGGCTAAGAGTCAAAATGTAGGCAAATATTATTTTGTATTGTTTGCTTAGCTTTACAATTTTCTATGGGTTCAAAACACAAGATACGCTTTGCGTTTCACGAAATACGAAATTATTCGTGGGGCAGGGTGATTGATACCATAGTTCCGCTGCCAGGCTGGCTTGATATATCCAATGTGCCGTTATTTAATTGGATCAGCCTCGCTGCGTACGCAAGACCCATTCCTCGCTTTCGACCGGCCGGCTTCGCCGAAAAAAATGGATGAATTGCTTTCCGCAAAGTTTCCTCATCCATTCCACAACCTTCGTCACTAATCTGCAATATTACCAGCTCGTCAACCTCGGTATCAGAGGTAATTGTGATTGGTCCTGTCTCGTCTGTATATGATTCAAGAGAATTGCTTATGATGTTTGCAATCGCTGATGCAATCTGGGCTGAATCTGCAAAGACATTTTCGACATCCTCGGAAAGACGAAGCCGGACGTCAATATTTTCCATATTTGCCTTTTGGCTGGCTAATTGTATGGCTTCATCGAGTATCTGTTTTACATTTGTCTGGGTTGGTTTTGGCTGGGGCGGCTGGGTAAAGCTCATCAGGTCCTCGATAATTGTGGAGGCTTCGTGGGTGTTTTCATAAATCTGTCTCAAGGATTGTTTCTTTTTTTTGCTGGTTTCGGCCTCAGCCAGCAACTGTGCTCTGCCGGATATAACCGAGAGTGGATTGTTGAGCTCGTGTGCTATGCCGGATACCATCTCAGCCAGGATGTCCAGGTTCGCAGAATGGCCAGGACCAGATGTATAGGATTTAGTCTCTGCTTGAGGCGCGGCGGATTTCGAGGGCTCAGGCAAAGTCCGCCTCGGCGGACCGATGATCTGGGCAAAACGCTCAGCAAGATGCTCTTGGGCCTGTCTCAATAAGGCCGAACCTAAGATAGCGCCAGCGATGGATGTTACAATCTTGAAATTTTCCTCAAACAGCTTTATATCAGCCGGCCAGTGGAGCTCAAAAACAATCGCTCCGACCGCTCTGCCGGCTGAAAGCAGCGGCACCAGTTTTGTTTGTCGCCTGTCAAAGTCAACGTCCAACTGCTCAAACAGCCAATCGGCATAATCGTTAGCGTCTAAAATCGCAAAGCTTTTTGCTATGGTTTCCGGTATCGCTGTTACATCCTCAGGCACATCCAAGCAGATAGTCTTACTTTGTCCGAGGCCCTGTACAACAACAGCTTCCAGAGATTGCCCCGCTCGTGGCGTGCCCGGGGCAGCCAGATACAAACAGACCATACCTGTTTGATAAAATCTTTGCCAGCGAGTAGCAAAGCTCTCTGCTATATCTATGGCTGTGGCAGACGAATTGACACTGAGCAAAAACTCTGTTGTAAAATCGAGATGGCTCGATGCAGTCTGCAATCGGATATTTTCGACAGATAAATCCATTTGCTTGCGGGCAAACCGGGCGGCAGCAGTATGGACAATGTCACAATACTGTGCCGGTGCATCCGGTGAATCCAGGCCCAGTAGATGAGATTTTTCTTTCACTGTTTCGGGCAGCTTTTTAATAATTTGTTGCAGTTGAGTAATGCTGATTCCCAGTATCTGAGCGGTTTTATCCATCGGCTCGGGCGAATCAAAGCTGCCGGACTGGCCGATGCCGGATTGCCGGGCTATCGAGTCGGCTGAGCGGACAACTTGAGCTATTCGTGCCTCAGGAAAATGCCAGGAAATTGTTGCAGTGTCACTATGGTGCAGCCAGATGGCAAGGACAATCTGATTCGGCAGATGCCACTTTTGGGCTAAGTGTTTGCCGAAAGTAGTATGGTCGGCGCCGAGGTGCTGTCGCTCGATAGTGCAGGAGCATTGCTTTGCCGAGCGTGCCTGTTCAAAAATGCGGGCAAAACTTTTCGGCATCGACTCTTCGAGCGCGAGTTTTCCGATGTCGTGCAGCAGAGCTGCACAGTAAGCTATGTCCGGGTCCACTTGCGGTAATGTTATTTCTGCAATGTCTCTGGCGCAGCAGGCCGCGGCAAGACTGTGAAGCAGAAGCTCTTTTCTTAGCGAGATTCTTTGCGCCTCAGAAAAGCCGGTTTCAGCAATCGGCAGGACTTTAATGGATAAAAGGGTATTACGAACCTCATCCGCCGGCAGCCTGTCAAGGACATAGCGAAGTGAAAACTTCTCAGAGGGCAGGCTGATCTGCCTCGGCGGACCGCTGAGCGAGAGTATCTTGGTTGCAAGAACGGGTTCTGATTCTATGATATCTGCTAAAGCTGCCGGGGAAAATTGACCTTCTGCGAGCTTGGGAAAGTATCGTATGGCAACACAAGGAAGGGTCGAGAGCGAATCAAGCCTACCAATCGCAAGCTCCACTTGCTGAGCAACAGATGAATCTGCGTTCTTTTGCTGCATATAATCGTCCTTGCCTTTTAGAATTGGCATGATACATTACTACAGCGCAACTTAGATTGTAAAAAATCCGCAATAAAGCCGTCCCCTCGGCCATGTTACCTTCGGCTACGCTAAGGACAGGCGGGGCAGGCTTGCCCGGCTGCGGCTCGGCACTTCGCCAAGACGAGAACCGGGTCGAAGGATTGCCGTGCTTCGGTCCGCCTCAGCGGAACGAGCGGGGCTAAATATTGGCTGTATTTAGCCCCCCAGTTTATCGTTAAGATGCCTTACGGCACTGGGGGTTTAAAAAAACTAAAAGTTTAAAAAGTAAAAGTTTTGACCAGCACTCGAAAAGGCGCGTGTGGTTTGAGCATATTATTTCATCTTTAATACATCGGTAACCTTACCAATAAGCTCATCAACATTGAACGGTTTTCTCATAAAACCTTCGGCTCCCGATTTTAGCAGTTGTTCGATTTCATCCTGCTTTACCACGCCGCTTACAATGATAATTCTGGTGTTCTCGAACGAGGAGTTTTTTCTAATGGTCTGGCATACAACATTGCCGTTGACATCGGGCAGCATGTAGTCGAGTAATATCAGGTCAGGTCGGAATTGCTGAGTAAATAATCCGGCTTCGTAACCGCTTGATGCGGTTTTAATCTCGAACCTTCCGTCCCGCGACAAAACCTCGGCTATAAGCTCGATTATTTCGGGGTCGTCATCAACTACAAGGACCTTCTTTTTGCCGGACTCAACCTGGTCCAATGGGATATGGTTCTCTTTCATAAATTTGATCAGATTTAGGCGTGGAATCCTGCGGAATTTTGAGCCCGGAACTCGGAATCCTTCCAGCCGACCAGAGTCGAAACAGCGAATTATTGTTTGTTGACTTACTCTACAAATTTCGGCAGCTTCGCCGGTCGTAAATAAATCCTTCATTATCCAACCCTTCCTTTTTAGCCAACTCCTTTTGATACAAGGCTGCCATATTGCCTTTTTGGCCTAATTTAGCTATAAGGTTTTTGCCTGTCAAGAATAAAAAAGCGAAATTTCCCATTTTAGCTATGAGATGCTATTTACTATCAGCCTTTGTGCAAATCAGAATGGAGTCAAACAGGGGAAATCAGACAGATGTGGCTATACAAAAAAAGATTGCGCAAAGTCTTAATAACACAAAAAAGGCGGAATGTCTGGAGATTCATTGCAATTGTTTGTGGCTATAAGTCGTAGCCGTCTGCAAGATTTGGGAAATAGTTGAAATTTGAGTGTATTTTTGGATACTTAGAAGCATAATCCGCCGAGGCGGATCCGATTCTTGAGGTAAGTTGCGAGTTGATTGAGTGAGAATCCCACAGTAAACATTGTATATTAGTGTTTCTGTCTATATGGGAGTGACATATAAAATGGATTTCAGAAACAAAATTATAGACTATTCTGTAAAACACTACAGATTAGTCACCATAATAATGGTGCTATTTACCCTGGCCCTGGGGGCACTAATACCAAAGATTTTGGTCGATACCGATCCTGAAAATATGCTCTCTGAAGATGAGCCCGTCAGAGTCTTTCATAACAGAACCAAGAAGGACTTTTCCTTGAGCGATATTGTCGTGCTTGGCGTCGTCAACAATGAAGATCCAAACGGCGTCTTTAACGTCTCTTCGCTAACCAAGATTTATCAATTGACCAAATACGCAAAGACCCGGCACAGTAAACATGACCCGAACGAGCGAGTTTTGGAAGTGGACATTTTAGCACCTTCACTCATTGACCACATCGGTCAGGGCGAACCCGGCGTAGTAAAATTCGAGTGGCTTATGCACAGGCCGCCTGAGACGGACGTCGAGGCTCTGAGAATTCGCGATAAGGCTATGTCTAATCCGCTATTGTACGGCACGGTTGTCTCCGAAGACGGCAAGGCGCTTTGTATCTATATTCCGCTGACGAGCAAGGACATTAGTCACGAGCTATACACCGATTTGTCTAAACAGATTGCTCTGCTCGAAGGTGACGAGCAGTACCATATTACAGGTCTGCCGGTTGCTGAAGATACATTCGGCTACGAGATGTTTGTTCAGATGGCGATATCGGCACCATTGGCAATGCTTACGATATTTATTTTGATGCTTATACTTTTCCGCAAGTTAGTGCTGATTATATCGCCGATGATAGT
>Ga0315533_1000818_pt1 | contig 25294 bp, 25 predicted proteins | sample SalMarSW160130MG_FD_203081 | JGI IMG/M metagenome (GOLD analysis project Ga0315533, IMG submission 203081) | Salt marsh sediment microbial communities from the Plum Island Ecosystem LTER, Massachusetts, United States - Salt Marsh Sediment SW1601-30 ... | reverse complement strand
TTTCGCTCTCCGCGACTGAGGCTATCCCAGCGATCAATCCAGTCATTCTCGATGCCCAGCTGGCCCCTGAGCTTGAAAGCCTTTCTGTCGTTAGCTTCGAGATATTGTTCGAGCCCTTCAGGGACATAGTCAGTTCGTTGAGGGCAATAGATAGCCTCACCCGGGATCTGGATATGTCCTCCCTGAGATATTAGCTTCCCACAGGCAAGTTTGAGAATAGTTGTTTTTCCTGCTCCATTTGCTCCCACAATTCCTGTCCAGCCGGTGGGAAAGTGAACAGTAAGATCCCTTAATAGTGGACTGCTGGATCCCTGGTACTCAAATGAAACACCTTGAAATGATAGCTCCATAGTAGTCTTCCTTAAATGAGCCTGAAAGAAGCTAGCTTCCAGACTCTTTTCTAGTGAACAAGAATCAAGGAAACTCCCGGTTTTTTATCCTCCTCAATCCGCGCCTTTTTGCAATTCGACCAACATTCCCGATTTCCGCAGCATTCCCTTTTCATCGACGGAATGGCTCCGTAAATCCAAGGTAGCCCCCAACACAGTTGTTCCTATGAGAGACTTTGGCTACGTTGGACTCATAATTACTTCACTCAGCTTAAATTTTGGCGATACGAAATAGCACAAAGATAGCCTTTTGGGCAGGCTTCTTGGTTAGATCAAACCAAATTGATGGGATTAAAGGTAAGCTACATGGTAGATAGGATCACCCCTGCAAGCACTCCACCTCCCTCCCTCAGGCTCGCAGACGCAATCATAAGAATTCTCCTTTCAGAGTTAATCTGAACATTACTATGATAACAATATATCAGAATTGCCACTATGTCAATTACGGCCCCTACATCGTCTAACACTATTGTCAATTTGTACTTGATGTGATGTGTCCGCTCCTTTATTTGCACCCGGAATGACAAGGATGGTCACAAATTGGTCACAAAAGGAAAAGACTTGAAAAGTTACCGAAGGGGTGGATGGTGAAATGCGCTCTAGAAAAGAGATTGGTGGTGCGCCTGGCAGGACGTTGTTAGAACTTTCTTCGAAAACTTCGGAAAAGAAATAGAGAATGTTGAAATCCCCACATACGTTAGTCCAGACTCGTTAGCGATGAAAGACGCTTGCCCATAGCAGGCAGTTGAAAAGAAGGCAAAAAACTCATTTTCTACTGAGTCTAGTTAAGAAAAGAACATACTGTTGCCTTCTCTAATAGCGGAGTCAGATTTCTGGATAGAAAACCTGTCCACCACATCGTGGAAAAAACCTCAATAGCGTTGGAAAGGTCAAAAACACAGACAATTCCAGAAACACCGACTGTAGCCCATTCCATTAAGGTGCCAGCCGCCTGCTTCCGAGGCCATCGTTCCGCTGATTCTAACTTAACAGGTGTTACTATTAATGAGAGCAGATCACTAAGCGAGGCGACGATTTCAAATCTTTCCTTGGCGGTAAATTCTTTTTGAAATTCGTCAGACATCATGACTTATCTAGCCCTAAGGTTTCGGATAATTTCTCCGATGCCGGGTCTTTTACCATACATCAGTATATAAGTTCTCAAAAGCCTGGCTGCCAGTAACAGTCCCCCGATGATGGATAACACCAGCACAGCTATACTGACGGCTAGTTGCCATACTGGGACACCAGTCAAGCCAAGCCGCAACATCACTAACACAGGCGCAGTGAATGGGAAAATACTAAGAACAATCCAAATCGGACTGTTCGGGACCAGTAAGAGTAGAGACAAAAACCAAAATGGTGCAATGGGAAAAAGCGTATAGATTGATGCTAATCCTTGTGCTTCCCGAACAGTTGGGCTCACGGCGGCGACGCCAGCCGACAGGACGGCAAATAACAAGTAACCAAGGATAAAGTAAACTACACCAAGAACCAAGAGGTTGGCGGGGATCTGTATAGTGCTGAAAAAGCCCCCGATAGAGGAGGAAGCTAGATTCAGCAGCAGCGGAATTGAAGCCACCCAGACGATTACCTGTGCCAGTGCGGCAGCCCCAAGTCCCAAAACCTTGCCGGTTAGTAATTGCCGGGTCGAGACCGAGGATAACAATATCTCCATCAGTCGATTCTCTTTCTCCTCACCGAGACTTTGCAGTACGTAAGTGGAGGTAAGAACAAGGGCAAGCGCTAGCATCCCGCCAAAAATAGCTGGAATGATGAGGTTCCCGAATCCTCCCTGCTCCGACGCCACGGTACCGGTTGAAGTAAGTGTGGTAGTGACCAGGTTCAAGGGTGCTAAAACCCTGGTGATAGTGGTTGTGGGCACCTTCCCCGCCAACAGATTACTTGAGATAAAATTCTTAACCACGGCTGTAGTCGCAGCGGACGGCGTAAGCTCTCTCTGCGTGGTATAACGACTAATTATTCCCGTCGAGATAAAATCCGCTGGAATGATGATGTATTCCGCAATATCTTTTTTGATCAAAGCTTGCGTGGCCCCTTCCGGGGTATCAAAGCGGACCAGGGTTATGTTTCCCTGGGTTGCAAACTGGTTGAAACCTCCGGCCTTATCGACGTATCCGATTTTGGTTACTTCTGTCGGAGGTCTCGTGATTCCTGTTACGATGTGGAAAATTCCTATGCCCAGAAGTGCCAGTACCGGTAGAGAAAGGGTCACGATAATGAGCGAGGTCCTTTTTATCGTGTGCAAGAATTCATGCCTGAATATCAAAACTGTCTTATTCATAATTTTTACCCGCCACCTTCAGGAATATTTCGTTCATTGAAGGAGTGGCCACTTCGAATCGATTGATTACTATGCCGGTGCTTACCAATCGTTCCAGAACTTGTTTAGGAGTTGTATTTCCATCAAGGACCAATTCAACGTAGCCTTTGTGAGCACGCTTTTCGGTAACTCCCAGTACTTGCCCCAACTCACCTTCAAAATCCAGAATGACCGAGTTACTTCGATACTTTGACTTGATTTTTGTGGGGTTGCCATAAAGAACATTGCGTCCATTGTCTATCATTAATATGCGATCGCAAAGTTCCTCTACCTGATTCATCTGGTGCGTACTCAGAACTACCGCCTTACCCTGGTTTCTCAGATCAATAATCAACTTTTTAAGCAGTTCGGTGTTAACCGGGTCGAGACCGGAAAATGGTTCATCCAGAATAATCAGTTCCGGGTCATGGATGATTGTAACGATGAATTGAATAATTTGTGCCATGCCCTTGCTCAACTCATCAATTTTCTTTCTTCCGTGTGGTAACATACCGGTTTGATTGAGCAGCTTATCAGCTTTTTCCCTTGCGGAACGGCTATCCATACCTTTGAGAGAGGCCAGGTAGATGATAGAATCCATGACGGTCAGCTTCCTGTACAGCCCTCTTTCCTCAGGCAGATAACCCAGCCTATTCTTACTGGCTTCAGTCAAGTTTTCGCCGAGGATAGTAATATCTCCCGAGTCCGGCTTGATGATGTCCATCATCATCCTGATAGTGGTAGTCTTACCCGCGCCGTTAGGCCCGATTAGACCAAATATCTCGTTTTGGGGAACAGAGAAAGATAGATCATCAACTACGATCTTATCTGCGTATGACTTGAGGATATGATTTACTTCAACTGTAGGCATAGTAAAACCTCTTCTTGAAATTATAACCGTTTGATATCATCTATGACCATAATAATTAACAAATCATTTTTGAAAAACTACCTTCATCCTCTATTAAAACGCCCAACGCTTTGGCGATTTTTACCATCATTTGAACACTTGGCTTATTAACTACACCGCTTTCGACTTTAGTAAGCGGTTGTATATTTAATATCTGCTTTCTTGGCTAAATCGTCTTGGGTTAAGCCAAGTTTAGTGCGTATTTTCTTGATATTCTCGCTGATTGTTTTTCCACTTGTCATAGTATCAAAGTTTTGGTAGTATTATGTAAGTGAGATTATTACCTATATTCCAATAGTATCAAATAAAATCAATTTAATCAAATTGGGTCTATGTCAGAAACTGTGGTAGAAATTTTATGGGCATCAACCCCAGCATTATCTTTTTTTGCATAAAGCTCGCTATCTCTTATACCAAAACTTATTCTTTTCAGGAGCTTAATAACAACATTGTAGCCTTCCACCTTACCATTAGAACTATGTGATTTAAGATTTCATCTTCCCATCTTTCTAAACTCCTTTGCCATCTTCTCAGTGCTGGCCAGCTTTTGTAACTTCTCATGTCTTCAATTATGCTGGTAAGTTTCTCTTGAGCTTGTTGGTAGTCTTGCTGGCGGTAGAGCTTGACCTGTCCCCCTAGGAGGCTGGTGAAAAAGTGGTTTTTTGTAGAGGTTTCATTTATGAAACCCGCTTTGCTAAGGAGTCCGATAAATCGGACCCCTACAATATGGGGGTTTTTCACCAGCCTCCTAGAATCGGTCCAGTTATTATGTTAGACTAGGGATCGAAAAGGGCGAATGTGGATGCCCAGAAGAAGTTACACACCAGAGAAAATAATCAACAAGCTCAGGGAAGCAGAAGTTCTTCTCAGTCAAGGCTCCACCGTAGAAGAAGCTGCTAGGAAAATAGAGGTAAGCGAACAAACCTATTACCGCCGGGGGCGGTATACGGTGGGATAAGGATTCAGCAAATCAAAAGACTAAATGAGTTTGAGCTGGCTAGAATTAATATAGGGAAGTATTTCTCAACCAAGGACGTGAAAATGCTCTCACGAACAGTGCTTCAGACGTTGGTGCACCTGGCGGGACGTTGTTAGAACTTTTTCGAGGAAGATATAGAGATCCCAATCTACGATATTCCGCTACAACAACGGGTGAAACTAGCCTAACCCAAATCTCAGTACTTGTCAATCTGGGTTAGAAAAGTGAAATAAGGAAGATTCCTTCCTGTGACTAACCTTTCAAAAGGAAAACTACAGTCGCTCAATTTCTTCTAAAGTTAGCCCAGTTTTGCAAGATTTGACTTGTTCTTTTACTATTTCATATCCCTTTCGAGCAAAGGTATCATTTTCCTTGATAAGTAGCCAGGCATTTCTATTTTTCTGATATTCTGTCTTGATTAAGACAAATCCACCTTTAAGCTTTTTACCGTGAAGGCAAAATTTTATTGCTCCTTCCTGGATGCTCTTCTGAGGATCTTTTTCCTTAAGAAGTTTATATGATCCACAATCCCATATCATTACGGTACCCCCTCCATATTCACCAGAAGGAATAACTCCCTCAAAATCTCTGTATTCTACCGGATGGTCTTCGACTTGGATAGCCAGACGCCTGTGCGAGGGATCAATGCTAGGACCTTTTGGAATTGCCCAGCTTTTGAGTACACCAGCCACCTGGAGACGAAAGTCATAGTGAAGATGACTGGCCTGATGCTTTTGAACCACAAAATACTGGCTAGATTTGACTCTCTGGGAGCCTTCAGGCTCTGGTGTTCTCCTGAAATTTCTTTTTCTTTTGTATTCTTTTAGTTCCATAGTAGTCTATTGTAATGTCAATAGAGCTAAGTGATGGTTACCTAACATTATTCAGAGAGACTCCAGCAACGTGATGCAGAGGCAGATTAGGCCAAATCTCAGCACTTGTCGATCTGGTTTTTGGAGGATTTTTACTGGAGTTCGTTTCCACATCTATTTTGACCTATTAATTAAGTGGCAAATGTTTGGCTGGTGGAATGAATCGTAAATATGTTATTAGGGAACGACGCCGCTTTATTTTTTGGTGTTTACCTTCGGCCACGGAATAAACATAGGTGTTCTTTTCTTATACTCAAGGTACTCCTTACCAAGGCGTCTTTCGAGCTCCGGTTCTTCAACTCCCTTTAACTCCAGGACATTAACTAGAATAAAAAGTGGAGTAAATACAAAGACAAGAGAAATTGAGGCAAATAGGATACCGACTCCAAATAGCAGAATGAACACCCCACTGAGCATAGGATTCCTGAGGTGACTATAAGGGCCATTAGTGACTAGCCTGGGTGGTGGGTTGAAAGGTACCGGTGTCCCTTTTATTTTTGTAAAATGTAGAATTGACCACAGCATTAAGAGCAATCCCACACTAAGGATAGGAATAGATACAGTCACGTTCAATGGCCTAGGGAGAAGATTGGGAAGTCTCAAGAATTTATCCACTTGAAGAGCGACGGCAATAAATAGCCCTACAAGGCTGAAGAAAATAACCACTCCTATTGGAGTAAGAAGAGCTCGAAACTTACTAGGGCCTGTCGCTACCTTACAAAACATGTTGATCAACTTGTTTTGTAAATTCATAAATCTCTCTTTTGTTGAAGACAAGGTCTATTCTAGGTGGCTGGTGAAAAAGTGGTTTTTTGTAGAGGTTTCATTTATGAAACCCGCTTTGCTAAGGGGTCCGATAAATCGGACACCTACAATATGGGGGTTTTTCACCAGCCTCCTAGGTGGTTATACACAACCTACAGGTATTCCAAGGACTCTTTAATTGCATCCTCTGAACACAAACTAGACCAAATCTCAGCATTTGTCAATCTTGTTTTTGGACGGGTGTGGCACATCTACTGACGCAGAAACGAACAGAGATCTTGGGAGCTATTCCTTCTCGTTTTCCATCGTATTTGTCCATAGGCTACTTTTTCTATCTCTATGATAGCCAGGTATGATTGTGAGTAACGGTGGAGGCAGTAGGTTAGCCTCCCTTAGTTTGTCAATCCGTTGCCAGTAGAATTCCAAGTGTGATTCAAGGGATTTTGGGGTTTGAGTATAGTCATAGTTGAGCAATTTGCCTGAGAATAGGAGATTCAATTCATGATAAGGCTGGCCGCGATACTCAAATGAGTTTTCAACTACTCCAATAAACTCCTCAATCTGAACTTCTCCGCCAAACTCCTCCTTGAGTTCACGCATAATTGCATTCTTTACCGCTTCGTTATATTCAACATGACCACCGGGCAAGAAGGTATTCTTTGCACCAATTCCGTGAGCCAAAAGAATATGACCATTGCTGATTAAGGCTACTCTACCCAGAAGATGAATTACTGGCATCCTACCTCTCACTATTTTTCTATTATCTATCTTCTGTATGGACAGGTCAACACACAACTCCAACGATATCAGCACCTTTTTCGGTAGCTAGATCTTTTATTTCCAGGGTTAATTGTTGGGTATTCATTTTATCACCAATATCCTTCAGAGTCTAATCAACTTCTCCAGCCACTCACTCTTCCCATGTTTTCTTTTCCAGAACAAATCCTCCCAAAAGTAATGAACAGCAAGCATCTTATAACCGGGGAAACGCTTATTGAAAAGATTCAAAAGTTCTTCCACAGAGACTGGTTCATCTGGATCTGTGCCAAAAAAAAGTTTAGAATAGATCTTCTGTTCCCAGGGGGAGATGTAGTTTAGTTCATCGAGGCAATGAAACACATCGAAGAGAATGTATCAAATGGAGGCAGGGCCGATACCATAAAGTTTAAGTAGAGCTTCCCGCTGATATTCTCTGGACTTGTTTCGCAATTCAGACTCATCGATTTCCTTTTCTACAAAAGCTTCGGTAATTCTTTTTATTGATTTTGCTCGATAGCCGAGTTTTAAATCTCGAAGCTCTTGTTCGGTCACTTTATCAATTACTTCTGGTTCCCAAAAAGAGTAGAGCATCCTATTATCATAGGAAAGTAAGATTCCGTAGTTTTCATACAAAGCCTGCATCATCTTCACTGAACGACGCACAGTTGTCAAGTGACACCATCTCTTACGAGGTTAGGGGACACGAACTTTTACGAATTATTCCTTAAAAAGAGTCTCTGCGTTTTTATTAACCTTCCTATTGCACCTGTTGAGCAGAGAAAATGTCTTCCCCGTTTTTTTTGTATGAACACAAAGGGGCTTCCCTCACCAAGTTTATACTTCTTTTATCTTTATCACTTGTTGGTCCCATCGCTCAGCCTATACTCCTCAACTAGTAATGGCGGGAGTAGACTTGAAAACTGTTCAGGAGCTTTTAGGTCACAAGAGCTTTGAAATGACCCTAAGATATGCTCATCTTTCTCCGGACCACAAAAAGGCAGCGCTGGATATTTTGGGGAAGAGGTTGATGAAAATATGGAAAGAAGCTTCATGATACTCCCCTTTTAAAATTCAGCTAATAGAGTAAGAAAATACTTGACGATATCTCAAAATATGTTACAAGAAGACTAACATGAAATTCCATGCCTCACTTTTAAATTTATTAAACTCGAAAACAAAGGTAAAAATCATAAAATTTTTGCTAACCTACGAGGCTTCTATGAGCGAAAGAGAAATAGCTTCCATCTTGAAAGTTTCTCATATGAGCGTAAATCGAACTATGCGAGAACTTGCTGATATGAATTTTGTGAATTTTGTTGTTGTTGGAAAAGCTCACCTTTGGAGAGTAAATCGGAAAAGCTATGCCTTTAAAGTCTTACATAAATTAATTAAAGAAGTTTCGGAAACAAAAGAGCCATTGGAGAATTTAAAAGAAACTCTAGTGAAAAACTTACCAAAAGCATTAATAAAAAGGGTAGTTCTATTTGGTTCTTTAGCAAAGGGCTCAGAAAGACCGGATAGTGATATAGATATTTTTATCGTAGTTAAGAATAATCAGAATAAACAAAAACTTGAAGGATTCTTAGATAAATTATCAAATATATGCCTTGAGGTGTATGGGAATAGACTAGCTCCTTACGTCTTAACGGAAAAGGAAGCAAGTCAGAAAAAAAGATTAAAAATTATCTCTGAAGTCAACAAAGGCCTGCAACTATTTCCAAGAACGAAAGGATAGATTATGGTACGCAAATATGAAACTAAAAGAATTCTAAGAGATTGTGAAAGGCTCTTCGAATATATTAAAGGGGAGCTGCCATAATGCCCTGCCTACAGAAAATGGCTTTGGATATTTTGTGTAAAAGACTCGTCATAAATTGGTCACAAAAGGGATAAACTAAAAAAGTGACTGAAGGAGGTGGATGGTGAAAGCCTTTATAGTAAAGAGATTGCTGGTGCGCCTGGCAGGACGTTGTTAGAACTTTTTCCGAGGAAGGTATAGAGATACCAGTCTATGAGATGCCGTTGTAGTAAATCGTTACAGCACACTAGATCAAATATCAGCGGTTGCCGATATGCGTTTTAGAAGGTCAAGCGTGTCGTCTCTAATGGTGGAACATAACATACAAAGACAGAAGAACAAGCACCCGTCCTCTAACTCCTACTGCTTCCTTTGCTCTCTCCATAGTTTTCCCAGTAATTGGAAGTAGCTTAGATGCACCTTCTTCAATTATCTTCTTTAGCAGAATCCACATTCACTCATGCTTTTTCGTGAATTCGCACTTTCACTCCGATGCCCGAGCCGCCGGTGAAGTGATAGTAGGTGATGGTGTTTTCGCCAGCAGTGACCATGGAAGTAATGTCGTAGTAAGAATCCTTGCCGTTGACCTCAAGAACTTCTTCTCCCTTGAGATGGTCGTAAATCACTCCACCCAGTTCCTTATCGTGGCGAATGAATTCCCAGGCATACTTTCCATTTACTTTTAGGTAGGCCGACCATCCGCCGTACATCGCTTGTTCGTTCTCTTTGCCATAGCCATAGATGGCCACCTCCACCTTTTCAGAACCTTCCGGAACATTGATTGTCCACGTTACCGGCGCCTGTTGGTGGGTAATAGTGCCCAGATGCTGCGTAACCATACGCTCGGCCTCGGCAAGCGGCATCGGACTCTTCGAGAACTTGGTGTAGTCTCTAGTAAGTTCCAGGCCGTTGTTGAGCTTCTCCCGGACTAAGGCCAGCTCGTGCGAGTAGTCTTCCGCGAGCAAAGCCTCGAATTCCGCTTTTTCTTGTTGATAGGTCCAGTAAGGCACACAATCCTGGTAGATCTCGTTGAGAGTATTGCCCAGACTTTCATATATGGTATTGGTCCTCGCTTCCGTAAGGGGTTCATAGGCGCTCGGTATCTGGTCCCACAATCGGTCCTCCATGATTCCCCAAACGTCTTCGATTTGGCTAATAATGTCGGCTTCCGGACGCAGCGCTTGCATCAAGCCCATGGCCGGAACAATCTTGGAATAAGTCTCCTGGCTACGAGTCTCCAGAGCTTCGAGTTCGTCGTAGCTTATCTTCTCTTTGCCCTCCATGGACACAGCAGCGGACTCGATGGCCTTTAGTTCCTGTAGCGTGTCCTTACAAAGCTTCAAAACCATAGCCCGTAAGTAATTGTCGGGATTCTTAATCATGTCCTCTACAGTACTACTCAGAGCACTTCTGGCAACCTTCTTGACAACACCCTTGCTTAGCTGACTAGTGTCCCCGGTCATGTAAATTAGGCCCACGTCGACGAGTGCACGGGCAGCGATGTCTCTAGAGAAGAGCGCCACTGACGCAGCAGTCTCCCACCACAGGAAATCTTCGATGCTCTTCTGCATTTCGCGGTTAAACCGAATGGCTTGAAGATCGCTTTGTCGACGGTAGAGCATCGAGCCATAGCCGGCAGGTTCGTACAGGCTTGGATCCTTGATGATATTACCGTACTCATCGGTAATAATAATGTAGGGCTCGTTGCTTATTCCTCTCTCGTAGACATAAAGGGTCTGGTCATTGACCATGACCTGTTTCCTAAGATCGAACCCCGGGTTAATGTAGGTCTTGCCCCCAGCTGACTGAGACTGTGGCTCTGCTAAGCCCACCGTCGATAGACACACTAATGCTAAAACAATGCTCAAGGCCACGTGCACAGAAACTTTCACTTTTCTTGGAGTCATTTCCTTCTCTCCTTCCAGAACTGATCCAGCCCCTGTGAGTTTGCCTATTAGGAATTGCTGGGCTACCCACATCCCTTGGGAGTGGGGAAGACGTCAGTTCTCCTAAGTTCTCAACAATAAAAATAATAACCTGTAATTTCCCGTTTGAGCTGACGATCAGATATCGTGATCCCTCATCATCCTGTCAGAAATGATATATTAATGGAATCTGGTTGTCAACCTCCCTAGGTGGATGTCTCGGATATCGTTATCAAGATGAGCCTTCACAAGGCATGAAATGGCTGGAGAGAAGACCGTAGAAAACAAGAATCGGATGGTCACAAAAGGGGGATATTTAAAAAGTGATTAAAGAGGTGGATGGTGAAAGCCTTTTGTGGTAAAGACTTTGCTGGCCCGCCTGGCAGGACTCGAACCCGCGGCCCGCGGTTTAGAAAACCCATGACCCACGATTCTGATAGTCCCACCAAATGAGCGAATCCTGGATTCAGACTAACTTCTGGCTTTTTCATCTTCCCATCAATTTGTGTGAATTTGTCTCAATTTGTACCTCTCATAGTCACAAATTGGTCACAAGATCTAGTCGTTATTTTTTCGGTTGAAAGCGGTAAGGCTAGGTAAGTTTAGTTCGAGTTCTCTCCCCAGAGTGGACGATGTTTGTTGACCATAGCATAACTCATTGGCAGCCCATATTTATGGGCTCGCCCGTATTTTATTTGGGCTCGCCCGTATTTAGCGGATCTAACTCATATCTTGTACCTTTACCCTTACCATGCTGACGAAGTTTACCTGCTTTAACTAGCTTTTGAAGCAGTCGTTTCGCCTGATCAGGAGATATCTTACACAATTCAGCGACTTCGGAACGCTTGATATATTTATGAGCACGAAGATATTGAATAACCATTTCTTGCTGCTGAATTAACTCGACTCCTCGTGTCCGTACATACCCTGCCTTTTCTCCAAAAGTCCTATAAACATTTGCAGCAAGATGATATGTTCGCCCTTTCTTTTCTCCCTTGCCTTCCATAATGCCATGTTCAACAAGGTTTTCCAATGTAGAACGGACATCTCCTTCTGTTTTTTGGGTTAATTCCACTGCACGAGAGATATTAATTCGACGCTCATATTGCAGTTCATTAAGAGTAAATAGGGCGTCCAGAGAAAGAGTACGTCCTGTACTTTCCTGTTCAACAACCCATTTACAAAAGTTCAGGTTTGCCGGTCCTCCTCGCAATATCACCGTTACACTATCTTCTGTAGTTCTGCTATAATCTGGAATTGGGCGTCCATACCTGACCTATCCTTCAAAGATAGTATCAATCCCTCGTCCTGTGCGCTCAACCAGGCCAATTCTTTTAAACACATCAGCCAGACGCGGATTTCTTGGTCTGGGTGGTGTAACGAGTAAATTATTGAGAGTAACGCCTTCAACGAAGCCACCTGGATTACTTATTTCTATTCTATCTTCGTACCACTGGAAATGAACAGCACCGAGTTTTTGATAGTCTCTATGAATTAGGGCATTGAGAAATGCTTCTCGAGCCCCTTGTTCTGAATAATCAGGAACCCCCATACGGAATAAACCTACCATTACTTCCTCTTCCCGATTACGCGCCTGAAATTGGGTCATAACTTCTTCAACTACTCTTATCAATGGCAAGCGAAAGAAATTGTTTACCTCGACCTTTGTACCTTTTAATACCTGAAAAGCAACTTCATGAGCAGGAACATTCCTTTGTAAAATTTCTTCCTTTCCCAGAAGGAGAATTCCCGCCAGGGTAGGATGTTTCGGTTCTGTATCCCCTTCTACTAAGCCAAGTGCCTTAGCCATCTCGAAATTATCAAAAGCAAGTAAAGTTCTATCTCCGCCATATTGCCTTATTACCCGTCTTAGCCGGTCAAATTCAATGGAATCAAGATCTTCCCATTTTACAGAAACAACAGGCTGAGCTGTTAAGTCCGAGAGACCAAGACTCCCCCTGCGAGAGTCCATTTCATGTGCATAAAAGGGAACGCACCCCGGCTTGCCCGTTCCCATAATGGCACGGCGGACATATAGACCACTGGCAGTACACACAGGTCGATCAGAAGTAAACCTCCGTTACCATTGGCAAGGCATGCAACTGCTTTATATAATTCATAGTCAGATAAGGGAGATTTCTCCTCACCTTTAAATTCCACAGTGAAAGATTCGCCTTGGGAAACAATGTTTGGAATTTCTTCTTTAACCATTAAATAAGTCTCCTGCTATTCTGCCTACCACAGAATGAAGTAGATGTGATAAATGCTCAAGCCATTACTACCTTCAAAAACACGTTGCTGATAATTTCCCCTCTGAGTAACATGATGAGGAAAACCCGTTGCCACAGCTCTTAATGTCCGTGGCACCTCAAGGATCTAGATGCAGCGGCTCAATCTGTCAGTAGTAATAATGGTCTCCGTCCCTCTTTTAAATTGAGCGAGACATCTCCGGGAGTGTTTCAACTGCTTTGGTCCTCATAATTTCTCACTCACAATCATGAACTCGATGGATCCATAGCTTATCTTCTCTTTACCGAAGGGATTGACGCCTAGTAACACCTTAAGACCGTGTTGTTCTAGTACCCATTTCAATTCCGGAAAGGTATAGCTCCGATCACTACATTTAATTGATTTCTTTTGACCATCTTTCTTGACTATTTCCTCCTCAAAATAGGAACGACATGTCATAGGGTCGTGCTTGTCATCTCGAAAAAGATTCAAAGCAGTAAGGATAAATATCCCATGTTTTCTTAATGACCTGTGAACTGCCTTCAGTACCTTGTAGTTCTCATTATCATTCTCCAGTAATCCAAAGGCACCTTCACAGAGACAGAGGACAGCGTCAAATTCATTCATAAAGGGCAACTCTCTTGCATCACAGACTCTAAAGTCAACCTGGACATTCTTTCTTTTTGCAGTTTCCTTGGCAGCTTTAATCATACTAGGGGATAAATCTATAGCAGTGATATTCCTATAACCTTTAGTTGCCAGACTAATAGCATGACGTCCAGTCCCACATCCAACATCGAGAATCTTCATTTGAGGATTTCTTAAATACTCTTTAATCATCCACTTGACTTCATTTTCAGTATTCTTTGTGAATGGGTAGTCTTCATACTCTATTCCCATTTCCTCAAAGAACTCTTTGTACCATTTGGGATTCAAGTTGTTTGCTCCTTTGTTGGTTAAAATGGCATGTGATCTTTGGATATCCGACTGCCGTAGGATATCTCCTTCACTCTTAGACTATTAAGAACAATGTGACGCCTGAACTCCAATAATAAAGCCACCACTTATCCAGAAACTCTCCATCGTGCCCGCTGAAAGCGTAGGCCAAATCTCAGCACTTTTCAATCAGACTGTGTCACAATTGAAGTTCAGTAATCAGAGTGGAGGGAATACTACCGCACAATGCCTTAAACTACCGACCACATGCTCGCGAGGCTATCATGCCCGTGACTCTAATTTAACAAGTGGTACAATTGATGAGACAGGTCACTTAGGATAAGGGCTTTTCCTGGCTTTGTAACCCGATCATTGGTTTCTAGGCATAGGATTTTTTCCCAGGGAGAGCTTGGTCTGTCTCGCTGGCTCGTTTTGTTCTTCTAGATTTGAGAATTTATCCACTTGTCTTCTTATGTGCCGAATTGATCCAGCATTTTCCTCCCACTCCTTTCCTTTCAACAAAGTGTAACTTGCTCCATAAAGGTGAACATGGGAAAACCATGCCTTGCGTTTGTTTTTCCCCTTTCTTCGATTCAGTTTTTTTGCAGGCTTTGTCAATATTGGTGGAAAAACGACAAGCTAACCTAGTTTCTGTTTCTCTATCCAAACCAGAAGCTCCTTTTGAGACTAGAACTCATGTTTTCTCCTGATCATCTCCATAAGTAAAATCATAGCTATCATTTTTAATTCTCTCACTTCAGATTCAAACATTTGTTTCTTTCCTCCATGCGATATGCCACTGCGCTTTCGGTACAGTTTCTTTACTCGAGATTTCAGGTCCATTCTCTTCTCAATCATATCATCTCCATTATTATCATTGGTTATCGAAAGTATTGCAATTCCTTCGGCAATAGCATTGCAAATTGGGTCGTTGTCTCTTGGAGTTAACAACGTCTCTAAACAAACGACTAGACTAAGAAATTGATTCTCAATTTCATACTGGTCTAAGTGATTTGAAAACCAGCGGATACTGCGAAACAAAGCTTCCTCGAAGTCACTCAACTGTTGCCTTTCCTTTGCAAGAGTATCAAACAATTTGAAGGCGCCTATTTTCTCCATTTTACCAATACTTTCGTTATCTAGCTTAAATAGTGCTATTTGCCCGATTAGTTTAGATGCCAATGAAGACGACTTAATATCACGTGATATGATCGGAGTCCATCTTACTTGTCGACTCTTTTCAGCCTTTAATGGTGGGTCAGTTTTACTTTATAATTGACATCTTATTCCTCTTTACTCTCTTCCTTCAATATTCGTTCTATTTCTTTGGCTACATTTGGACACTTGCGATAAGGTTCAAGTTTTTTAGCCACACCAGGGGGATAAATGGTAAGCATTTTTGCCACCCCTCTAGGATTAGGTGGACAGGGAATAGAGTGCTCCACTTTTTTGTTTAGCTCTTTAGCCATCTCTTCACACCTCCATTGTAAAAACAGATACATACACCTACACACATATCATAACTGGCAAAAAAATTTGTCAAGGTAGATGCAATGAGATTGCTTCGGGATTTCATCCCTCGCAATGACAAGCTAAGGTGACAGGGATGGTCACAAATTGGTCACAAAAGGGGGAAATGGGAGAAGGGGCCAAAACGGTGGATCGTGAAACCCTTTCTAGTAAAGAGGTTGCTGGTACACCTGGCGGGACGTTGTTAGAACTTTTTTCGAGGAAAATATAGAGATCCCAATCTACGACATTCCCCTACAGCATTAGGTGACAGCGCACCAAGCCAAAACTCATCACTTGTCGATGTGATTTTGAGGGCTATGCCATAAAGAAAATTCCTTCCTAAAGCCAACTGATGGGTCTATCCCAACAAAGGAACTTGTGAAGCATTATGGCAGCTCAAAGTTCATATCTGAACAAAATTAGTGTACCGCAGCTATCCTTTGTGATCCATCTATTTATTCTTCTTATCAACATCATAATTCTTTCCATTTAGTTACCTTGATTGCCAGGAGAATAAATGTTGCCGCAAAAATACCCAAAACCAGAAATGATACAGTCGGTAAGGTGGGGCTCCGGTAAACCATAATGCTCCTGAGGCCATCGTGGAAGTAATAGAGAGGTAGAAATTTTGCTACTGTTTGAAGGTAGCCGGGCATCATCTCAATAGGCCAGAACGCACCCGATAGAAACATCATTGGGAAACCAATGGCGTTACCTACTCCTGATGTAGCCTCCACATCCTTAATTACATTGCCCAGCACTATACCCACACTGCAAAAAGCGACCGCTCCCAGAACAATCAGAAGGATAGCAAAGAAACCAGGAAGTATACGAACATCGAAAACAACCCATCCCACGGCAATCATCACCGCGGTAAGAGCAAAAGCCAGTAGCGTTTGCTGAAGGACATTGGCTATTATCCAGGAGGCCTTGCTCAGGGGTGTGGAAGCTAACCTTTTGATAGTACCGTTTCTTCTATGTTCTGAGAGCGTGGTGGCTAAGCCCATAATGCCATTGGTCATTATAAAAGCAGCAATGTAGCCGGGAAGATAATAGTCTGCCGCTTCCATTGTTCTCTCCCTTATTGACTGACTGCTAACACCGATGATGTCCTCTCCTCCAATCAGTTCATTATTGAAGGCTTTGGCCACGCTGTCTATTATACCCCTTACAACAGGCGCCGAAGTATCTCCCTCATCAGTCATAAGCAGTATTTCTGCTTGCTCTGAAGTAACCACTCTACCCTTCCAGGTACTTAAGAAATCTCTTCCCTCTCTCATACCTGAAAGCCCTTCCTCACCGACATAACCACTGTATGTCTCTTCAAGCTGCGAGAGCGTATTGACGGTTACATCGATTCTTACCGCCATACTCTTGTCAAGTGTTCTTTGCTCAAACCCCTGGGGGATAATCAGAACTCTGTAGCTGGCAAAAGTAGGATTTTCTTTGATGTAGGTACTCACATTGACAGTAGGGTCCAGTCTCTTGATATCGAAACTCCCAGTAGACCCCAAGATGTCTATCAGGGCGCGCGAAAGTTGTGTGGGTTTTTCACTATCAACGTCAAGGTTTTGGATGTGCAGTGTGAGCTTTGCACTCTGAGTGCCGCCAAATATTGTGCCGAAGACCAATAGCAGCATAACCGGGAAGAGAAATGAAAAGAATACTCCCGCCTTACTTCTGAACCACGTCTTGGTAAGTGCAAGAAACACTGGAATAACAGATCTCATATTAGCTCACCCCGCTCATCAACTTTGCTTCCAACCAGGTTAAAGAAAACATCGTCCATACCCGGCTCAATGATTTCCGTAATATACTCCTCGTCAAGTTGATACAGAGATACCAAAGCTTTACTCGCTTCTGCCCGGGTCTGAAACTTTCCTATGAGATTGTCCTCCTCGTCGAAAGAGACATTATCTGTTAAGCGTCCTAGCGTATCCCTTGCCCCCTTTTTCCTGTTTCCTTTCACCAATACCTTTATGTCCCCACCGTATGCTGAGATGAGAGATCTAATGCTGTCCATGGCTTCGATTTTTCCATTGGCGATGACTGCAGCTCGATCGCTTAGCCTCTCTACTTCTTCCATATAATGGGATGTAAGGAAAACGGTCTTACCCATTTCCTTGAGATTGCGTATAACATCCCAGGAGTCTTTACGAGCTTGCGGGTCGAGACCGGTGGTAGGCTCATCTAAAAACAAAAGCTCTGGATCACTCACCAGAGCCATACAGAATCCAACTCGCCTTTTCATACCTCCAGAGAGTGTATGGAATTTCCTATTTTTTATCTGCCATAGACCCAATGTCTCAAGAGCTTCCTTAGTTTTTCCTTTCACACCATATATCTGGGCAATAAGCTCTACATTTTCTTTGACGGTAAGCCTCTCAAATGTATTGAAGTCCTGGGGCATTGCACCTATTCTCTTTTTTATTTTGGCTTCATCCTCTACTACATTTAGACCTAATACTTTTGCTGAACCGGTTGTCGGATTCCTCAGACATTCCAGTATTTCCACTGTGGTAGTTTTGCCAGCACCATTAGGCCCAACAAGTGAGAATATCTCACCCTGATAGACATCAAAAGATACCTCATCTACAGCTAGGACATCTTTGTACTGCTTTACAAGCTTTTCTACTTCTACAACAACTTTTTTCGTCATCTCTTCAACCTTCTATGAAAATGATACTAGTTTAGCCCTTTCTGACAAGGATTCCCATTTTAAATCACGATGATATGCCCCTGATCCCTCATCGCCCTGTCAGTAATAATATGTCGATGACACCTGGTTGTCAAACTCCCCCTGGGGGATCCCTGTAGTAGCCTTCGACATGCCCGAGTTAGCTGTCCCCGTCGCGTGGCTTGAGTAAATCCGGAACCTTTACCTACCCTTTAGTTTTTTGAATATATCAATAACTGCAAGAATTACTCCAACTCCAATTAGACTATAACCAATTAATCTATCATCGCTAAAAATAATTCCTGCCAAAATAAATGCAAAAGCAAGGCCAGCTAATGCAGTAAATTTCCTATCTTTTCTACTTTTTCCCATAAAAAAAACAAGCAGGACGATAATAGCCAACACTACAATAGATATGACGATGTAGATTTGTGATGTGTTCACAATATTGCCTCCTATGTATAGAAATTACATAAGTTTCTTGAATAGTGTGCTTTTGGGCTCCAGATCTAATTCACTAAACTCAACATACACGAAATTCACTTTTTTGTCGAGATTGCACGTTCTTGCTGTCAATGCAAAATAATTACGTCACTCTTTCTGCAAAATAGAAATGTCATCCCCTTACCGCTAAAGCTGCTGTTCTAGAAATTGACCTTTTCTAAAGAATAATAGACTTAAGCGAAGGCTGAAACCATTTATACTAAAGAGATTGCTGGTGCACCTGGCAGGACGTTGTTAGAACTTTTTCCCAAGAAGATACGGAGGTCCCAATCTACGAGATTCCACCACCTAAGCAAAGGCCAAAGGCGAAAACTATACAATTCAATTCTAAAAATAACTCATGAAGTAATCAAAAAGGGTGGCCGATATGACGAATATGGTCTGTACAATAATCCAGGAGAATATGTTCGTATAATGGACAAGAAAGCTGCTGGTCATAACTGTCCCGAATGTGGGAGTACAATAGAGAAAATACAGTATTTAGGTGGAACGTGCTACTTCTTTCCAATCCGCCAAAAATAAGGGATTCAATAGTTCAACACCTATAAGTTCTCCTTTATAGTCAAAATCAAGAAAAATCCCTGGAGTGAACTCTTTATCTCTTGCCGCTTTCCTCTTTTCTAATTCAATATAGACCGCTTTAGCTAAGGTATCATATGAAATCTTCATTTGTACCACTGTTATCAACATTTGGATATGGTGGCTCCCCTTATTGGACACATTCAGAACTCTGCATTGGACTCAAATTAGAAAACAAACCATAAGCCTGAGAACTGCCGGATTTCTGTCAACGGCCGAACTAAATAGAAAGGAAAGAATCTATCTGCCGAGGCCATTATTTCATTGACTCTAACTTAACAAGTGGTATTATTAATGGGGGCAGGTCGTACGCGTGATATAATCTTTTAAAAAAGTGAGGATTGCTGTTGAAAAGAGAGGAACAATATATAGATAATAAAGTATCTAGTACTGCAAGTTTCGTTACCTATTTTAGAGCATGCTCATATAAAGAAAAAAATAAATACTATCATGGTCCAGATTATCTTGCTCAAATATTTCACATTGGAATATCAAAATTATTTTTAGTTTTATCAAAAATATTTTTGCCACTTGCCCGAAGAAAAGTACCTGGACATTACGAATTTATTATAGCAAGGACATTCATATTGGATAAAATATTCCAGAATGCTTTAGATAATAATTTTGACCAAATCATAATTTTAGGTGCAGGTTTTGATACTCGTTCTTATAGATTTATAAATAGAATTATAAATACCAATATTTTTGAACTTGATCTCGGTCCCACTCAAAATATTAAAAGAAAATGTTTAGAAAAATCTAGAGTTACTATCCCTAAGAATTTAAAATATATATCAATCAACTTTAATAAAGAAGATTTAAATACCGTATTGTTGAAGAATGGATTTCAAAAAAGCAAAAAGAACCTTTTTGTATGGGAAGGAGTGACTGAATATTTAGACCCTAGTTCCGTTGATTCAACCTTAAAATTTATCAAAGATAATTCGGCGGCTGGTAGTATTGTTGCATTCACATATATTTATCAAGAAATATTGAATAAAGATTTAAGTTTTTTAGGTTCAAAAGAAATCATAAAAACAGTTTCAAAGGAAAGAGAACCGTATCAGTTTGGTATAAAGAGGGATAGTATCAATGCATTTTTAAAGGAACGTGATTTTGAAATAACAAAAAATTACAATTCACATGATATGGAAGATTTATGCTTTAAAAATGAAAAAGGGGAAATAATTAATAATATATGTGGTCATCAGTGTATAGCAGTAGCGAGTGTTATATGTCGAAAGCGCGCGTTCTTTCCTTTTCAAGCAAAAAACACGAATGTTGAACCTGATTCGTTTAACGGCCTGCATCAGTTGTCGAAGGATTAAACGCATAGAACTTCAAAACTTTCTATTACTTGCGACAACGCTCAAAATGTAAAAATTACGCCAGATCCCTTTGGTCAACTGAATGCAATTATTAGGCTTTCAAAATTAATTAGTTGAATCATTTTGTATTTGTTTTATCAGCTGATTCAATTGACGTTTTATCTATATGATCCAACCCTTCATTCACTTCATTTCGTGGTAAATTTCCGCTTAATAATTCTTCGTCGGATTTATTCAATAATCTCAAATAAAAAGACTTGCATTCAAATAAAATATTAGGATATTTCAGATCGATTAATTCATATAAAATATCTTCTGCTTTGCTAAAGTAGCCAATTATTTCATAATATTGGAATAATTTAAATTGTATTTGGTTAGGTAATTCATACTTTATTATTTTCTCAACAATTTTGTCTAGTTTCTTTAAATATTCTTTTTGATTATATCTACTATCATATATTATGGCTTCAACATAAATATAGAACGATTTGAAAAAAATATATAAAACATTATCATTTAGACCATTTTCTAATTCTTTTATTTCTGCTTCTTCTCGTAATAATTCAGCGATAATAATAGGTTTTTCTGCATCTATACTACCATTTGATTCTAACATACCAACAATTTCACCTTCTGAAATAGCTTTAATATAGTCAGGGTTAAGACCTAATAAATTTTCATAAGCAGAATCAATTTCAAGTAATGCTTGTGTATAGTTCTTTGTTTCTTTATTAAACAGTATTTTCATCAGAACAACAGATAATTGTTCAATCATACGCATTATATAATCTTTTTGAATCATTTACTGTACCTTATCAAGAGAAAATGATGTACATGCTAGGACAGTTGGCGAGCTTAACAAGAATAGATCAACAATTAACAGGAACTTGATGGGAGTCTTCATGGTGGCCTAAGTCTCCTTCCTATTCTCGAATCCAAATCTTTACCCCATGATACTCATGACCTTACCCTATTAATAGAACCACTTTTTGAGTCAGAGCCATAGACCCAATGTCCCCGCAACCAGGTCAATATTAGGCCAAATTTCAGGACTTGTCAATTTGTTGGGGAGTTCTTCAAGAGGGCGGGCTTACTTATTGCTGGATCCTGGGTGGTTCCTATATAGGTTCATGGCTAGCATTCCACTCAGTCCTGCCAGGGTAACAATCCAAGTAAGCGTGAAATAAGCTACAGAAAAGCGTTTTAGACTTTGGTGCGCCTGGCGGGACGTTGTTAGAACTTTTTTGGAAGACAATATAGAGATCCCAATCTTTGGTATTCCCCTGTCATAGAGGGTCAGGATATCTTAACCTAAATCCTAGTGCTTATCAACCTAGTTTAGAGACATGTTGTTGAGACAATCGTCAAGACAAGAAGAATCCCCAAATTGTCGTTGCAAAATGATAATGTCATAGTATTTCAAAGTGAAAATCTCACCCCTCCATAAGATTTGATATACTACCCTTCCAATCGATAATGATTGGGAGGTAAGAATGCAGAGGTGGCAATTGAGTCAAGAAGAGATAGCAAGATATGTTCTTATTAAGAACACTATCGAAGGATATCTGAGGGCAGAGCTAGCTGCTGAAGAACTGTGTCTATCTAGAAGGCAAGTATTTAGACTTAAGAGAAAATTGAAAGAGGAAGGAATCGAAAGACTGATTCATGGAAAAAGAGGAAAGCTATCGCCCCGGCGAACAAAAGAAGATCTAAGAGACAGCATCAATTATCTTTACCAGGGAAAGTGCGACGGCTTTGACCTCTCTCACTTTACGGAAACGCTTGCCGAAAGAGAGGGAATTTTTATCTGTCGGGAAACAGTACGTGGCATTCTGCTTGAAAAAGGTTCGCATAAAAAGAAGAAAAAATATCCTAAGCACAGGTCCTTTAGAGAGCCCATGCCTAAAGAAGGTATGTTAATTCAGCTCGATACCTCTGATCACGATTGGCTTGAAGGAAGGAGCCCGGGGATTAAACTGATCGGGGCAATAGATGATGCCAGCAAGGATGTTCCTCACGCAAAGTTTGCCTACCAGGACAGTGTGGAAGAGAATATGGCTACATGCAAGGAAATAGTAAAAAGAAAAGGGATTCCCTCATCCCTTTATGTAGATAAGGACTCTAAATTCATCACCACTCGTCATGGGAGCATTCATTTAAACATAAAAAGGGAGCAAGAGAAGACTCAGATGCAGAGAGCCTGGGAAGAGCTAGGAATAAATGTTATCTATGCTGAAAGTCCTCAAGTAAAGGGAAGGATTGAAAGACTCTGGAAAACATTTCAATATAGACTAATAAGTGAGTTAAGGCTGAAAGGGATCTCTAGCCTAGAGGAGGCAAATGAATATCTACATTCGGTATTCCTACCAAAATGCAAGGAAAGTTTACCAGGAAAGCCAAGGTAGAAGATTCGGCTTATAGAATGATACTTAAAGGAATGAATATTGATTTTATCCTTTCTATAAAAGAAGAAAGGTGTGTTCAGGGAGACAACACCATAAGCTACAAGACAAGACGTTACCAGATTCTTCCCACAGAAACAAGATTTGGCTTTGCTAAAGCAAAAGTGGAGGTACAAAAGCACCTAGACAAAATTATTCATATCTTCTACAAGGGAGAAGAGCTTCCATTCAAGCCTATTGTTCCTCAAAAAGATGAACAATCATACGTTCCTTCTCAAAAGGAAGCTTTACTGGTATGGGTGTGACATTTTTATTTTGCAGAAAGGGTGACATAATTACTTTGCATTGACAACCAAAGCGTGGGGTTGACTAAACAAACAATTTGTTCTAATATGATACTATCATAAATGACTCCTCGGTGCTTTTGCTAGAAGACTATCTCGATTTGGAGGTATTGTCTTGTGAAGAATCGAAGAGAATCTTTGCCCTTGTTCAAGGTAGAAGATTGCCCATCCACATATCGGTCAAACCAGAATCCCCGATCCCATCAGATGACGGAACCCAAAGTTCGGCTCTCTAAAAAATAGAGTTTGCCTCCTTTCTCAATTAACGCCATAGTTGCCTACTTATAAAAATAGAAGAAACCTGGATAAGAGGACAGAATCTATCAAGAGTTTGAGTCTTTTGAGGATACTTCTTGATGGAATCGTCTCAATAATATAAGTTAGCCCTAATAGGTGAAGCGCTGGAACAATTGAAACAAATTTTAGTGAGACCTGTGAGATAGCATACAGTTAAAGTTTCAAAGAAACCAGCAAGAAGAATGGATATATGGTAGGAGGAGGTGAAAAGATATGTGTAAGACCTGCGGTTGTACCCCTTGTAAGTGCGGGGCAAATATAGTTAATGGTGTGTGTGAGGGATGCGGCAAAGCCTATGATGACTGCACCTGTGAGAAGAAGTAGAATTTTGGATTCTCTAAAACACTAGAAACAAAACAACAGGAGGTTTTTATCATGCACAAATTGACATTGATAATTGTAGGTTTAGTAGTTTTCTTAATGGGAATCTTGGGGGTTATTCCTTCGATTGAGCTGGCAACGGAACCTGCATGGCATGCTGCTATCAAAATCATAGTTGGTATCATAGCCATAGGGATAGGAATGATGAAAGAGAAGAAAAAGTAAGGGGGTTATCCTGGATAAGGCAGGACGGAAAAATCTTCTCTTTCCGTCCTGCTTGAAACCCAAAATCATCTCACACAAATTCTTCACTTTACCCACCTGAGGAATTTGTCAGTAAATTTCTGGTTGGATAACGCTACAATAGAGGAAGGATCAGAGGGGAAATCCAATGGTCAAAAGAAGCTACAGACCTGAGCAAATCATTAAGAAGCTGAGGACCGTAGAAGTATTTCTCAGTCAAGGATCCACCGTGGGTAAAACTGCCAGGAAGATATGGGTAACTGAGTAAACTTACCATGGTTGGCGTAGATAGTTTCGTGGGATGAGGGTTGATGAGATCAAACAGCCCAAAAAACCTGAGTTGGGTAGACTTATTACCTAATTAGGACACAGGCAACCATGCCTTAATCAATAACTTGCAAACCATCTCCATAACGACATTTCAGACGTTGGTGCGCCTGGCAGGACTCGAACCCGCGGCCCGCGGTTTAGGAAACCTATGACCCATCATTCTGACAGCCCCACTGAATGAGCGAATCCTGGACCCAGACTAACTTCCAGCTCTTTCGTATTTCTACCAATTTAGCTAATTTTGCCTCAATCTGTACCCATTATAGTCACAAATTGGTCACAAAACTACGTGTTATCAGACTGAAGTATAGATGTCCCCAAAGCACGTCACCGACCAGGGACAGGGAGTTTCCAGGTAGCAATAACACAACTTACAAAAACTCCTTCTACTATACGATATATTTTGAAAACCCCAGGATTCTGATCAATAAAGAAGTGTTTGAGACAAGGTGGACAGTTTGAGGTTGTTAATATTCTCACAGTATTCTAGTGGTGGGGCCTTTTCTCATAGCAACACCTCAAATGCCTAAACGTCAATGGAATGTATCATAATCACCGCTAACGGCTCGAGTGAACATCCGTTTTAAGTTCATCCATATCAGTATCAGGTGGGATTTCTAGCCCCAGAAAGTCCGAATATCTGATCAAGAAATCTGTAGGCGACTCTTCCTCTTTCTTTGTCATTTCAAACATTCCTTCTGCTTTTCTCAAGTGACCTTGGTATTCCCGCTCTAAAATCTTCCCTCGCTTGATATTCTCCTGCAATCCTTTTTTCGCAAGAAACTTGAAAGAATCAATTGTGTATTTCTTAGTCAAACCCCTATTCACGAAAAACACAATGGCTAGAAGAGGCACGCAGACAAATGAAATGA
>Ga0315533_1000815_pt1 | contig 25401 bp, 23 predicted proteins | sample SalMarSW160130MG_FD_203081 | JGI IMG/M metagenome (GOLD analysis project Ga0315533, IMG submission 203081) | Salt marsh sediment microbial communities from the Plum Island Ecosystem LTER, Massachusetts, United States - Salt Marsh Sediment SW1601-30 ... | reverse complement strand
CACCCCTTGCACTGGGAGAAAAGACTCCTTGAAAGAATTTGTGTGCTTCTGCGACCCGCTCTCTAATGTCTCCTCGGTGATAGCCTCTGCCAATATCTCGTAAAGCTCCAATATACACAACTGGATTGATAGAATAGCCGCTGTCTATGAGCTCCTCAACAAAAAAGAGAGGGAGAAAATGTTTTAGCTGCGCCACCTCCAAGTCCGCATGGAACGCAACCACGACAATAGAATTAAGTTTCCGTCTTTTCCAATGTTCACCTAACCCCTCAACAACTCGAATTCTTCTCATCTCGGGAAAACGTTGACTGAGCCATTTTTCAGTCAGCAAAGGCAACGGAATGCCTTCTCGCACATCTTTGGTACCCAACCTACATGATCCTCCTTTTTTCAATTCGTTACATACATTTCATTTACTGTGGATAAAAGTAACATAAACTGTAACTAACTTCTACCTGTCATATCTCTCCTTTACTGTATATAAGCTTACGTAACAATGAATGTAACTAAATCTTTCAGCATCCCTGTCCCTGTAAATTCAATGAAATAACCAAAATTATGTTTTTCAAAATATTCTCTTGCACAGAGCAGCATATGTCGTTTTTCTTGGATGTGCTTCAGAGGTTAGGCAAGTTAAAATAATCTGTTTCACATTACCTGATTTGCATTTAAATCGTGAGCGGGTAAACTTTGTCAATCAATTTCGGCTCCTTGAAAAAGCTTGCGGAAGGAAAAACCAAGATAATCTATGAGAACCCGGAAGACCCGAATATGGTCTATCTGGTCTTTAAGGACGACATAACTGCGGGAGACGGGGTGAAACACGACATAATCAGAGGAAAAGCCTTAGTGGACTGGAGAACTAATCGGGACATCTTTGAATTATTAAACCGTAAAGGCGTTCGAACACACTACCTTTCTAGCCCTCAAGAAAAAGTTGTTCTCGTGAAGAAACTTGATCGGAAGATAAACCTTGAAGTTGTATCTCGAAGAATCGCCGCAGGCTCCATACTAAAGTGGGGAAACATACCCGAAGGAACAAGATTTGACCCTGTGATCACCCAGTTTCATTACAAAGATGATCCCTTACATGATCCCATGCTAGATGACAAGTATATAGACTATATTGTCAAAGCGAAAGAAGGCACCGAATACTCTGAAATGCGTAGGATGAACGCAGAAATCTTTCTTCACCTCGAAAGAGCTTTTGCACATTTTGACATCCAGCTGGTTGACATGAAGCTTGAATATGGCATCATCGAAGGAACCGTTTACTTGATAGATGAGATTACCGGAGGCTCCTTTAGACTATGGCCATATGCTCACAAAGACCCCAATCTTAACCAACCTAACGTACTGAAGGAACTGAACCCTGAAGGAAGGCTCGACAAGGATACCTACAGAATGGGCGAAAACGTCGACAAGGTTCTAACCAAGTTTGAAGAAATAGCAGAAGTAACCGCAAAATTCGCAGACCTATAAAGACAGCTCATCAAACGTTTTGTTCTGCAGTTTTGAACTCAGGTAAGGTAGTGCTCCCATAAGGCATTACGTAAACTTTGGCGTTTTTGCCTGCTAATTCGAAGGCGTCTCGCAATGCATCATTCATGGCTCTGGCTGTTCTCATTTTGAAGGTGTTCACTGCGTAGCAGTCAGGCATAACCGAAACCAAAATAATGCTGACTTTTTGTAACGCCTTCGTCAAGTAGTATGCTTTGTGTCCCCCTAGCACGAAACTTTTTCTTATCTCCCTCTCTATACGTTTCAAATCAGTGAACTTTTCCATCCATTCGCAGAACACCTCATTACCGTGTCCTTCGGGGCACTCTGCCACCAGAACGATGGCGCCTCTTCTTTTCACGGCTTCTAAGGCGTTGTGGATTCCTTTGGAGGCTTGATAGAAATTAATGTCATGGGGATGTCCACCTGCGCTTACGACAACGATGTTTGCTCTCGTCTCGACTGGAATCTTGTACATTTCATCTACGAGTTTTGTTCCCTCAAGGAAGGCTTGTTCCACGTCTCCAGCGAAGGCTTGAACCAACTCTTCCTTGCTGTTTGTCACAATGTTCAAGATGAAGTTGACCTTGGCGAGTTTAGCCGCTTCCATCATGTCTTCATGCACAGGATTTCCATCCAGAACGCCGGTTGCAGCTTTAGGATGCAACATCAATGCGTGATTTTGCTGAATCGTTTCGGCACTTGAAACTGCGGGAAGCACTCCTTTTCTTCCACCTCCATAGCCAGCGTAATAGTGCAGGTTTATGTCTCCCGCCAAAATTTTTACATCGGCTTCGGCAAAGACTTTGTTCACGTAGACTTTGGTTCCATGGGCAGTTTTGCCTAGAAAAACCTGATCTTCCGCCTTGTAGTCATGGTTTATGGTTTCAACTCTTTCTAGCGCCTCTTTTCCTATGAGTTTTTCTTTCTCTTCTGGGTTTACGGGGCGATGAGAGCCGCAGCCAAAGATTACTGTAACGTCTTCGTCTTTTACTCCTGCCTCGTTAAGTTCATCAAGTAATGGAAGAATCATCAGGTAACTTGGAGTTGCCCGAGTTGCGTCGTCAACGACTATGGCTACTTTGTCACCTGCTTTTGCTATTTCCTTCAACCGTTCTGTTCCGATCGGTTGGCTTAATGCCCTCTCAATCTCAGCTCTTGAATCTGTAACTCCCGACTTCTCTTTAGGCTCTATAGAACCCAAAAAATTTCGGGTGGGTATCCTTGCACAAACTTCAGTTTTCCCGTAGGGAATCCACGCATCAACCATATAAGCCACTTCTGATTGGTTAGAATGTTTTCTTTGTGCTTCATTTAAAACTAACGGAGAAAGCTACGCAACCTCTTTAAAACCTCCCATGCATAAGTTTCACCAGCAAGGAGGCGAGGACTTGGAAAAGGAAGAAATGAAGGCTGAGCTGGGCAGAATTCTAAACAGGATTGGCGCTTTGAAATTTGGAACTTTCAAGCTCACCAGCGGCGAGGTGAGCCCCTACTACATAGACTTAAGAGTTGTTCCAAGCTTCCCTGACGCCTTTAAAAGAATCTGCGACCTCTACCTTGCACTGATAAAAAGCGATGTAGGAGCCGGCGGCTTTGACCGAATCGCAGGCATCCCCACCGCAGGTATATCCTTTGCATCCATCACTGCGTATCACCTCAAAAAACCCTTCCTTTACGTTCGCTCAACTGAACGACAGCATGGGCGGGGGAGGTGGGTGGAGGGGATTCTGTTGCCGGGCGACCGCGTCTTATTGATGGATGATCTCATAACCAAAGGCGGGTCTATCCTGAAAGCTGCTGAAGCTGTTAGGGCAGAGGGGGGTATGGTAACTGACGCTGTTGTTCTGTTGGATCGAGAGGAGAATGGAGAAGCTAATTTGGCTAAGAACGGTATCAAGCTTCATTATCTGCTTACAACAAGTGAGGCTGCCTACAAACTGCATGACATGGACGCTATAACCGAAGAACAGTTGGATACCATACTGAAACAAGTAAAAAGAAAATAAGCGTACAGCAAAGCTTTCAGTTTCTACATTGTATAGTAACTGTCTTGATCTGGAATATTTATCGAGTTTTCATTGTTCATAAAAGGAGGATATAATTAACCCTTCAAAAGAGGGGTACAGCAGTGGGACTACTGAATAGGTTAAGGCGGTTTTTCAAACGTTCAAAGTTTTATTGCTGCCAAAACTGTGGATACATGCTACCGAAAGAAGAAGCCGTGATCTCAGGATGGAACTCCCAGCAATCGCTCCGCCATATCCACTGCCCAAAATGCGGAAAAATAATAACACCTGTCTAATAACTTGCCGTCCCTGCTCTATTCTACCTGAACTACCTGTAATGAAAAACTTCCACATAAAAATAAAGACGGTTGAGGATTGAAGTTGATCCTGTTTACTCGTAGTATATGAGGTCTTCGAGTTCGAGTGTTTCATGAAGTTTGGTGACCGCCTCGTAAACGTCTTCTTCATGTTTGGCGCCTGTGCAAACAAGTTTTCCGCTGGCGAAGAGAAGAATCACAACTTTTGGCACACCCATTCTGTAGATGAGACCCGGAAACTGTTCAGGCTCATACATGGTCTTGCCCAGAGAGTAGGCAGACCGTTCAAGATCTATCAAGCCAGCCAAATTTGCTGAAGCAACAATGTTCTGTATCTTCATCTCGGGCTTTCCGATGATGATTATGCCGCTTTTCTTCAGTTCCCTTACGACTTTCATAACAGCCCTTTTGGACTCTTTCTCCGACTTGGCTCCAGTGCAAACCATCTTCCCAGAATTGAAGATTAAGGTAGCTGTTTTAGGTCTCTTTAACCTGAAAACTAAGCCCGGAAACTGTTCTGGACGATACTCAACTCCTGGATACCCCTTAACAACAGCGTTCAGGTCAATCCTCTGATTTAACGTTGCAGACGTCACAACATTTTCTATTCGGATAGAAGCTACAACTTCGGGTATATCCAGCCCTCCTTATAAAACACCATGAATTTGTTGGAGTTATTTATAAAGGCTTGCTTCAGCGTCGCCGCGTTTGATTCTCTTTCTCACCAAAGGAATCAATTCTATGACTATCAGAAGTATTATCCATAAAGCGATGAATGCTACTTTCGTCTCAAAATCTTCAAAAAACAGGGCAATGTTACCCAGCCACGGCACCTTAAACCCTGTATATCTGCCAACAATTTTTTCTTCACCAATGTGCTCATTAGCTCCATCCACGTTAGCATCGCCGTGTATTATGAACACAATGCTTCCATCTGTGCCGTTTTTTTTGTCGATTGCCCTGTGCACAATCAATTCTGTTGGTCCTTGATACACGAGTATGTCACCGGGAGGGTCAGCGTCTTTAGGTGCCACGTGAACATCACTAAAATTCTGTATTCCCTCAATAACTATGAGGTCTCCTGCATACAATACGGGCTCCATGCTTCCCGAAGCGACAGCTAAGATGGGATATTCTGTTCTGAAGGCGAATCTTAAACCGTACCAGAAAATTAAGACGGCAAGTATCACGACAATTATCATTATGGCGGTCTGCACGTAATCTCGCTTGAGTACCTCCGGCAACTTCATGCTAAATCTTGGCTCCGGTAAGCTTAATTTTTTTTAGGTTTCTTCTTTATTTTAAAACATAAAAACCTAACGCCTAAAAAAATAAAAAAGGAGGATAATGTGGATCTCAGAGTTCGCCTATGTTTGAATTTATCTGCCTTTAGGCAATTGCCAGCTTTCAACCTGAAGTTTCTTTGCGCTCAAGGACACATAGACCTCGGCGAGGTCGGAGCATCAGATTTTTTGCTTGTTTAAGACAACTTTGAAAGATTTGTTGCAGCTTGGGCAGTCGAAAAGTCCTATTGTTAATTCGGTTCTCTTCCCTGCCTTATCTGGGCGACCAGCCATTTTCCAGCTTTTTCTAGGGTTGGCAACTTCGGCTCCACAGTTTTTACATTTAGCCATTCATATTCCTCCATCAAATATTAACATTCATGATTTGCTTATGTTGAATAAAAGATTTGCCTTCCATTCTTACCCATGACGAACGTGATAACCTCCCAAAGAGCCAATTTTTTAATCTGAAACATCCGTTCATGGTTCCAAAATGCTTTTTACAACGGCTTTGCTTTACCTTCTCAGCTTTGGTGCATAATGACTTTGCCAGAGAGACCCAAAAACGTTTTCGAAAGGTTCGTTAAACCTATCCGAAGGTTAGTTGAAGAGAAAGGCTTCAAAACACCCACTGAAACACAAGAAAAAGCTGTCCCAAAGATTCTTGAGGGAAAAAATGTTCTCCTTATATCTCCCACCGCCACTGGAAAGACTGAATCAGCTGTTCTTCCGGTTCTTGACATGCTTCTCAGGACCCCTGAAAGAAGACGGGGAATCAAAATCCTTTATGTGACGCCCCTCAAAGCCTTGAATCGGGACATGCTTGAGCGTCTGGAATGGTGGTGCAACAACCTTGATGTTAAACTGGCTGTTAGGCACGGTGACACCGACACCAAGGAGAGAACTAGACAGGCTAGAAGCCCTCCAGACATGCTGATAACCACCCCCGAAACCCTGCAAGCCATCCTGCCGGGAAGACTGATGCGTCAGCATCTTAGTCAGGTCAGATGGGTGATAGTGGATGAAGTTCACGAGATGGCGGACAGCAAGAGGGGAAGCCAACTGTCTCTGGCACTTGAGAGACTGCGATGGGTAACGGGCAGGGACTTTCAACGCATCGGCTTGTCAGCCACGATTGGCAGTCCACTAAAGGTTGCTCAGTTTCTAGTCGGGTCCGAGCGTGAAGTCGAAATCGTGAGGGTTACCCTAGCGCGGTTAATGAATCTGAAGATACTTTTTCCGCAACCCACAGCAGACGACTACGAATTAGCTGCAACATTGTTTACTCATCCTGAGGTTGCCGCTCGCCTCCGCGTTATTCGCGGATACATCGAAGACCACAGATCAGTTCTCCTCTTCACGAACACCCGCTCCATCTCAGAGGTTTTAGCCAGCCGATTCAAGGTTTGGGATGTGGACTTCCCCGTTTCCATTCATCACGGCTCCTTGGCTAAACCCTCTAGAATAGCTGCGGAACGGGGACTGAAGAACGGCGAATTGAAGGGTCTCGTTGCAACCTCTTCTCTGGAGCTGGGCATAGATGTGGGGCGCATTGACATGGTGATCCAGTATATGAGTCCCCGGCAGGTTACGCGCCTCATTCAGCGAATTGGCAGAAGCGGACACAGGGTCGGACGCATTCCAAAGGGCGTTATAATCACCATGGATTCAGATGACACGTTAGAGGCTATGGCTATAGCTCGCAGAACCATAAACGAAGAATTGGAGCCTTTGGAGATTCCGCCGAAGCCTTACGATGTTCTTGCTCACCAGATTGCTGGTTTGCTGATGAAGCAGAAACAATGGAGATTCAATGAGATTCATGATCTCTTCAGGAAGGCTTTTCCATACGCTGACCTTACAGTGAAAGACATCGAAAACGTTCTAGATTATATGCATCGTCGTTTTCCAAGGTTTGCATGGGTTTCTGAAGAAGACATGCTCGTCATCAAGCCTCGTCAAACCAAACCTCTCTACGAATACTATTTCGACAACCTATCCATGATTCCTGCAAAAAAGAATTTTCTGGTTGTGGACGAGGAAAAAGACTCTGCGGTTGGTGTGCTAGATGAAACCTTCGTCGCCGAATATGGCAAACCCAGCGTGAAGTTTATTATCCAAGGTAGGCCATGGCAGATTTTGAGCGTTTCTGGCGACAAAATTTACGTAAGGCAGATTGAAGACCCAACAGGAGCCATTCCAAGCTGGATCGGAGAGGAGATTCCTGTTCCCTTTGAAGTAGCCCAAGAGGTCGGTCAGATCAGAGGCTTTATCGAAGAACAACTCAACCAAGGAAAAGAACCCGACAAGATAGCCGCAGAATTGGCTGGGAAATACCCTGCTGACTCAGAAACTGTTGCAAGGGCGATTCGTGAAACTGTTGAGCATGTAAGGAAGGGTTACCCTGTTCCCACGGATAATCGAATCCTAGTTGAGGATTGGGAAGACTTTGTGATCCTTCATGTCAACTTTGGGTCTCTCGCGAATAGAGCTTTAGCTCAGCTGTTTGGTCACATTTTGTCGGATCATACCGGATACAGCGTTGTGGTTCAGCATGACCCCTACCGCATTTTTGTTAATACTATGGGTGCCGCCAAAGCCGACCGCATCTTGGCATTGTTTGATGAGATGAAACGGATGGAGGAACAGGATATTCGAGATACCCTGATTCGGTCTACTGTCAAAACTGGAATTTTCAAGAGGCGGATGGTTCATGTGGCTCGAAGATTTGGTGGCATACAGAAGTGGGTTGATTTAAGCAGGGTGAGTCTCCGGAAATTGCTGGAGAGCTTTGAGGACACAGCCATCTATGATGAGGCTCTCAAGGAGACTTTCACGAAGGACTTGGATTTAGAGAAGGCAATTCAGATTCTGGGTGCTGTTCGCGAAGGAAAGATTGAAATCCGAAAGTTAGAGACTGCGGGAGATGCCTCTCCGGTTGCAAGGGTTGGACTGGAAAAAGTCAGCATGAAAACTGATTTGATTCCCCCTGAACGCATGAAGCTTATTCTGGTGGAGTCAGCTAGGGCGCGTCTCCTTAACGAGGTTCGAACCTTTGTCTGCACCAAATGCTGGGAATATCTAGAAATGATTCGCATGAATGATCTGCCGGAAAAGCCTGTCTGCCCCAAATGTGGCTCTCCCGCTTTAGGCGTGCTTAGAAAGGATGAAGATGGCGTTCAGTCTTTGGTGGACAAAAGAGGAGAAAAGTTGACGAAAAGCGAGAACAAAATTAACCGACAGGCGGCTAAAACGGCTAAGCTCGTTTCCAAATATGGCAAACCCGCTGCAGTATCCCTCTCCGGAAGAAACCTGCAAATTCATGACGCAGAAGAAATCCTGAAGAAAGAAAATGCGCTTTCAGATCACTTCTTCGAGTTGATCACAGAGACTGAAAGAAAATCGTTAAAACGCAAATTCTGGTAAAAACCGTCCAAGCCCCGCAACTCCCCGAAAAAAGAGGAGAGCTTATGTGCCAGTAATTCCACGAAAACCATAAAAGCAAGCGCTTACCTATAAAAGAAAACCAAGAGGAGAATGCATTGTTTCTTGCACCTTTTGTTGCTACACCCACGCCAGTAGTGCGTCAGATGCTTATTTTAGCAGACCTCAAGCCAGGAGAGATCCTGTATGATCTAGGTTCCGGAGACGGTCGAGCGGTCATAATGGCTGCCAAAGACTTCGGAGCAAAATCTGTGGGAGTTGAATTGAGGGACGACCTGGCAAAGAGAGCCCTAGACAGCATTCAGAAACTCGATTTAAAGGAGAAACCCCAGATCATCCAGAAAGACATATTTACTGTCAAGCTGTCTTCCGCTAATGTCGTTTTCATATATCTAACAACTAGCGCAAACGAAAAAATCAAGCCAAAACTGGAAGCAGAACTCAAACCTGGGACTAGAGTTGTCTCCCACGACTACGAAATTCTCGGGTGGAAACCCTCAAAAGTTGACAACTTCTGCGAAAACCCTAAACTAGGTTACCCGTCTCACACACTCTACGTCTACACCATATAGCCTTTCTCCAAGGCTAAACAGGTTCCAAACTTGGAATAAAAGCAGCAATATAGTTAAATTTATGATTTCTTGAATACTTCCAAAGTTTACAGATTACCTGCTTTACCTTGGCGGATAAATTTTAAGGATACCTTATGAGAGCGCGAGAGAAGAAACTGTGTTCAGAATTTGTTTGTTTTCTATGGTCTTTTCGCGCTTTATTTATAAGCAATAACGCCGTTATAACCCTGTGAACACAGTTGCGACCGCCATGCGAAATTATTGTACACTCCATTCTGCCAGCGTTTCGTTCTCTGGTAGCAAGAAGTCTGATAGAAGACTTCAACTTTTCTCAAGTGGCTGCGGCAAAAAAACTTGGAACAACCCAAGCCTCAATAAGTCATTATCTTTGCTCAAAACGGGGAGAAAAGATGGTGAAGCAGCTTGAAGCCTCCTCTGCTATTAGAGCCATAGTAGCTGAGATCGCCGAAGGCATAGCTGCCGAAAAGATTTCTCCTTTCGATGCTATGCTGCAGTTCTGCAAGTTATGCGAAGCTCTAAGATCCGGAGACCTGATGTCTGATTGGCACAAGAGTTTCTCAGCCGTTCCAGAAGCCTGCAATGTTTGTCCGCCAACAGCTAAAAAGTGTTGATAAACCGTTTTCTTCAATAGCCGCACCTGATTCGCCCTAAAGCTTTTGACCTAAAAGACTCAAAACTGGTAATGCACAAAAGTTATGCTCTTCTGAAAATATTGTATGAACCATGGTGTCTGAATTGCCAAAGAAGCGTCGCAGACATTTCCTAAAAGAGAAAGAGAGTAAGAGGTTTCTCCTAGAAGTTTCTAAAACGCTAGGAACAGACATTGAGCAATTGCTTGGATCGAAAACTCGCGTCGAGGTGAATGAAACTGAAGCCGCTGAAATTTTCATTTTTAACGGAAGACCAGTATTGGCAAGGTCCAATGGAGGGCTTTTTCCCACCCTCTCATTTGAAGAGCTTTTCCCCATTATCCCCAAAATAGTGGTGGACATGGGCGCCGTCCCCTATGTTTGCAAAGGAGCGGATGTGATGGCTCCCGGAGTTGTTGCCATCAAAGGCGAATTCAAAGAGAATGACCTTCTTCTCATTGTTGATGAGCGCCACGGTAAGCCCTTAGCTGTAGGTGTAGCGCTCTTCAGTTCTGAAGCCATGAAAACTGTTAGCAATGGAAAAACCGTTAAAAACCTCCACTATGTAGGTGACAAACTCTGGAGCTATCTGAGGGGTTCTTGACTGAAAATTTCTTGTTAGTTTCATGGCAACTCAAGAAAAATTATTGCAAAACAATATGGTTGCTTCATAAGAATCATAAACTGCTAATCTGAAATCTAGATTTTTGAAGATTAGGGGCTGCATCAAGCGGAAATGTTTAAAATAAAACTTCTGTAACTAGTTAAGGAAGTGACGTCATTTGTCGACCTCAGAGCAAAAGAATGAAAAAACTAGAAAGAAAGCCTACCTGAAAGCTATGCCCCTACGAACCCTCGCCGATGTAGAAGTTATCAAACATGAACTTAGCTTGGGAAACATTCTCATTCTTAAGATCACTCCTCTCGCTAGAAAAAGCGTTGAAGATGTCAAGAAGGCTGTGAACGAACTTTCTGTGTTCACTCAATCCATCGGAGGGGACATCGCCAGCTTAGGAGAAGAGCGGGTAGTTATAGTTCCGAATTTCATCAGAATCTGGCGCCAAGAAAGTGGTGTCTCTGAAAAGGCGCCTACCGCAGCTTGATTGTTTCTAGAACTTCTGGCACAAGCGCTTCCACATTGTATTTTCTCTTGAAAAGGTTAGCCAGGCTTATGCTTTTTGTTTTTTCGCCGTGAAGCACAATTATTCTCTCAGGTTTAGGCCTCAACCTATGGATGTAATTGACAAGCTGCCTCCTGTCCGAGTGCCCAGAAAATCCCCTGACTGATTCAACCTGCATTTCAACTTTCATCACTTCCATCTTTCCGTTGCTGTTTATGATGGGGACATCAGCTAAGCCCTTCTGGACTCTTGATCCCATGGTTCCCTCAATCTGATAGCTGACAAATATTATCGTGTTCCGCTTATCCCCTGCTAAACGTTTGAAATAATCGATCACAGGTCCTCCTTCCAGCATACCTGAGGTCGCCAAGATTATACACTGGTCCCCCTCCACAATCTCTTCCCTTGCGCTAGGATGCTCAACAATGGTGAAGTAGTCCGATTGGAAAGGATTGATTCCCTCATAAAGGATGCTGTTTCGAACTTCTTTAGCCAGATATTCAGGATATGCAGTGTGGATTGCAGTTGCCTCAGAGATCATGCCTTCCACAAAGACAGGTGCCTCTTTCAACAGTCCTCGTCGCATATAATCGTCAATAATCAACATGATTTCTTGGGCTCTTCCCACCGCAGGAACTGGAATCAAAACTTTGCCTTCCCTATCCAAGGTCTCATTAATTATGGTTGTAATGCTTTGTTCTGCTTCTGCTCTTGTGGGCATAATGTCTCCCGGAGCCCCGTACGTACTTTCCGTTATTATTGTTTCTACTCTAGGAAACATGGAAACGGCAGGCTCAAGAAGCATTGACTTGCCGAATTTGTAATCCCCAGTATAAACCAGATTGTGGAGTCCCTCGCCTATATGAAGATGAATTAGCGATGCGCCGAGAATATGCCCGGAATTGTGTAGAGTCAAACGAATATCTGGAGCTATATCAGTTACAGAACCGTATCGCAGAGGAATAGTATGCATTACCGTGTCTCTTACGTCCTTCTGACCGTAAGGAGGCATAATTCCCTGTTTGTTTGCAACATCTAGGTAATCCAGCTGAAGCAGGGTCATGAGGCTCGAAGTGGGAGCCGAACAGTAGACTGGTCCATCGTAACCATACTTGAAAAGAAAGGGAAGAAATCCGCAGTGATCTAGATGAGCGTGACTTATAACCACGGCATCTAGGGCGTCTAGATCAAACTGGGGCATGTCCAATCTTGGAAAGGCTCTTAGGGAACTTGTAGACCCTGGGTTGATGCCGCAATCCAACAAAACATTGCTTTCTCTTGTTTGAATAAGAATCGCTGATCTTCCTACTTGACGGAAGCCGCCCAAGGCGGTGAGGCGGACATCTCCAGATTCGTATACTGGAGGTCTAAAAATTCGTTCGCCAATTGCCCGCAGTATCCTCTCTCGTTCCTTGCTTTCTGAGTAAAGAAAATGTCGCATGTGAGCGATGATTTTGGAGGGTATGGGTGGGCTTCTTAGAATTCGGGGTCGCCAATGTGTCTGTTTAATGATTTCTTGCAGGACCCCTCCGTTTTTTCCAATAACAACTCCTGGTTTTTTAGCTTCTATGATAACTTCTCCGAGGCTTGGGTCAAAGTTTATGTTTGTGATCTCGGCTTCTGTGGAGACAATTTCTTTTATGATTCTTTCTGTGTCCCTTTCTTTGGCTCTTATAGAAGGGTCGGAACGCACAACTATCCTCTTTCTGATCAGCTTAACTATATCTGCAATTATGTAACTTTGCTCAACTAGAACCTCCGGCTTTTTGGTGTAAACCGCAAGAGCTGGTCCCTCATACTCTATGCGCGTGACTTCAGCCTCCGGAGGAATATTCTCCATTATGTGTTGGCTTATATCCACTTGCTCTTTCCCAGATGATTTCAACGCTTTATTATCGCTCCTCAGGAGCCCCCTAGAATTCCTTTCTTTTCTTCAGTGCTGAGTGAACGATAACCTTCTTTCGTTATGACCGCTATGTCAAAGCTGTCTCCGCTTGCTATGTCTCTTTTCATAGCTGAGTCAACAGCGCGCACAACCACAGGCAACACATCCTTTATTTGGGCGCCTTCCTTGTATTTGTCTTCCAAAACGCCGTAAGCTATGGGAGAACCTGAACCTGTAGCGACACATTTCTCTTCTGTGAGGCTACCGAAAGGATCTAAAGAGAAAACGTGAGGTCCTGTAGTGTCAACTCCGCCAACGAGAATCTGTGCGATTAACGGTGCTAAACGGGCAGAAAAGAGGAGGTTTGCGACTAGGCGGGATGCAGATTTTATTGGGATGGGTCTGCCGTTGTTTAGTTTGTAGAGTTTTGCGTTCACCTTGAGTATTTCAACCACACGTTGTGCGTCGGCGACGCTGCCTGAGATGGTCATGCCAATGTGGTCGTCTATCTGGTAAATTTTCTTTCCTTTTTTGTGGGCTACGAAGTATCCCATTGTCACACGGGTGTCTGAAGATAGGATAACGCCGTCTGTGCAAACGACGCCCACTGTTGTTGTTCCTTTTAATGCTAATTTCTCAATAGATTCATGCATTTTTGTGTCCCCCGAAAATGGATAGCGAGCAGAATGACTCGGGAGAAGTCAGAGATGTATATACTTCCCTGACGTATTTAAAAAGATTTCGAATCTGCGTTGTATGTTGCTGGCGTCAAACGTCTTAAATGTAGGAACCCTGAAACTTAATAGGGAGCTATTAATCATATCCGTGATTGCATTGAAAATGCAGTTACATCGAATGCAGCTTCCAAGGGAAGTTGTAGTTGGAAACAAAACTTTACCGCTTTTAAGCGAGATTTGCAAGAGGTTAGGCTTTGACGAATCTGCGCTTGTAGTGACTGGTCCAGATACCAAAAGTATTGCAGGTCGCAGGGTTATTGATCTGCTCAGTGACAAGAGAATGGATGTTAACTATCTTGTTGTGAATTCCTCTACCATGTGGGAAGTCCGGGCTGTTGAAGAAAGAATTCGGGAATTAAAACCTCAGGTTGTTCTCGGCGTAGGCGGGGGAACCAAAATTGATGTTGCGAAGCTGAGTTCTACGCGTCAGGGAATCGCTTTCATAAGCGTGCCGACAACCGCCTCCCACGATGGTATTGCAAGTCCTGTAGCGGCTATAAAGGGGTTGAAGAAGCCTTACTCGGTGATGGCTCAGTCTCCTATGGCTATAGTAGCAGACACCGATGTGATTATTAACTCAGATTATCGTTTCACTGCAAGCGGATGTGGAGACCTCGTGTCCAAGTTCACGTCTGTTCGAGACTGGGAACTAGCCTACAAGATAAAAAATGAATACTATGGCGAATACGCAGCAAGTTTGGCTCTCATGAGTGCACGGCTTATTACGAAAAACGCTGATGTAATCAAGCCTGGAGCAGAGGATGGTCTTCGCCTTGTTTTGGAGGCTCTGATAAGCTGTGGGGTTGCTATGAGCATCGCGGGAAGCAGCAAACCTTGCAGCGGTTCAGAACATCTATTCAGTCATTCTCTTGATTTGATTGAACCGAATGGAGCCTTGCATGGAGAACAGTGTGGCGTGGGAACGATAATGATGGCTTATCTCTATAACATAGATTGGAAAGGCATCAAAGATACGCTTCAAAAAGCCGGGGCTCCCACGACAGCTGAAGAACTTGGCGTAGAACCCGAGTCTATCATAAAGGCTCTGGTGCAGGCCTGTAATATTCGTCCCGAACGTTACACAATTTTGGATGAGAAAAAACTGGATTACGCTTCTGCCAAGAAACTCGCCAAGGTCACCGGCGTGATCTCCTAGATTGCGCGCATAAATTCTATTTGTTCTTAATCTAGACCTTGATGTGTGAACTGAAAGAGGTGCGTGTGCCCGATGATTAGCTAAGTAGATGCGCAAAAAATTTATAACAATTATAACAAAAGTAACAAATGTCATGTATAAGACATGTGCTATTTGTTATTGTATCTTGCTTTAGGGGAGTATCGAATGGAGTAAACTGTTCCTGAGCTGACTAAGCTGCTGAATTTGTTGTGAACAACAGCAATGGTGTTGTAGCCTCTCATTGGGCTGTTTTTGGGTTCAGTTTGTTTGAGTATGTTTGTGAAGCTTTTGCCGATTCTTTTATGCGTTTTTTTTGGGACTTTGGGTTCCAAATGTCATCCACCCTCTTGAGTATGGTTTTGTTTGGTCACATTCTAATTGTATGTATATTTCATATATTTATAGTTTTGTATGAATCAGAATCCAGATATATAAACGGTTTGACTGTGAATCTGGGCTGTCCAAACATTCCCGCCTTCACTCCAGTTTTTATGGATCGAAAACGGGCTAACTCAGGAATGTTTCATGTTTAGTTAAGGGTGTTAATGATTGCTGTTGCGTGTGTGTTGGTATCTATGCTTGTTTAAACGTGTCTCGTGGATAATTATGGAAAAGGAGCCGTTTTTGGCAGCTAACGATATATCTGCATGTTAACAACAGTTATTTCGTTCTTTTATAGTAGATTTCGACTGGGTGTTAGAATTTGATCTCATGGAAGTATTCTTTCGAGAAAATAAGCAAGGATTTGGAATTAGCTAGGAAAAAGAAGCAGGCTCTTGACGATCTTTTTAACTCGGGCAGAATTTCGGCGTCTACATATGGATCTCTTGACAACGAACTTACTACCATCATCTCCGACATTGAAATGCGCCAGAAACTTCTCGCCGACAATTTGGCCTCCAAAGTAGATGACCTTGAAAAGCAGATCGGTACGTTGGAAATATTTCTTGCCAACTCTGAAATCCAGTATGTTGCAGGAGAGATTGACGAAGAGTTACACGCTAACGAAAGTATCGCTTTCTCAAATGGCCTAAACGCCTTGAAACAACAGTTGATTTTCCTCAAGGAGGCAGTAGACAGTCTTATGCCAGAAGCTACAGTGCCAATACCCCCACCCGCACCGGTAGAAGCTGAGACGATGCAACTCACTGAAGCTATCTTTGAGGAAACTGCTGAAATATCCATGGATGTCGCTATTGAGGCTCCAGTTGAGGTGCCTGTTGAAGTGCCAGTTGAGGCTGCTGTTGAGGTTCCTGATCTTCCTGTTGTAGCTGTTGTCGAGGAGACTATTGAGGAGACGTTAGAGGTTCCAGTCGAAGTGCCTGTTGAGGCGCCAATTGAAGAGACTGTCGAGACTCCAGTTGAGGTACCAGTTGAGGCTGTGGTTGAGGAAGTAGTTGAAGAGACAATTGCCCCTTCTGTTGAAATTCCCCTTGAAGAAGAGACCTTAGAGGCTCCCTTCGAGTCTGTGGTTGAGGCTCCTGTTGAAGTGCCAATTGAGATGCCAGTTGATGTTCCCGCTGAGGTTGCTGTCGAAGCTCCTGTTGATGTGCCGGTTGAGGCTGCATTTGAGGTTCCTGAGGCTCCTGTCGAAGTGCCAGTCGAGACGCCCGTTGAGGCTGCTGTTGAGGTTCCTGAAGTTGTGGTTGAGGAAGCAGTTGAAGAGATGATTGCTCCTTCTGTTGAGGTTCCACTTGAAGAAGAGACAATAGAGGCTGCTGTTGAAGAGGCAATCGAGGTTGAACCCATGTTTGACGAGTTAACGATCGAAGAAACCCTAGAAACACCGGAAGCTGAAATATCCGAAGTAGTTGAGGTAACCGCGGAAGAGACTGTTGAAACGCTTTCCACCGAAGAAGTAACCGCGGTTGAAACCCTGCCTGAAGCACCAGTAGAAGAGATATTGACTGTAGAAGAGGCGCCTTCTGAGGAAGTCTTTGAAGAGTCCGATATTGCAGAGAATACAGCTGAAACAGGTAGTGAGGAAGATCTAACTGAAGAAGAGGCTCCAATCGAAGAAGAGGTTGCAGACGAAGAATCAACTGCTGAAGAAACATACGAAGGTTACTAAACAGCTAAAGAACCAACTTTTTTCCAAATCCTAACCCTTTCTTTATTTTTTCTTCCAAAGAAAACCTGAACCGTCAATATATTCTATGTGTTTGTTGTCAAGAAACCTTGACTAACTCTATCATTTAGGTAGTCAAGAAACCTTTACAAAAAACTTCTTAACTGAATCTTCTAAACTATATTTAGGGGAGAATAAATGCCGTCTAAAAAGCTGTTTCTTGCAAGTACTACTGTTCTTTTTGTTTTGGTTAGTTTGCTTTTTATTGGTTCTGTTGAGGCATCTTCGGAGATGTGGAGCCAAACTTATGGAGGAGAATATGGTGACATTACTTATTCGTTTGACATTGCTTATTCGTTGGTTGAGACTTCTGATGGAGGATTTGCATTAGCGGGTTACACATCTTCTTTTGGTGCTGGAGACTATGATTGCTGGTTGGTGAAGACTGATGCGTATGGGAATATGGAGTGGAACAAAACATACGGAGGAGAATCCTCGGACGCAGCTTACTCTTTGGTTGAGACTTCTGATGGAGGATTCGCAATGGCAGGTCAATTAGCCAATGAATTCTGGTTAGTTAAAATCGATGCTAGTGGCAATATGATTTGGAACCAGACATACGGTGAAGGATCAGCTAGTTCGTTGGTTGAGACGTCTGATGGAGGATACGCCCTAGCTGGCGAAACATACATTTTTGGTGCTGGACTCTTTGATTTTTGGTTGGTTAAGACCGATGCGTATGGGAATATGGAGTGGAACCAAACTTATGGAGGAGAATATGGTGACATTGCGCACTCGTTGGTTGAGACGTCTGATGGAGGATACGCCCTAGCTGGCGAAACATACTCTTTTGGTGCTGGAGCCTCTGATTTTTGGTTGGTTAAAACTGACGCAAATGGTATTCCAGAGTTTCCCTCATGGACCATTATACCCTTGCTTCTTATTGCAACCTTGGCGGCAATAATCTACAAACAGAGACTGCCCAAAACATCAAGCGCCTAACAATTAGTTTGATATTTTCTTTAAGCCCACAAAGCACATAAAGTTAATTATGTTGTTTTTGTTGTTGTGTGGTTGGCTATGTGGATACGTAACCTTTATGAATGGTGGCTGAGGCTAAAACTCAGCAGAGAAGCCTGTTAAGGAAGGATATGTGTGCCAATTCAGAAAAGTGACTTCATCGTTGTTGATTACACTGGTAAAGTTAAGGAGACCGGAGAGGTTTTCGACACAACCTCCGAAGAAACCGCAAAAGAGAACAAACTCTACAAAGAAGGAGACATCTACGAGCCAAGACTCGTGGTAGTCGGAGAAGGCTGGATGCTAAAAGCCCTAGATGAAGCCTTCCTCACATTCAAAATCAGAAAAAATGAATCTGTTGAAATTCCGCCAGAGAATGCCTTCGGACAACGGGACCCAGAAAAAGTGAAGCTTATTCCCCTCAGGCGATTGATAGCCCGCGGAATAACCCCTAAACTGGGAGCACAGATTGAATATGACAAGAAACTTGCCACGGTGAGAACCATGGGCTCTGGAAGAGTAACACTTGACTTTAACCCGCCGTTGGCTGGAAAAACTTTGGTTTATGAGGTTTCCGTCAAGAAGAAACTTAAAACTGCTGAGGAAAAAATTTCTGCTCTTATTCATCGTCGAATACCTGCGGTTGAGGCTGAAAAGTTCGCCTTTAAAGTTGGAAAAGCAAACGTTACAGTGAACATGCCTGATGAAGCCCTTTACGTGGAGGGTATACAGCTGGCAAAAAGAGGCATTGCCCTGGACATACAACGGTTTCTTTCCGAACTGACAACCGTCAAGTTTGTTGAAACCTTCACAAAACCGGGAGCTGCTCCACAACCCAAGAAGAAAACCAAGAAGGAAACCAAAAAGAAGGCGGAAAAGAAAAGCAAAAAGAAAGCTGAAAAGAAAGGTGCGAAAGAAACCAGTTAACCGCCCATTTTGACTGTTAAAATAAAGTAACCTACCGCGTTTCTTTTTTGGCTTTGTATATTCTTGTAGTGTTGTCATTTAAGGGGCAGACTATGCATTGGCTGTTGTCTATGTTTGGGTCGGAGAGTGCACATAGTTTACACATAAGTCCTCTTTTTCTGATTATCTCGCAGACTATGCAAAACTTTTCCGCAAGTTCATATTTATTCATTTCACCATTAGCCAACGAGAAAACCGTTTCCTTGAGAACCGGCTGAGCATCCTCCACTTCTCTAACCTCAAGAACTGCGCCTCTGCAGTGTCTCGTGTATTTGCTCACAGCAGTTTGGGTGACACCTAAAAGTTGAGCCACCTCTTTTTGTTTAAGCCCATAAGATTGCGTCAGTTCTCTTGCTATGGCTGATCGAATGGCTGGAATAACCGATTTAACTGCGACTTCGCAGGGGAGAATCATGCTTTTTTTCACCATTATATTGTTGCTGTGCCAATGTATATAAGAATGACGTATGTCATATTAACTTGACACTAACACATCACAGTTCCGTAATTCACTAGAATCAATCACTACATTACATACTGCCAAAAATGAAATGCAATATCCTCTCTTTTTCAACGAGAGAATCAATCATCAAATCCGGATTCTCTTCCAGAAGTTCTTCCCTACTGTAGGCTCCCGAAGACACCGCTATACACTTCATCTTTGCCGCTTTGGCGGCTCTTACCCCAAAAACGGAATCCTCCACAACCACACAATCTTCCAGCTTGACCCCCAACTTCGCTGCAGAAACAAGAAAAACTTCAGGGTCAGGTTTCGGACTGAAAATTTCATCCGCCGAGACAACAACATCAAAATACCCTCCGATTCTCTTCTCCGAAAGTAACTTGTCAACAACTTTTCGGCTGCTCATTGTTGCCAACGCAATCTTTGTTTTTCCATGTAGCGCCTCCAAAAGTTCAGTGACTCCATCAAAGAGGCTTACAATATCTGTGAGTTCTGCCTGAATTCTGATTTTTTCTTTAGCAAGCTTTTCCAGCGTCAAAACATCGAGTCTTATGTGGCATTCTCTGAAGGCTTCTATGATTGTCTTCTTTGTTCCGATGCCCATCCGCCTCTCTATAAACTCGTCACTAACCACGCAACCAGCTTTCCCCAAGACCTTCTGGAAGGACTGCACTACCGCCTTCTTAGTATCCGCGAGGGTTCCGTCCCAGTCAAAGATAACTGCTTTAACCATCAGCATCCCAATTCATGAAATCGAGTTTGCTTATCTTTCCAGAATGAAAGGCTTCTCATGGGAAATCTTCTTGGTTGGGATGCGCTCAACCAGCATTTTTTCGCCAAACTTCCCAGTTATCCCAATGGGGTTAAGATTCTCGGCTAACAGAACTGATGAGTCAAGTTTTTGTGCGCTTCTAGAAAAAATCTTGTACAATATGTCTCCTTCTGCAACCTTGTCTCCAAGTTTCTTTCTCAACAGAACTCCTGCACCCCGATTTTTGGGAGCCCCAGCCTCTCTTGCTATCTGCGCCATAGCCCTGTTGTTGATCCATTGGACCCTGCCCTTCTCCTCTGAACGAATCTCCGCTGTTTCGTTTCCAACCTCTATGTCCTCAGGTTTCACATCAGGGTCGCCGCCTTGAGCAGCAATTATCTCTCTGAGCTTTTTCTCGGCTTCACCTGATTTGAGGATGCCTTTTGCTTTTTGTGTGCCATCGTTGACTCCCATCATTTCAAACAGTAACCCCGCCAAACTAACAGCCTTATTCACCAAGTCTATGGGGCCTTCACCCATCAGCGCCAAAAGCGCCTCCTTCGCCTCAAGAGCTGGCCCTATAGCATATCCGATGGGTTGTTCACCAAAAGTCACTGCACACTGAATATGCATATCCAATCTTTTACCTAATTCTATGAACTCTTGTGCTAGAGCATGGGCTTCCCCAATGGTCTTGATCTTTGCGCCTCTACCCGTAGGTATGTCTACCACAACATAGTCTGCACCTATCGCCTTCTTCTTACTCATAATCGAAGGCAAAAGAAGCGGATCAATGGAAAGAGGATACTCAACTTGGATGAAAAGGTCATCCGCCGGAGCAAGATCAAGCGCCCCACCCCAAGTTAAGCAAGCATTAGTTTTTTCCACCACGCTCCACATCTCTTCAACTGTCAAGTCAACAGGACACAAAACCTCAACTCGGTCTGCTGTGCCCGCCGGAGAAGTTATCGCCCGAGAGGACGTTTTTGGAATCGTGAAACCAGCAACTGAAACTATGGGAACCACAAGTAGGGTAGTTTTGTCTCCTGGCACTCCGCCTATGCTGTGTTTATCCAAGATGGGACTTTTGCCGAAATCTATGGTTCGTCCTGTTTCCACCATAGCCTTTGTCAGTGCTTCGGCTTCGTCCATGCTGGTTCCGCGAATGTAGAGGCTTGTGACAAATGATGCTAGTTCAATGTCGCTCAGGTGCCTTTCAACCACATCCATTACTATCATCTTGATTTCTGGAGCCAGAAGTCTTCGTCCCCTAAGCTTGTCGCGGATGTATCCGAGGGATTCAGGTCTTTCAGCTGGCCGAACTTGCACCATTTCCCCTTCTTGGGCTTTCAGTTTGTCCTGAACCTCTTCGTAGATGCCCAACGTTTTTTTAGGAAAGTCTGTGGCTACGTTAGTGATGGCGATTACGTTTTGTTGCTTGTATGTGATCTCAACTCTGTCAGAGGAGTGAATCCCTAGGCGGCTTGCATACTCGTTATCCATCACTATTATCTGTTTTCCGCCCGCCCTTATTCCCAAAAGCTTAACCCTGAACTCCATGAGCCCTCCCCAACCGTTAACCTATAACTTATCACAAGTATAATATTAGCTGACTAGGTACTAAAGGGGTGTTGACGACATTGAAATACGTCGATTTTGTTGACCGCTCTTACAAACCAAAAACAACTGATGTAATCTGCGACTTCTACGTCGAACCAGAAGACATCAGTTTTGTGGAGGCAGCTGGAGGAGTTGCCGCCGAAAGCTCCATAGGAACATGGACAGAACTTACCACCACAAAACCTTATGTGGAAAAGCTTGCTGCCCGCGTCTTCAGCATCAACGGAAACAACTTCCAAGTAGCCTATCCAATTGGACTGTTTGAACACGGCAACATGCCTAACATCTTGAGTAGCGTAGCTGGAAACGTCTTTGGGTTGCGTGCACTTAAGAACCTGAGGCTCAACAACATTCATTTGCCCCGAGAACTTGTTCGAAGCTTCAGGGGTCCCAAGTATGGTGTAACTGGAATCCGTAGGCTGTTGAATGTTCAGGATAGACCCTTAGTTGGGACAATTATCAAGCCGAAACTAGGATTGAAAACGATGGATCATGCGAAGGTAGCCTATGATGCTTGGGTTGGCGGATGCGACATCGTGAAAGACGACGAGAACCTTAGCAGTCAAAGCTTCAACCCCTTTGATGACCGTGTTGTGGCGACTCTTGAGATGCGGGATCGAGCTGAAGAGGAAACTGGAGAAAAGAAGGTGTACATGGCTAACATCACTTCAGAAACAAAAGAGATGCTGAAGAGAGCACAGTTTGTTAAAGACCACGGCGGAAAATACATGATGATTGACATTCTGACCTGCGGCTTCTCTGCGTTGCAAACAGTACGGGAACAAGATTTTGATCTGGTGATTCATGCCCACAGAGCCGGACATGCAGCCTTCACCAAAAACCCTAAACATGGAATCTCAATGCACGTTATCGCAAAAACCGCTAGGATTATTGGCGTGGATCAGCTTCACGTCGGCACAGTTGTGGGGAAAATGTCCGAGACCAGACAAGAGGTTTCGGAGAACTGCGAGGCACTACGAACAGACTTGTATGGTTTAAATGAGGTGTTGCCTGTTGCGTCAGGCGGTCTCCATCCCTGTTTAGTTCCCTCTCTAATGAACTTCTTCGGGAAAGATTTCGTGATTCAAGCTGGAGGAGGGATTCACGGACATGCTGGAGGAACGGTTTCTGGGGCTAAGGCTATGAGACAAGCAGTTGACGCGACCCTGCAAGACATATCCCTGAAAGAATATGCTGAGACTCACGAAGAATTGCGAACAGCTTTAGAGATTTGGAAGTAGACCCGGTGAAAATGAAGCCTCACTCAGGAGGTTATTTAGCTTTTTTTGTTTCTTCAATGCACGCTTAAGAGACGCGTACTTCACTGAAGGGATAGTCAAAAAATGGTAGAAACAGACTGTTACATGTATTTTAATGGGGAAAGTTGGTTGAGGTTAGGGTGCGAAGGTTTTTGGAACATGGATTTTTTCGGCTTTTTTATCTGTGAAAATCCCTAAGCTTGCGTATCTGTCTGCGCTGTCAGGTAAGACTGTGACAATGTTTTGCCCCTTTTTCATTCTTCTTGCAAGTTGTACAGCTGCGTCTACATTAGCGCCTGAGGATATGCCTGCGAAGAGTCCCTTCTCTCTTGCTAGTAGTCGGCTCCAATTCACTGCGTCTTCGTCTTTAACGTTTATCGCCTCATCAATAAGGGATTGGTCCACGATGCTCGGAATGAAACCGTCGCCGATACCATCTATTCTGTGTTCACCCGCTTTTCCGCCAGTAAGTTCTTGAGAGCCTGCTGGCTGAGCCGCCACTATCTTTACATCAGGATTTACTTCCTTCAAGGCTTTACCCACTCCCATGAGGGTGCCTCCTGTGCCTACCCCAGCCACGAAGGCGTCAACCCACCCCCCTGGAACCTGCTCAATGATTTCCTTGCCCATTATTAGCCTGTGAGCTTCCACGTTATCGTAGTTGTCGAACTGGGCTGGCATCCACCAGCCTGACTGTTTAGCTAGTTCCTTTGTTTTGTTGACAGCCCCTTTTAGTCCCTGATCTGCGGGGGTCGATACCACTTTTGCGCCATAGGCGTGCATAAAATTGCGTCTTTCCTCGGTCATGCTTTCACACATGACAATGACTACTTTGTATCCTTTAGCTGCTCCTGCCATGGAGAAGGCTATGCCTGTGTTGCCGCTTGTGCCTTCGACAATCGTGTATCCCTTTTTTAGGTCTCCTCGTTTTTCGGCTTGTTCAATCATGTATTTGGCTATTCTGTCTTTGATGCTTCCGCTTGGGTTCACGTATTCTACTTTTGCGTAGAGGTTTGCTTCGAAAGTGCTGAATACGCCTTCTGGGCTGTTCAGTTGAATAAGGGGTGTGTTTCCCACAAAATCTAGAACTGACTTTGCCGCCATTGTGCAACCATTCCTTGAACGCTGAAAATTCGTTATTCTATTAAAACTTTCGGTTTTTGTTTCTAGTAACTTGTTACTTCTAATCCCGACATCTAATTCACCGAAACTTAGAGATTCAAGTAGACCCTAAATAGTTGGTACATCAACTAAAGAGACGAGTGAAGCATTTGGTTAAGTCCAGTAAATTATTGGTTTTAGAGAGGATGCACAGACGAAAGATAAGTTTCGCTGGTTTTCCAACTCCTCTGCAGAGAATGCCTAACCTGTCTAAGGTTCTGGGTGGTCCAAGCCTCTTCGTTAAAAGGGATGATATGACTGACTTAGCCTTTGGAGGCAACAAAGCAAGAAAACTGGAATTTCTTTTCGCCGACGCCAAAAACAAAGGCGCTGATGTCCTAATTGCAACGGGTGCGGTTCAGTCAAACTGTGTATGCATGGTTGCCTCTGCTGCTAGACGCCTTGGCATGAAGCCTGTTTTGGTTCTTGTGGGGAAAGAACCTGATGTATACGACGGGAATCTGCTTTTGGATAAGCTGTTATCAGCGGAGATCACGTTTGTAGACGGTTATGGTACGCATGTTGAAGATTTGATGAACAGCTTAGCTGAAGAATTTAGAACGAAAGGACACAAACCATACATCATTCCAGTGGGCGCCTCAACTCCCCTAACTGTCCCGGGATACGCCCTTGCCATGGAAGAGCTGGTCAACCAATTCAATCAAATCGGAGAAAATTTGGACTCTATTGTTTGCGCTTGTGGAACAGGCGGAACCCAAGCTGGCTTGATTCTGGGAGCCAAATTGCTGGATGTTGACGCAAAAATTCTGGGAGTAAATGTCTTCGCAAGCAAGGCTGATGCCTCTAGAACTATTGCTCGGTTGGTTAATGGCTCAGCAGGGCTTCTTGACGTTGACTTGTCTTTAACCGCTGAAGAGGTAAATGTCTTTGACGAATACATCAAGGAAGGCTACGGAGTGCTAAATAAGGAGGTGACTGAAGCAATCAAATTGGTGGCTGAAACTGAAGGAATCTTCTTGGATCCCGTATACACAGGTAAGGCAATGATAGCGTTGATTGACTTGATCAAGAAAGGCTACTTCAAAAAAGACGACAATGTAGTATTCTTTCACACAGGCGGACTCCCAGCACTATTCCTATACCGAAATGAACTAGGTAAGGCTTAATTTTGCTTCCAACCCACAAGATGTGTTTTAGTCAAGCTTTCTTGACCAAACGAATGATGCATTTAGTCAAGGGTTCTTGACAAAAATCCTTTTCAGTTCAGTTAACACAGTTGCCATTAGGTAAATAAATTGGGGGCACAAAGAACAGTTCTTCTATTATCAGTGATTCTCTGTTTTACTGTTATTTCTACTCTAGAAATTGGGATAGTGAAAGCAGAAAGCACAATCTACATCAGAGCTGACGGGTCAGTTGAGGGAACAGATAAGATTC
>Ga0315533_1000814_pt1 | contig 25430 bp, 22 predicted proteins | sample SalMarSW160130MG_FD_203081 | JGI IMG/M metagenome (GOLD analysis project Ga0315533, IMG submission 203081) | Salt marsh sediment microbial communities from the Plum Island Ecosystem LTER, Massachusetts, United States - Salt Marsh Sediment SW1601-30 ... | reverse complement strand
GTGCAGCCAGTTGCTGATGGCGTGCTCCACCAGAAATGTCGAGTCGTACATGAACCCGAACAAGACGGCTGCTATACCCATCGGGATGAACAGGTTCGTCAGGTACCTCATCATGCCCTTCTCGAACCTGTTGCGTAGGGCCAAACCGATCGCTAGGTAGATGAGACCCTGCCCGATGTCTCCGAACATGAGGCCGAACTGGAAGCAGAAAATCAGCACCGAGATATACCCTGGGTTAAACTCCTCCGCCGAAGGCCAGCCCCTGAGTCTGGTGAGAATCCACGCCGGTCCCAGGAAGCTAGGCATCTCCAGCGGTGGCGTGGGAGCGTGTTTGTCGTCGGTGCCGAGGTCGCTGACCTCCACGAACAGGGTTTCCCCGATCCTGTTCTCCACGTCTGTTACGGCCTCTCTGAGCTTGGCCACCTTGCTCTCTGGCGTGTAGCCCTGCAGTATGCTGATGACCATGCCTCGAAGAACATGGACCCTCCTGCTTGAGAACATCCTCAACAAGTTAACATAGTAGTCGATTTTCCCGATCTTCTCGCTTTGCTCACTCATCAGATCAGCGATCTCTTTCCTATGGGCCTCCTCGTTTTCCTTGATCTTCAGGTCGTACTCGGTTCTCAGCTCAGATATGAGTTGCCTGTGACTGTTCTCAAGCTCCACGACCTTTTCCCTGATCTTTCTCTCATCATCAGGCTCTTCGCCGGGGCTTGACTCATCGTCCTTCTTCTTAAGCTGCGCCTTGTACTTCTCGATAGCCTCCGCCCTCTTAGCTGGGTCGAGTACGAGAAGAATGTCCCGAGAGTCCAAGACATCGATGATATCCTTTATCTCAAAGACTAGGAACAGCGCTTCTACCCATCTCCGAGTTTCCTCAGACCCAAAGACGAAGATGAAACTTTCATCCTCCGATATTGAGGCCGTCCTGAAATACGTCCCTTCGTAACGTCTCAGGTACTCCCCTACCTTAGGGATGAGATCGTTCTTCACGACGCCGACGGCGAAACAGCTCTTAAACTGTTCCGGCTCTAGAGCTTGAATGGATTCAAGTCTGGTAGAGAGGATGACTCTGTCAGCGAGCTTTCCAACCAGCTCTGCTTTCTCTTTCTCAAACTTCTCCCTCTCAACATCCAGCTTGGCCTGAAGCTCCTTGACTAGCCTAGCGTTTTCTACGTGCTGGTGTTCCTGCTTCTCCTTGACGTCCTCGATTAACGAGGTTGCTTCATCGATTATGGCCTCTGCCTTTCCCTCTGGACTGAGTGTGAATTCTCTGAGCTCCTCGAGACTGGGTGTCTTCCGCTCGACGACGAAGTCCCCCATCTTAAGTATCTCTTCATAGCGTGTGTTGACCTTGGTGTAAAGTATCCTGTAATCGGTGGCTTCTTCAGAAGGGTCTTTTAACGATTCATAATCCTCGCCAGTCACCTTGGTGAAATGGACGACCTGAGATTTACCGAGGGACTCCAGCAACAGCCCCTCGTACTCGGGCGGAGTGATGATAGTGACTTTCTTCATCAAAGCGAATCACTTTAATGCTTCTCTATTTGATAAAAAGGTTTCCGGGAACCAGCTATTCTGATGTATACCAGCGAAACTGGTTCGGATAAACGAGGTTAAGCTATTTTCTCCTAAGTAGTGTGCTGAACTGTGTAAGCGACGAGATCGTGACGGCGTTGATCATGTCGCACTCGGAGACTATGCCCACAAGCTTCGCACCATCATTCACGAGGAGACGGCGGACCTTCCTGTGCCTCAGCTCCCTCATCGCGTCGAGGAGGGGCGTGTTTTTGTTTATGGAGATTAGGGGACTAGACATGATGTCGCCTATCTTGCACTCCCGCGGGTCCCTGCAGTTAACTATTACCCTGCTTAGAAGATCGCTCTTAGTCACTATCCCGACGGGGTTTCCCTTCTCCGTGACCACGATGCTCCCGATGCCCTTCTCAAGCATTTTCTCGGCCGCCTCCTTCACTGACACTGAGCCTTCTATGGTGACCAGCTCATTCATTATGTCCGAGACGACTGAAGGGAACTTTTCCAACCCTGCTCACCTACCCTTCCTTCGGGAAGTCGGCGTGGATGAGCGTCGTCGTAGCCTCCACGCCCTCTATGGTCCTCAGCTTGTGAAACACGAAATCGTCCAGTTTCTCCAGACTGTCAACGTTGACCTTGACGATGATATCATACTCGCCGTAGGTCGTGATTACTTCCTCGACCTCGGGTAGTTCCTTGACCTTGTAGTAGACTTGGACATCCTTCGCCGGCTGAACCCGCGCCAGGGTATAGCTTACTACCAACTCGATCATTCCTTAATGGTTCATAAGAATATATAAAGAAAATTTAGGTTTATGGGTTCTTCACGGCTACAGTGAGCTCCTGGAGGCCCAAGTCGTCCATGACTTTGACGACGGCCGTGGAGTCCACCTGGACCGCTGCCTTTACTAGCGTCTCTATGCCCGTCGGAGAGGCGAGCATGTCCTGCCTCCACAGGTAGATGATCTTCTTGGTCATCTCGGCTGACACGGCGTCCCTGTCCTCGGAGTCGAGGATTATGGACACCAGCTTGTCTGACAGGGTCTTGTACAGAGACACTGGCACTTTTTTTATGGCTTCCATCTGTACCACGATAGTATTTACGATGCATATAGAATATATCACATTTCATTAAGAAAATTATAGAATAAATCAGATAAATTATGGATTCATCAGAATTAATTCATTATTTCTATATTTTCTTTAAAGATATTTTTAGGTGTTTATCTATTTATATTAATATTGAATAAATAATGGATGAGTTTTAACATAGATTTGTATATTTGGGGGGGACCCGAAAATATCTTTAATTCCTGTAAAGAAACACGTAATTAGATTAAAGAAAACCATAATACCATTAAAGAAACCTAAAAATATTTTAACTAGTAGACCCATTAGGATGATGCCGTGTCTATGGACATCCTCGATATGAAGATCATACAGTGCCTCACAGACGACGGACGATGCACGTACAAGAAGATGTCGGAGGAGGCGGGAGTGAGCGAGGCTACCGTCAAGAACAGGATCGACAAGCTCAAGGAAGAGGGCATAATAACGAAGTTCACGGTTATACTGGACTACCACAAGCTGGGCAGAGCCATCAAGGCTTTCATCGGCCTCAAGGTCCAACCTGCGAAACTCTCATCAATCGTCAATGACATAAAGAAGAACCCCGACGTCCACGTCCTCTACCGCACCAGCGGCGACGTCGACCTCCTCATCGAGGTCATATTCGAGCAGATGGAGGACCTCAACGCCTTCCTGGAGAAGGAGATAGCCCTCGATGGGATAATCGGGACGGTGGTAACCATCGTGATCGGGCCCTACAAGAGGTGCCCATGGACGGGGCTCTAGAGCCACGCGTCCTCCCTAGGCTTAGCCACCCTGAACACAATCAGGTCCCCGATGTTGGTGTGGTGCTCCTCCAGGGTCACCTTGAACATGGTCTCGAGGTAGCCCTTGAGGTACTGGGGCGGCACCGCCATATTCTCGATCTTTATCTCGTCCTCGACCTTCTCGAAGGTTCCCCAGCCCAGGTTCTGGAGCTCGTTGAGCACAAGCGGCCAGTTGGCCTTCTTCGTCAGGTTGATGTCTCTGTACTCGGGCTTCAGCACCTTCCGCTTGAGGGCCGTCATGCTACCCACCCTGTAGATCTCATACTCGGTGAGGCTCTCGAATATGTCGAGGAGCATGCCCCTGTCCATTACGATGACTCGGTTCTCGCCGATGCGGTAGATGTCTGGGAGCCAGTCGTGCATGCTGAGCCTCCTGAAGAGGAGCAGAGCCTTGTGGATGGCCTGGCTCTTGTTCTTGATGTAGCGTGTACGCTCAAGGAACTCGAGGTAGTTGTACAGGTCATCGTCTATCTCGACCGTTACCTCCTTCACCGGCTCTCCTCCTCTTCATCCAGATACTCTTTTGACGCCCGGAGGGCATGAGTCTTTCCCTCCCTCGCCATGCTGTCCATCTTCTTGATGAAGAAGTAGACTGTGAGCCCGTACTGGATCATGAGGAAGAAGATGACGCCTATGGCGATGTACATGTTGCTGGGCTTCCTGTACCAGATGAGCCCTACGGCTATCGTCATGCCGAGGTAGGGCGTGGCCAGCAGCGCATAGATGAACCTACGGTTCGCGTCCAGTATCTCCGCGATGCTGGGCTTCTCCTCGGCCAAAACTATCTTATCTAGAATGAATAGGTAAGAAAAAAGGTTTATGATCTTCTATTGAGTCACTCCATACCGGCGAAGCTATGTGGCGGCTAGTCTATTATTTGGTGTATCTCCTTCTCCGGCGTGTCTAGTAGCGACTTCAGCGTGGACTCGAGGCCCCTGAGCCTGTTACGTAGGGTGACCTCTGTGGTGCCCGCCGCCTCCGCGACGTCCTTCTGGATTCTCTTGTCGTTGTTGTCGATGCACGCCATGTACAGCGCCGCCGCGGCGATTCCTCTCGGGTCCTTCCCGGTGAGCCCCTGCCTCTCCTTGGCTCTCCTGAGTATATCTACGGCGTACTGTTCGGTGGCCCTCCTCAGGTTGAGCTTCGACGCGATGCGCGGTATGAACTTCATGGGGTCGTCCACAGGCATCTTCAGCTTCATCTCCCTGATGAGGAGCCTGTAGGTGCGCGCCACCTCGCTGTGCTCTCGGGTAGACGCCTTCGTTATCTCCTTTAGGAGTCTAGGTATCCTTGACTGTCTGCACGCCGCGTATATAGACGCCGCGACGAAGGCGTCGATGCTTCGGCCCCTGATGAGATCCATCTTGAGGGCTCTGCGGTAGATGAGGGCAGCCTGCTCCTTGATGCTCTGGGGCAGGTGTAGGGCCGCAGCCACACGGTCAAGCTCCGCCATGGCTATGCTCAGGTTTCGCCTCCACGTCTCGTCGAACTTGCTGCGGTTGTCGTACTTGCGGAGCCGGTCCATCTTGATGCGGGTCTCGTCCTTGAGCCTGTTCCCCTGGGCGTCCCTGTACCCGTTGAAGACCGTGGACAACCCTTTGTCGTAGAGGGTGTAGCTCATGCCGAGCCCTGTGCGTGTCCTGCTCTGTTTCTCGTCGGCCGTGAATGCCCTCCACTCTGGTCCCCTGTCTATTAGCTCCTCTTCCACCACCAAGCCGCAGCTAGCGCAAACCATCTCACCGTTCTCCGGGTCGCTTATGAGGTGGGTGCTCCCGCATCTGGGACACTTGTTATGAACTGTTTCCTCTTTCACTCTACTCTATCCCTCATAATTTAAACCATAGAAACGTATATGGATATTTTACCCATACGTAAATTATAAATAAATCGGCCTTTATATAAGCGTTTCGAGGGTAACCCTATGCCTAAACCCAAGGGTACATGCGGCGCGACGAAGATGAAGATACTGGCAGTCATATGCAACGACTGCGAGAACCATAAAGAGTCCTATGGATATAGCATATGGCAGCAGCTCAAGACCAGCTTCTACGTCTACATGAACGACAACGATATAAGGAACGTCTACCACCACCTCAACGATCTCTGCGCAATAGGTTACATAAATAAAAACGAGGGCCCCGATGACTGCCCAAAATGCTTCTACGATCTGACGCCGCAGGGACACGGGATCAGGCACCGCTACCAGAAGTTCATAGACATACTGAACATAAGCCCAAGCTAGTTCTCCAAGGACACGTGTAAAAGCACCACGTCCCCGACCTCCTTGACGGCGCCGCCCCTAGGCAGCGAGACCGTTAACGTATCATCTTTCATCTCTACGATGTACTCTACACGGTCTCTTTTCTCGGCCACGTCGAGGACGATTCCCTGAACCTGAATCTCCCAGAGAGAGCCCTCAGAGACTTCATCCAGCCTCCTCCTGAACCTTTCGAAGTCCCTGACGTACCGTCTCCCCAGCTCCGTTATCTCGGTGCTTCCCCCGCCGTGTCTCCCCCCCTTGGTGGCGAATATGAGGGGCTCTCCCAGCTTCTCCTCCGCCTTCTTGATGAGGCCCCACGCGTACCTGTAGCTCATGCCTAGGGAGGCTGCGGCCTCCTTGAGGGTCCCCTTCTCCTGTATCTTCCTGAGGAGGCTGTAGACGCCTGGGCCGAAGACGTGGCCCTCGTCGGTCTCCAGCCAGAGCTTGTAGGCTGGCCTTGCTCTCCGCACCTTGATCACGGCTATCTGGGCGGCGTCGATTGATAACCTTTGGCTCATGCACCCAGAGTTGTCGTTTATAGAGTCTACATACATTTTCTTAATAAAGCGGTACGGGGAAAGCTCTTCAAACCTAGGTAACTGGTGTTGGTATAACAATGAGAACAATTTTCAAGTCAAGACGAGCAATGACCGGTCTAGAGACCGCGATCATCCTCGTCGCCTTCGTGATCACCGCTGCGGCGTTCGCCTTCGTCATACTGAACATGGGGTTCCTGACGGCCCAGAAGGCCCAGTCAGTCATCTCCGCCGGCATGAGCGAAGCCAGCAGCTCTATGCTCATCGACAGCGGCCTTGTCGCGTTCTTCTCTAACACGACTCTTCCTGGGGCGCAGCAGGCAGATATCTGTTTAACCAAGATCGTCTTCTATTTGAAGCTGAGTCAGGGGCACGAGCCCGTCGACTGCGATGACAACAGGCTGGTAGCCACCTTCACGAACGACGTATGCCACGGTGAGATCTATAACACCAACGGGACAGTCATGACCATCAATACCGCCAACGGTGACACTGACACCCTGCTCGAGACAGGGGAGAAGTTCAAGGTGACAGTCGAATTCACCGAGCTACTGTTAACGGACGTCGACCCGATCCCAGCTAGCAGACCTCTAATGTACACTCACCCGTACGAGAACTTCAGGATCGAGCTAAGGCCGAGCCAAGGCGCCGTGATGACCATAGTGTGTCAGATACCCGCCGTATACACCCCTGTGATGGTAATAGACTAGCCCCCCTATCTTTTCCCAACCTTCTTTGAAACCGCTTTTATAGCGTAATCATCAGTATCTTTCTCTATGCTTGACTGTGATGCCTTCCTCGGCGTGAGGGTTCTGGATCTGAGCAGGGTCTTGGCGGGGCCCTTCTGTGGGATGTTGCTGGCTGACATGGGGGCTGAGGTCATAAAGCTGGAGATCCCGGGCAGGGGCGACGACTCCAGGCAGTTCCCCCCCTTCGTGGGCGGGGAGAGCATGTACTACGTTAACCTGAACAGGGGGAAGCGAAGCATCACGATCAACCTCAAGACCGACGAGGGTAAGCGCCTCTTCATTGAACTGGTAAAGAGATGCGACGTGCTTCTCGAGAACTTCAGACCGGGCACCATGGAGCGTCTTGGCCTGGGCTACGAGGAGCTCAGAAAGGTGAACCCCCGGCTGGTCTACGCCGCAATCTCGGGGTTCGGCCAGTACGGCCCCTACAGGGAGAGGCCAGGCTACGACATCATAAGCCAGGCCATGGGGGGGCTCCTCAGCATCACTGGGTGGCCCGACGGGCCGCCCACACGGTCCGGGACCGCGATAGGCGACATACTGAGCGCGCTGTTCTGCTGCGTAGGCATCCTCGCCGCCCTCAACGTGAGGGAGAGGACGGGGAAGGGGCAGATGGTGGACGTCTCGCTGGTGGACAGCGTCTTCGCGGCGCTGGAGAACATCCCCCAGCGGTTCTACGTCGATGGTCAAGTCCCTGGGCGCATCGGGAACCGTTACGAGTTCGTCTACCCCTACGATACTTTCCGGGCGAGGGATGGCTGGGTCGTCATCGGCATAGCAAACGACGTCATCTGGGACAGGTTCATAGATGTAACCGGCCTTGTCCGTCTCGGCGATGACCCCAGGTTCGCGTCCAACACGCTCAGGGTCGATAACCACGGGGCGCTGAAGCCCCTCATTGAGGAGTGGACCACGCGCCACGAGAAGGACGCTATCGTTGAGCTGCTCAACAGGCACCGGGTTCCCTCCTGCCCTATCTATGACGTCAGGGAGGCGTCAGAGGACGAGCACATCGGGGGCGCCCGCGGCATGGTGGTGGAGCTGGAGCAGCCCGGCCTCGGAGCCGTCAGGGTCCAGGGCAACCCCGTCAAGATGTCCGAGACTAGACCCGTCCCCCGTGGGCCGGCCCCATCGCTTGGCGGAGACACTTTTGAGGTGCTCCGAGACCTTTTAGGCGTGAGCCTTGAAGAGTACGAGAGGCTCAAGGAGCAGGGCGTGGTGTAGTGTACCACTCGGCGGACGAGGCCAAGACGACGCGCATGGACGCCCTCAGAGACAGAGCCCAGTCCTGCACGCGTTGCGGGCTATGGGAGTCCCGGACCAACGCCGTGGTCGGGTCTGGATGCCTCGACGCCGAGATCGTGCTCGTGGGGGAGGCGCCGGGTAGAGCCGAGGACGAGTTGGGTCTACCTTTCGTCGGGAGAGCCGGGAAGCTTTTGGACGACATCTTGGGGAAGGCGGGTCTCTCTAGGGACGATGTGTTCATCATGAACGTCGTCAAGTGCAGGCCGCCAAATAACCGCCGCCCCAAGAAGGGTGAGGTAGACGCCTGCGGGCGGTTCATCGCTGAGCAGCTCGACATCATCAGGCCCAGTGTGGTCGCCCCGATGGGGAACAGTTCAATCAGCTACTTCTTCGAGAAGCACGGACTGGGGAAGGCGGTGGTGGGGGACGTCCACGGAGTGGAGTACGAGATAGAAGCCGGCTGGGGCGTGTTTAAGCTGGTGCCGCTGTACCACCCCGCAGCCGCCATCTATAACAGGCGCCTCGTCGAGGAGCTCGAACGAGACATGAAGAGGCTAGCCGGACTCGAGGGCCCTTAGCGCCCTGAGCCTCTTCACCATGTTCGGGTGGGTGCTGAATAGCTCGAGGAAGCGCTCGAACCCAGACACGCGCCTCGCGGCCAGCTGGTCCACGAACTCGTAGTCGCCGGTGAACCCTGTCTTGTACATCTCGTTGAGGTCCCTGCTGGCCCTGTCGGGGTCGGAGATGAACAGCGCCTTGAAGCTCCCCGAGCCGACCTGCCTCGGGGCGAACATCTGGGTGCGGTAGGTTGCCTGGTTTATCCTCGTCAGCGCCTCGCCCATCTTCCGGGCGCCTCCCGGCGTGAGGCCGGCGCTGTGCATGTCCGCGTAGTACTCCCGCGTCCTGCTGAGGCTCAGGTTTGCGAGGCTGAGCAAGAAGTAGACGAGGAGGCTCGCAGCGCCCAAGAGCCCGGTGCTTCCCCTGTCCCTGTCTCGGCTGAACATCGTGGACCGGGCGATGATGTAGAAGAGGCTGGGCAGGAAGCTGGCCATCATCATGAGGTGCATGTCCCTGTGTTTGATGTGGCCCAGCTCGTGGCCGACGACGGCGTTCACCTGCTCCGCGTCAAGGGCGTCCAGGAGCCCCCGGGTCACGGCTACGTGACTCCCTGAGAGGGGGGAGCCGTAGGCGAAGGCGTTGGGTATCGGGAGGCTGGATACCATGAGCTTCGGGGTCTTGATGCCTGAGCGTCTGCTGAGCTCCTCGAGGCTGCTGTGGAGCCCCGGGTTCTGGTCGGGGCTCATGGGTTTGACGCGGTAGGTGAGGTTGATCAGGTAGGGGGCGAGGAGCCACTGGAGGAGGTTGAACCCCGCCGCCAAGAGTATCAGCGACGTGAGGTCCAGCGTCCCAAGGCTGGACATTATTAACGCGAGTCCGAGGGTGGACACGCCTATGATCACCGCCGCGGTTCCGGCCATCGATAGCCTCAGCTTGTTCAGGCTCATGCTTAAAGTCTCAATAGTCTGCGAAACAGCCTGGAATATAAACAGATTGGGTTCTGTTACATCCGTTCAGGCGCCTCGATGCCGAGCACCTCTAGAGAGTTCCTCAGGGTTATCCTCGTCGCGTCCACGAGCGCCAGTCTGGCGCCTATGAGCCCCTCGGTCTCGGCGTCGATGACCCTCTGGGTGGCGTAGAAGCTGCTGAACCTGTCCGCCAGGCTGTTCGCGTACGCCGTTACGTCTCCGGGCTTCAGCTCCTCGGCCGCCCGCTCATATACCTCGGGGAAGTGGGCTATGAGGTTCACGAGCTCCTTCTCCTTGGCGTCTACGAGCTGCTCGTAGTCGGGGTCGGGCGTCTTCTCCGCCCGCTTGAGTATGTTGCACGTCCGCGCGTGGCTGTACTGTATGAAGGGGGCGCTGTTGGTCTCGAAGTTGAGGGCCCTCTCCCAGTCGAACACCACCTGCTTCATGGGGTCCACGCTGAGGAGCGTGTACTTCACGGCGCCGAAGCCCACCATCCGGGCGATGTCCTTCTTGTCGGCCTCGCCCAGCTTTGGGTTCCGTTTGTCAACCTCCATGTAGGCCAGCTCCACCGCCTTGTCGAGCACCTCGTTGAGGGTCACGTACCTGCCGAGGCGTCCGCTCATCTTGACGCCGGGCAGCTTGACGAACTCGTAGCTGTAGTGGAGGAGGTTGTCGCCCATCCACTGCTTGCCTATGGCGGCCAGCGCTATCCTGAGCTGCAGCTGGGCCAAGTTCTGCTCCATGCCGATGACGTTGATGACCCTGTCCACGAAGCCGAACTTCCAGATGTGGTAAGCCATGTCCCTAAGCGTGTACAGCGTGGTGCCGTCGCCGCGGACCAGCACGAGGCGCGGTATCTCGTGCTCCGGGTGCAGGCCCCACCTCTCTTTCAGGCCGAGGTCCCTGGCTATCCAGTCGCAGTCCAGTATCTGGGCTCCCATCTCCTTGATGACATACCCGGACTCGTTCAGCGCCTCCAGGACCTCGTCGGCTGCACGCTTCCACACCAGGTCGCTCTCGTAGTCGAAGCTGTCGAACCCTATCCCCAACTGCCCCAGGCTCGCCTCGAAGCCGTCCAGACAGTACCGCACCACCTGCCGCACGTCCTTGACGGCGTCAGGCTCGTTATTCTCGTAGGCGGTGTTCAGCGCCACTATCTCCGCCATGGGGTCCTCGACTCCGGGAAGGGTCTTCGCCAGGCTCTCGTAGAGCCCGGGGAACCTGTCCTTGAGGCCGTCCGCGGCGGTCTCATACTTCTCGATCTCGTCTCTTGCCTCCTGGGCCTCGTAGACCCAGCCCTGTTCCTCCGCCTCCTTGAGGTCCGCCCTAAACCGGGTTAACTCTGTGATGACGTTCACGGAGGCGTAGATGGTGCCCACCCACAGCTCCGCGGGCGACTTCGGCTCGGGCTTCCCCAGTAGCCTCCACCCGTACGTGGCCATTGCCACCTGGCGGCCCATGTCGTTCACCAGGAAGTGTCTCACGACGTCGTGCCCCCGCTTCTCCAGCAGCTTGGCGAGGCTGTCGCCGAGGATGCTGTTCCTGGCGTTGCCTATGTGGAGGGGGCTGTTGGGGTTGGCGCTTGTGTGCTCTACCATCACCTTCTTGGGCTCGCCGGTCTTGAGGAAGCCGTAACACTCGTCGCCCTCGATGGCCGCCTTCAGCACCAGCTCGCTGTAGCCTCCCAGATCGGTGTGGAAGTTGATGTATCCGTTCACCGCCTCGGCCGAGGCCACCACGCCGCCCTTCTCCGGCTTGATGCGTTGAGCCAGGTTCTCGGCTATCTTGGCCGGGGCCTGCCTGAGCGTCCTCGCGAGCTGGAAGCATGCCGGCGATGAGATGGCCCCCATATCTGGCGACGGGGGCTCGCTGTACTTGGATTCCGGTAGCTCCGTGCCCGGGTATGCTTTCTCCAGGGCTGCTTCTAGGAGAGTTTGGCATTTTTCGCGTAGTTCTGCGAGGGGATTCATATCTTATTTCTCCGTCTGACGGATGTCTTCTGTATTAACTGTATGCGATTTATAAGTTTGTTACAATACACGGTGTTAGAATCGGTCAGTAATTCTTAGTACCCGTCAGGATGAAGGCATATGATTCACTTATGTGGAGAACTATACATTATATCTGATCTTAGGATAACTGTGCTCAGGAGGTTTCACCCCGACAAGGTTTTCGGTGAGCATTAGCATATCAGGGCAGGAATAGAAGTGGGAATTGCCCTCGACGATCGTAATGAAGGGTTGAGACTACCGGTATTCAAGTTGGGAGAGAATGGAGTAGACGACCTCTATTTTTTTCGGATCTTGACGGCAAGAACCACCAAGATTAGCCCAAGGCTCGCAATGGATAGAGGCGTGAACTTTATCCTCTGTAGGACACTGGGCTCAGGGAACTGGAGTGTTATTGGGGAACCTGTCTCACGGAACTTTATCTTTGTCTCCGTCGTGGTCTCATCTTTTGACGCCACGATAGTCCATTCCTCTTTGTAGTTTGTGACATACTTGTAGGGCTCGTTGAGTGGGTAGTAGTTGCAGTAAGTTATATTGAACAAAGCCTCACCGTTTTCATCAGTTATGCCCTCCCAGACCGACTCCCCAGAGCCATCAATCAACACAAGGGATACTGCGGGCACGATCCGTTCCTCGCCGTATGTTGACACCCTGTATTCCTGTGTGTACGAAAATGAGTCATATTCAGATATCGCCCGGTTGCCATACTGGAGACCTTCTCCATATTGAATCTCTCCTTTCACGAATACTTCCTTCTCGGTCATGTAGACATTGTTCAAGAGGACCCTGTCAAAAAGGATGTTCGTTTCATCTGCAAAATGTATGAGCTCAATATTTGAGGTAATGATATTTGCAGTAGAGATATCAAATCCAACCAGATCCCGGTTGTCTCGCTCCAACATATTGTTCTCGGCGAAGGAGAGAGATGAGGCAACGGAGTTAATCATGTATAAACTGGCGTTGCTCGAAAGGTGAACTCCTTCTATCGTTGAATCACTGATATTTAGGGAGCTGTTGATGGCCGAGAGGAATAGACGATCCGTCAGACCAGACACAGAGCAGTCCCCATCTAGGAAAAAGAGACTTGACCATTTGTGGACAGTTGAATCGAGGAGAGTCACGTTGAATACATAGCCATCAAACTCATAATCTTGGTACGGGTTCCATACCTTGTGATAACCAGTCGTAGGTGTCTCTATACTCATGGAGCCACCGAGGAAGTTCAATGAGAGGTAGTCAATGGCACATTCCTTGAGTAGAAGTGATCCTTCACCATGTCGTCTAGGATCCAATGGGCCTGACTGCCATCCGTTATAATTTTGAAGTTCTCCTAAAGTAGTGTTGGTGAGGACACCTTTGACATCATCCTTTATCGATAAAGATCTGATGTTAGAGTCATCAGCGACAATACTGGTTGAATCAACGAGCCATAGGGTTCCATTTGCAAGTTGCGAAGAATCGAGAATCACACGACTCTGTTCGATGGCACCAACGGTGTAATGATGGTCAACCGACAGTATTGTAGAATTATCAAGTTCCATAGAAGAGGAGCCCACTAGGAGAATGTTACCATAGCCGTATCCTACAGTTATCTCTGGATTGTATCCGGTAGATTGGTTTGAAATAACCAATCGGCTATTCCTGAGAATCAGCTTCGAATTATCCTTGAGGAGGATATTTCCGTTAAGCAGAAAAGTCGTGTTTACGACCTCTAGCACCTCGTCCCCCTCAAGAACTATATCGGTATAAACCTCATCGGGATCGGCCTGATACATCCACACATAATATTCGACATCGAATGAAGGGTAATCGGCGGTGAACTCATGGCTCCAAGTATCAGGCATTGTTGATCGTGTGAACAAGGGGAAAGGCGTCAAGACAAGGCTGTATGCTAGGACTATTGACATCAGGCTAAGTAGTATAGCCGTGTTTCTCCACCCGTCAAAAAACCAGTCTATTGCCTCCAACATGTTCGTGGTTGATGTCTTTGACGGTGGCTCCCCGTCTGGTGGGAATGGGCATGCGTCCAGTGAGTCGTTCTTTTTATTGGCCAAGTATTGTCTTCTCCTTAAGGTAATCCGAGTATACTTTGAGGGCTAGTTTGGTGGGCTCCATCCTGCGTTCATCATCGGACACATCCACGCCCCGCTCCTCCGCCTCATCAAGCAGAGTCCTCCTGCAGCTGCGCTCAAGGTTGCACCGGGAGCAGTTGCCCTCGTAGAGGTACCATACCTTGAGCCCGTTGATGTTGCTGAAGCTCACGATTACTGGGAGACGATAGGCGGGGCTGTAAGCCTCCATGACGCCGTCCACCAGGTTCATCTTGACCGCCTCCAGGTTGTTGGCGTCAAGGGTCTCGTTGAATGTGCGCTCCATCTTGTCCTCGATGGATATCAGGGCAAGGTTGACGGCCTGTCGGCTTATCCCCAGCTTCCGCCCTATCTCGGACTGGTTAGGAATGATCTTTCTGAGGTTCCAGATCTCCGTCTCACGGATAGTGAGGTAGCCTCCCTTGAAAGTCAACTCGGATCATGTCAAGTGTAAACAGTTGACGTATATAACTGTTAGGAGAGATGACAAGTAACCAATGAACATTATTTCATGTAATGGCGGGCCCGGCAGGATTCGAACCCGCGATCTCCGGCTCCGGAGGCCGGTGCATTATCCACTCTGCTACGGGCCCGCACACACATAGGCGAGACAGACACGATTAAAGTATTTCTGATGTAACCTGCGTCGTAACCACTGTCCATGAAGGGCTCTGTACGAGTGACGGTCGATTTTAGGCGTCACTAAACTGGCTGAACAAAAATGCGTGAAAGACGCGGTTTACCGATCAAATATTTAAAGGATCTATTGGGAGTAAATGGGAGTGTACAAGGGTTGAACGAACTAGAGAGTTTAATCGACTCGCTGGACTACGTCCAGTTCCATTTCACCACACTGTTCGGTGACCTGAAAGCCGTCGAGTTCCCCGCCGAGATCTGGTGCGACATGGCCGAGGGGACCGGAGTCGACGGCAGCAGCCTTGGCTTCCTCAGCACAGAGCAGAGCGACATGATGATCGTGCCTGACTTGTCCACGTATGCGGTTATCCCGTGGGACGAGGGCGTCGCAAGGCTGATCTGCGACACCGCTATGAACGATGGCTCCCCCCACGCCCTAGGCACGCGGGCTATGCTTAAAAAAGTAATAGCGGACGCCGAGAAGCAGGGCTTCGAGTACAGGACGCGCCCCGAGCTGGAGTGGTACTTCGTGAAGGACGACCACACGCCTGCGGACCAGGGCGGGTACATGGATACCCTCCCCTTCGACTCGTACAGCTTCCTCCGCCGCGCCATAGTGGATGACATCCGGGCCATGGATGTCTCTGTCAAGACCATCCACCACGAGAACGGGCCCGGTCAGCAGGAGTACGAGTTTACCGTCGGCGACGCCCTGAGTAACGCTGACGGCGTCCAGACCGCGAGGATGGTCACCAAGACAGACAGCCTCATGGAGGGCGTCGTCTCTACGTTCATGCCCAAGCCCTTCCCGGACCTCGCGGGGAGCGGCCTCCACATACACCAGTACCTCACCAGGGGCGGCGAGAACATGTTCGCCGACCCCGAGAAGGGCGTCAGCGAGTTACTCGTCCACTTCGTTGGCGGCATCATGGAGCACGTGGACGCCATGACGGCGATACTGAACCCCACCACCAACAGCTACAAGCGGCTGGTGCCGGGACACGAGGCCCCTGTCTACAAGAGCTGGGGCGTGGCCAACCGGACAGCCCTCATAAGGGTCCCCGGGTACGAGAGGAAGGCCCGGATAGAGTACAGGGCCGCCGACGCCTCGACCAACATCTACCTGGCCTCGGCGCTGCTCCTCGCCGCCGGCCTAGACGGCGTCAAACATGGGATCGAGCCAAACCCCCCCACCACGGAGAACGTCGAGAAGATGACCGAGAAGCGTAGAAAAGAGCTGGGCATCACCCAGCTCCCCGCAGACCTCGGGGAGGCCCTGGACCACCTGGAGGGCAGCGGCTTCGTCAGGGACGTGCTGGGCGGCGACCTCGTGGAGACCTGGCTCGAGCACAAGCGACGCGAGTACAGGGAGTACCTCGACGCCGAGAGGCTTGGAGAATCAGAGGCTCGGCAGTGGGAGCTGAAGAGGTACCTGGAGCGGGTCTAACCCCGGCTATCATGACGTGTTACGTTGGGATTCTCTTCTATTCTGGTTTCTCGGCTCTGCGGAGCGCGGTGTACGACTCGTGGAGCAGCCGCTGGGCGTTCTCGACTATCACGGGGCCCACGCCCTTGACGCCTGCCAGGGGGCCGACGAGCCTCTTGGTCTTCCCGCTCTTGCTCACCCGCACCTCGGCGTTGGCGAACTCCTCTATCACCCTGATCGGGGTCTCGTAGGCGGTTAGCAGCTCCTGGGCGAGGGTGGTGCCTATCTGGGGCAGCCCCGAGAGGAGATACACCTGCTGCTCGTGGAGGGGCAGGCTCCTGTTCACGCTGCGGAGCTGTATGGTCCGTTCCTCCTTGGCCTGCTCCCTGTAGGCGAGCCGGTGGAGGAGTATCGCGGTGGACTCGGGGCTGTCCGTGGGGATGATGTTGACGCCGTAGTCCAGCGCTAGGCTGCTGAGGGCGCCGTAGACGCTGGCCGGCTTCATGGCGCTGCGTTTGAAGGCTCGGCTGAGCTGCCCCTCCAGGATGACCACGGGGCGCTCGTACACCGCGGCCATGTCGCGTGCCTGGCTGAAGAGGCGTCCGTCCTTCATGCTGCCGATGAAGTCGCTGACGTCTTTGCGTTCGACGCCGACGCGGTCGCTGACGACGTAGTCGCAGATGTCCAGCTTCCTGATGTCGACCTCGACGCCGTTCCACATCATGTAGTTGACTATGTCGCGGCGGCTGGACGCCTCGTTGCTGTCTATGCAGATGTGGAGGGCTTCACTCATCGTCCTCCACCTCGAAGGCTATCTCGACCCTCCGGGGGTTGCCGCCGCCCTTGAGGCTCCTCAGGAACCCGACCAGCATGCCTTTGAAAGCCCGCTGCACGAAGCCGCCGAGGGGCACAGGCTCGTCGTTCACCCTGAGCGTGAATTCGACTCTGTTTCTGACGCACTGCCTGGCCTCCGCCTCGCCGCCGAGTATGGCTTCGCCTAGGCTCCGGCAGCCATCGTAGCCGCATCCGTGGCAGTTCACGCCCGGGAGCATGGGGTAGGCCTTCTCCTCGACCAGGTCCGCCAGCCGGGGAGCGTCGCCTAGCTGCACCACGGGTAGATCCGTGTCCCCGGAGAACCTGGAGCCAGGTATCTTGACGGCGGCGATCTCCAGCCCGTTCCTCAGCTTCTCGATGTCCTCGTCCAGCCTCGGGACCAGAAGCCTGGCGTGGGTGTCCAACGTCTTGAAGCCCTCGATCACGAGGATGTCGATGTCCCCGAGGGCATTCACCGCGTCTCCGACTTTGACGTGGTCGTCTATGAATATGGCTGCCGCGTTCTGGTGGAGTATGGCTGTGGCCTTGGCCCCGGCTTTCCTGTGTCTCGCGGTGTCTTTGCCGGGGGTGTCGAGGGCTATGTTCTCGGCGGTGTGCTTCAGGGTGCCCACTCTATAGCCTCTCCTAGTGAGCTCGGCGACGAGTGTCTCCACGGCCCTGGTCTTCCCGGAGTCTTTGAAGCCTACGACGGCGACGGTCTTTGGTGGAGTCATCATCCACGTTTATCCATGGGGCCGGATAAATCCATTCCCCAGCCTTCATATACGCGTCGGATACATTCTCGGTTGGTATGGTTTCTCTGAGGTTCTACGGCGGCGTCAACGAGATAGGCGGCAACAAGATACTTTTGACGGACGGCGACACGAAGATATGGTTCGACTTCGGGCAGAGCTTCACCATGGGCGTCGACTACTACGTGAACTGGCTTCAGCCCCGTAGCTGCCTCAGGGACTACTTCGAGTTCGGGTTGCTTCCCGAGCTGGAGGGGCTTTACAGGGAGGACATGCTCACGGGGACGCCGCTGGAGTACTGTGAGGCCGAGTACCAGGGCGTGTTCATCACCCACGCCCACAGCGACCACGTGAGCCACATCAAGTTCATCGACCCAGGCATCCCCGTCTACACGGGGAAGGGGACCAAGCTCTTCATGGAGGCCTTGGAGAAGACCAGCACGTGGAGCAACTACGGGGAGCACGACTACAGGGGCTTCAGGACGGGGGACGTGGCCAGGATAGACGGCGTCGAGGTGGAGCCCATACACGTCGACCACAGCATCCCCGCCGCCTACGGGTACATCATACGTCACAGCGAGGGCAGCCTCGTCTACACCGGCGACATGCGTGTCCACGGCCCCAGGGCGGATATGACGCAGGAGTTCCTGGAGTCGGCGCAGTACGCGGAGCCGGGCGCCATGGTCTGCGAGGGCACGCGGATGGCGCGGAAGGGGAAGAGGAGGAACCTGTCGGAGGCCCAGGTGGAGCGGGGCGTCAAGGAGGTGTGCGCCGAGGCGGATAGGGATGGTAAGTCTGTGATCTACACTCACCCGAGCAGGGACATGGATAGGCTGCGCACGTTCCACCGCGCCGCGGAGAGCAGCGGCAGGGTCATGGTCATCAACCCGAAGACGGCGTACCTGCTGGACAGGCTCATCGAGGACGAGCACCTGGACCTCCCGGACCCCAACACGGACGACCTTTTGAGGGTGTATTATAGGCGTAAGCGGAGCGGCACCTACAGCGAGAGGGATTACTACGTCTGGGAGCGCGGTTACATGGACAGGATGATCACCGTCGACGAGCTCAGGATTCGGCCCACCGACTATATTCTGAACCTGAACTTCATCAACTTCACGGAGCTCATAGACCTCCGGCCGGAGCCGGGGAGCCACTACATCTACAGCATGAGCGAGCCCTTCAGCGAGGAGGACATAGAGCACGACGTGTTGTTGAACTGGCTTGGCCACTTCGGGCTGGAGTACCACCAGCTCCACGCCAGCGGCCACATGAGCCCCAAGGAGCTGGGGGAGGCCGTTAACTACGTTAAGCCTGGGACGGTGTACCCTGTTCACTGCGAGGAGCCCGAGCTGTTTAGAAAGTACTATGGCTCGGTGACTCTGCCCGAGATAGGTAAAGAGTACAGGATATAGCCGGGATTGTCAGGTGGCTTCCTCGGTTGCTTGTTTTTCCTTTAGAGGTTGCTGAGGCGTGGATCGACGACTTGGCATTTCCCTTATAGTTGGTTACTTACGATAAGCGTTTTTTCTGGGTATGCTGCGGGGCTTTGGGTCGACGACTCGGCATTTCCCTTATAATTGGTTACTTACGATAAGCGTTTTTTCTGGGTATGCTGCGGGGCTTTGGGTCGACGACTCGGCATTTCCCTTATAATTGGTTACTTATTATAAGCGTTTTTTCCGGTAACCGATGTATCAATTAAGCGTTAGAAACAGCTATTTACCGATATAGGCGCGTTTAAGCGGTTTTCTGGCCTAGCCTTTTCACTTATTTTAGGCGTTTTCTTGGACTTTTAGTTATATTTAGCTGTCATCTCTGGGTCTGCTTTTCAAGGGTTCACCTTGTTTCTTCAAGTTACATGGGACGCTGATGTTGAATTTCTCACACAGTAAGAAAGAAAAGATGATGTGAAAATATACCTTCGGGCTCCCGCCCTGCCCCGCTCCTGCGGGCGCGGGGCGTGTTACTCGCCTTCTAGAACCAGTGTTTTCTCTTTTTCGGTTATTCTCTATCTTCATTTATGTGTCTTTGATTGTGTTCTGAGCTGATTTATTGATAGGCTTGGTATGTAGTAGGTTCTTGAATTTAGCCTTGAATATGTTCAGGGCTACCAAATTCTAGATTTGGTTCAATGGTTTAGTCTTATGGCTATAAAGGATATGAAGCGATTACCATACACTAGTAATCGAGCGTGTCGTGTGATCTCATAATAGTTATATCAACTCTGAGTCCCGCTATATTCATGAAACTTGAAGGTAAAGTTGCCCTAATTACTGGGGCATCTAGGGGTATTGGGAAGGCTATTGCACTTACATATGCCCATGATGGTGCAAGAGTAGCTGTCAACTATGTCAATAACTCAAAAAAGGCGGAAAAAGTCGTAGCTGAAATAATAGAAAAAGGTGGAAAAGCATTCGCGGTTAAAGCTGATGTCTCCAAGACCACTGAGGTTAAGAAGATGGTTGAAGCGGTTATCATGAAGTACGGTAAGATCGATATATTGGTGAACAACGCAGGGATACTGATCCCAACTATGCTAATGGAAACCAACGACGAGGAATGGGATAGAGTCATGGAAATCAACCTCAAGGCACCTTTCATCTGTACACGGGAAGCAGCGAAAGGCATGATTGAACGAGGATATGGTAAAATCATCAACACCGCATCCATCTCAGGGTTTGGCTGTGCACCACTTGGTGAAGGAGCCTATGGCTGCACCAAGGCTGGTCTAATTATGCTAACATCTGTATTCGCACAGGAGCTTGGACCCAAGGGTATCAACGTTAACGCACTTGCTCCAGGTTGGATCAAGACAGACATGACCATTGGTAAGAGCGGACCTGAAGCGGATGCCAATGTCAATAAACGAAAAGCTGAGTTAGCTGCCATGAGACGAATAGGTGACCCACAGGATATAGCGAATCTCGCATTATTCCTTGCATCTGATGAGTCCAGCTTTATAACTGGGCAGACCATTGTGGCTGATGGTGGAAGAGCGGATTTCGTAAGCCACGGTTAACCACCTTTTTTCATTGTTATTTTGAGTTTTTCGGAGAGATAATATAGGTTTATTAGCCCTGCTACATAAGGCGCACGCAGTTGTCTTGTTTCTAACTGTAGTTGTTGAGTTATATTGGCATTTTTGAGATGTTAGAATAATATACAATAGAAGCTGCTAAATCTAGACCTGTTAGCACGAAGGCAAGAGTCTTAATCATGTCTATGAGTTATCGTGAAGTGAGGATAAAATATTCGATTATATCACTTATTGTACTAGTAAATGTGTGTTCGAACCCCACCCCCCGCAGATAGACAAGATTTTATATCTTCATTAACTATAGTTATATTAAGAAATTCAATATCCTTGTCACATGGAACTACGAAGGATGTCATATTTTTTCCTTGGTTAGCATGTCACTTATACAACTTAAACTAAATGTTGAATAATAGAGAGTTAAAATTATCCGAAGAATGCGCCGAGGCTCGTCTGCTGGGGCCGCCCCACGAGAGCGTCGAAGCTCATGTCCAGCGCGTCCAGCAGCTGCTCGAAAGTGCTCTCCAGGTACTCCTCGTACTTCTTCAGGTCCACGTCCCTGGGCTTCGCTATGATGGCGGGGAGAACGCCGTCCTTCGTCACCACGTAGCTGATGATGTCGCCCTCCACCACCTCGTAGCCCATCTCGACGAGCATCCTGCCCGCCTTCACGTGCTGGGGGTTGGTGTCGTACCTGCTGAGGTCCTTGCCCAGCTGCATCTGGAACGCCACCTCCCCGATCTTGAAGTCCCTGTCCTGGAGCCGCGTGTGCACCTTCTCCACCAGCCCCTTGATGTCCTCCTTGGCCTTCGGGAACTCGTCCGGCGTCTGGACGTCGCTGAGTATGGCTGTGAGCTCATCGAACGCCGCCTTGAGTATGGGCGGTATGTGCCTCTTCTTGCCCGTGAGCCCCTTGATGTCGAGGCGGCCGTCCTTGTAGACCCCCAGGTAGTTCTTCTTCCTCTTGGAGAAGATGGCGTACCTGTACGTCTTCTCCACCTCCAGATCGATGCCCAGCTTCTCGTCCGCCCACTCCACCAGCGCGTCGGTCTGCATCTTAGTCGGGTGGTTCAGGAAGACGCTGTCCGTGTCCCCGTACAGCACCTCGATGCCGAGCTCCTCGCTCTTCTTGCCGGCGAGGTCCATGGCGTACCGGCCCACCGCGGCTGTGCTCTCCGCGAGGGGCGGGCAGTACAGGGGGAAGCTCTCGGCGCCGAAGACGCCGTACGACGCGTTGAGGAACACCTTGAGCGCCTGCTGGACCACGTGGTAGTACTGGCGCTGGTCCTCGGTGAGCGCCATGTCCTTGCTCTTCGGCTTATACCAGAAGACCCTCAGGTCGCGGAGGCTGCCGATGAGGGTGCTCGTCATCCCCTGCCTGTGGGTGCACGCCCAGTGGGACGTCCCCGGGATCAGGTTGTCCTTGCAGTCCTCGTGGGGGCAGAGCAGCGTGTCGTAGCTCAGGTTCCAGTTACGGATAGCGGAAGGGTACAGCGAAGCGAAGTCGACGACTGTGACGTCGAAGTGGATGCCGGGCTTGGGGTCCCTGACTGTGGCTCCCTGATACTTCTTCCCCTTTATTACGGCCTCGGTGGTTGCGCCGCCCTTGGCCTGGATGATGTCCTGGGTGTTCGGTATCAGCCACCCCTCCTGCCTGTGCATCCACTCCATCAACGCCAGTATCCAGCGGCTGACGCCGAGCCTCGAAGTGTCCTCCAGGATGGTCTTGCTGATGCGCTGCAGCATCACCATGAGGTTCATCACCAGGTTGCTGTTGAACGCCGTCAACAGATATGTGATGTACGCGTCCTGCATACAGTACTCGCCCAGCTCAGCAAGCGGCAGCCGGCTTATGTCCTCCACCTTGATCTTGCCCTGGTTTAGGACGCCGCGGCTGATCTCGTCGAGGCTGAACTCCCTGTAGACGCCGCCGAAGGCGTAGCCCTGGATGCTCCTGTTCCTGAAGAACTGGTAGAGGTCGATGTGGACGCCGTTTGTCAGGTACGCGAACCTCCGCCCCACCGTTATAGGGATGTCTGCGTCCGGGACTCCCAGGTTCCGGGCCCTGTTGCGGAGATACTTGAAGTCGAAGGCGTCTCCGTTGAACGTCAGCACCACGGGGTACCCGTCGATCACCCGGAATGTCTCCTCGACTACAGAGCGCTCGCTGTCGTGTACGGTGACCTCGTCGGCGCCGTTGATCACCGGGGTCTCCACGTCCAGCCCCGAGTCGTTGAGAAGCACCACCTTCCTCAACCCATCTGAGCCCGCGAACGCGACGCAGATTATCGGGTCATGCGCTAGGTCGGCGCTGGGCATCCGGTTCTGGACGCTGGGCCGCACCTCGATGTCCACGGCTACGCGCCGTATCTCCGGGATGGGGCACTGCAGCAGTCTGGCCCAGTTCCTCATGGGCTCCCTGAACCGCTCCTCGGTGTGGCCGAGTATCTCGTCGAACTGGGCCGCGACCTCCTTGGGGAGGCTCCAGTCGTCGGGCACGAGTTTACCGTCCACGACCCTGTAAGGCATCCCGGGGACGATGCCCTGGTCGTAGATGTAGCAGTTGTAGTACCTTATCCTGCTCTCCCAGCTCTCGTCCAGGTAGTTCCTGATGGCGCCGCCTCCGCCGCCGATGCTCAGCGGGTCCCTCGCCACCACCTTGGTGACCCTTATCTCCTCGTCGCGGAGGCCGTCGTACCTGATGACCTCCTCGAACCCCGTGAAGCCGTCGTGCCTCGTGATCCGGCTGTTCTTCCCAAGCTCCTCGGGTGAAAGCTTCGATATGAGGTACGGCTGGTGGCCCGTGTCGTCGTACCAGAGATATATCTGCTGGCTCTCCGGCTCGTAGAGCCTGACGTACGCCTTCCGCTGGGCGCCGTCGTAGCCCGCCGAGAGCAGATAGCTGGTCCCCAGGTTGTCCGGCGCCAGCCTACCCTTAACGCTAGATATCTCCTCGTCGCTCATCGGGCCACCTACACAGCGTAGATACCATGCGGCGCGATATAATAATAGGCATCAACCGCCCAGCGATGGACCCGGCTGATCCCACCCACGTTGAACATAAAATGTACTTACAAATTGTGATTACCACACGTAAACTGCCCTTAAATACCCAGAAACCGGACCCGACACGTGGAAGCCATCAACAAAGCCGAACACCTAGAGGGACCCGTCAAGGCACGCGCGTTGATCCTCGGGGCATTCATGGCGCTGATATTCAGCGCCATCAACGGCTACCTCAGCATCAACATGGGGTGGAACTTCGGCTACGGAGCCGTAGCCGTGATGATCGGGTACAGCCTCTTCCACCGCCTACAGGGAGGCAGCTGCAGAAGAGAACTCAGCTTTCTGCTGATAACGAGTGGAAGCTCGATGGGGGTATACCAGACCCTCGGCTTCATCCTCTATATGCTGGAAACAGAGCCGTTGGCAACCTACCCGGCGTGGATCGCTCCCTCGATGGAAGTCATCCAGGCCAAAGACCTGAGTCTACAATACTGGATCGGACCCATAGCCTTCCTAGCCATCGCAATGACCATAAGCCTCGTCGCGGGGCTGATCTACTACACCATCCTGCGGGACGAGCTGATCCGAAACCCCAAGATGGTGTGGCCGAACCAGTCCGCTACCACCAAACTCGTGGACGCATGCATGACAGGAGGAGGCTCAGCCAGACTCGTCGCGGTGTCGGCGGTCGTCGGCTTCACCCTAACCCTGCTACAGTACCTCTCCACCCTGTGGGGGCTGGACCTCACCATGATAGACCTGTCGGGGCTCCTCCCCCCCGGCTGCATACTGGTCATCAGCCTCAGCGTAGGGTTCGCCTCCATTGGGTATCTCATCAGCCCCAAGACTTCGCTGAGTCTCCTAGCCTCAGGCATGATAAGCTACCTCATCATAACCCCCGCGCTGGTACGTAGAGGCTTACTGGAACCCACAGGCGACATCATGGCGCTCTACCAAGAGTACATGATGAACTACGCGATGGGGCCCGCCATAGGCATCCTGCTACTAGGCGGCATCCTGTTATCAGTCGTCACGCTCGCCAAAAACAGGCTCACAAAAAAGGAGACAGACGAAACCCCGGACAACGGCGAGACAGGGTACCTCGAACTCTACAAGATACTGCTACAGGGAATCCTCGGCAACAAAACATACCTGATAGCCATCATCGCCATCTTCACCCTCCTGGCGTCCCTCGCCTACACCCTTAACCCCTTCACGCCCCTGCCCCCCATATTCGCGGTAGCCTTCACAGCCTACAGCTTCTTCATAGCAGGCTTCCTGGAGGCCATATTCATCACCAAGATGCAAGGAGAAACGGGCATGGGCATGGGAACAGGCTCCATCCTACTATACGACCTGCCCATCTTCACCGCCGGCTACAGAGCCTTCACAGGCTACTTCATATACCCATTCCTTCGACCCAACCCGTGGCTGAGCGGCAGCACCCTACCCTACTACAAGTACAGGGAAGAGACGAGGGTCAGTTGGAGAGACATCATAGTAGCCAAGGTGATCGGCTGGGTGCCCACCTTCATATTCAGCGTCTTCTTCACCCTGATCCTCTGGAAATACGTGGGCTTCGGCACCCCAATGATGCCCGCCGTCGGCCTCATCCAGTCAAAGGTTTACGTAACCATGCTTGCCACAGGCAACGTCTCCACCGTGATGAATCCCTGGACGTTCCTCGCAGGCGGGGTGATAGGAGCCCTACTCGAAGTATTCACACCCGTCAGCATGATGGGGCTCGGCATGGGCCTCCTGTTCCCTCCCCACTACATAATACCCTTCGGCGTAGGCGGCATAGTGCGGCTCGCCACGGAGAGAAGATACGGCAAAGAGTTCTACGAGGAGAAGGGCCGTCTCATCGTGACCGGCCTAATGGCCAGCGGCCTAATCGTCCAGGTCTTCATGACG
>Ga0315533_1000812_pt1 | contig 25478 bp, 45 predicted proteins | sample SalMarSW160130MG_FD_203081 | JGI IMG/M metagenome (GOLD analysis project Ga0315533, IMG submission 203081) | Salt marsh sediment microbial communities from the Plum Island Ecosystem LTER, Massachusetts, United States - Salt Marsh Sediment SW1601-30 ... | reverse complement strand
AGTTTCTCTCTAGCGGTGCCTAGTCTTAGACCGGTGCCACGGGGCGGCAGGATCTGTGGGAGGAAGCTGCGGTCCATTCCTGCGGCGATGACACTTGGAAGCGTGGATATTACTCTGCCAGCTCCCCACCTCTTCTCAAAGGGGATGTTCTTCCTACCGAGGACTGTGGGATAGTTGGTTGACTCTTCTATGATGACCAAGGTTTCTCACCTTCTCAGAGATGATTATAATTATTTAAGGTTTTGAAGCGAGGACGTAATGTTCCACCCGGCCCCGATACCCTCTGGCCTGGGGGAACTCCGCGCTCTCCTCGGTTCTCCTGTACTCCGTCCTCCTGGAGATGAGAGCCTTCAGCCTCGGGAACCTCTTGACGAACTCGTACTTGGCCGCCACCATCCTTCCGACCGGGTAGGCGGTGAGTTCTCCGAGCCCCGTCATCGCGTGCCAGGATTCGTGCGGGATCGTGGTTAGGTCTGACTGTGCCGACAGGAAGATTACGTCCCTCCTTCCCTTCGGCTGGAGGCCTCTGAAGAAGGTTTTTCCATTCATCTCCTCGTACACTGGCTCGTCCGTGATGAAGACATGATTGGGGGCACGTAGAAAACGGCAGACCCCAAGGATGTCACTGACCTCTTGAATGTTCATCTCATCCTCTCTAGGTTATGGTTATTAATAATTTTTAATCGTTTAGGCTCAACCCAGAGCTTGTTACACAAGTGCAAACACTGTTTGCACCACCGCAAAACATACGTAAATCAGGTGTTTTCAGGCTTCTCTCTAAGCATCTCCTCAAGAAACCATGGTGCTTCTCTCTTCATCTTCTCTCGAAGAGCGTCCCGGGCGAAGTCACTTATGTTGATGTGGGTATCTGCCTCGATGTACTTTTCAATGATCTTCTTGAGAGTTGGTGTAATCCTGACATTGATATTCACCGTCTCTTTACTCATAGATGAAACCCTTGAATCACTACGGTAAAGGAAGCATATAATAATTTTTAGATTAGTAGCGTCGGGAGAATGTACCAGAGCCCTAGGGTGCCGTAGAAACAGGCCCAGCTCAGATTGTTTTCCGCGTACTTGAACTTTAGACCCCGTGCCAATCCGTATAAGATCAGTCCCGAAGGGATCGCTAGAAGGTTGATCCATATGAATTTCCCTGGAAATAGCCCTAGAGAGATGAAGAGGTTCAGAATAGTGAAGGCGTAAACGTTTAAGCCGATCATTAGCAGGAGAGTCCTCTCTGGCCCCAACGTTACGGGGAGGGTCTTGATGTCGAAGGCTTTGTCCCCTGTCTCATCCCCGAAATCCTTTGAGGTCTGGTTTCCGGTTACCCAGATTGCCAATACCAATCCATACGGGACGGCGAGGCTCAGGTAATCCGGGTAGGCTAGGGCCACGTACACCACGGGCAGTAACCCTCGGGCTACTCCCTGCCATATGTTGTTGAGGATGAACCGTTTCTTCATTCGAAATGGTTCAAGGGTGTACCCGGCGGCAAAGAAAGTGATTAGCATGGAGAACAGCCCATATGCTGGACTTAGGCGGAACGCTATGCCGATGCCCATGATGTAGAGGACGACGGAAACGATCTGGGCCTGCCTCAACGTTATCCTACCGTCGACCGTGGGGCGATATGTCTTGCCATTGATCCTGTCGATCTCGACCTCCTCAGCGGTGGATTGGTTCATGACCTGACCGCCGGCCTGTAAAAACGCCAGTGTGAGACCTAATTGAATTGCGTGAAACAAGCATAAATACCCGGATTGGAGACGGGAGAATGTTATGTCCATACAAAAGGCGGAGAGGAAGGCCCCGAGCAACGTGAAGGGGCGACACAAGGCCGAATATGCTGAGGCACGCTCGGAGAGCTTACGGAGGTTGGGATAGCGTTGAAGGATACCGAATTTCATGTTTATCTCGCCAACAGCCATTCAGTGAGATGTGTCTTCCTTCCAAACCTGAGACCCGTATACCTCAGCGTCCCACCTTCAACGATGAAGCTTCTGTTCGGTATCACCCACCTTACGGGGAAGCCCAGCTCCTGTAGCTCCTCGTACATGTCCACGACGTTCTTCGATGCTGTTTTCAAGGGTCTCACCGTGTCAAGAATCTGTCCCAAAGCCTGCATAGAAACTTCAATCTGAACGGACACGGAGGGGCCTCCGGTGGGGTCGGCTCCTCTTCAGGTGGAGTCGGCTCCTCTTCAGGTGGTTCAACGGGTGGAACCGCCTCCTTGGATACCGTGACGGATTTGTAGTCGCTTGAGGGACCGAACTTGCCTGGGACGGAATCAAACCTAGCTGAGACATTCCAAGTTCCAGCCTTACTTATCTTAACTAGCTTCTCGAACCGTCCATAGCTATCCGTCAGGTCGGAGCCCAACGACACAGAGTCATATGAGAATTTTATATTGCCGGCCTCGATGGGGCTGTTGGTCTCCTTCACCACTAGCTTGCCACGGATGTAGAAGCTCTCCTCTTCCTTCACCGCACTGGGGCACTCAGTGATGGTCGTCTTCGTGAGCGCCGTCTCGGTGGGCTCACCATCGACGCTATCGAAGGGCTTCACCCGGAATCTCCAACCAACTGAACGGGGTCTCACAAACATTTTTGTCATACCTCATTCTCTGAATCCAAGTCTCTTCAGGAATCCGTCGAGTAAGGCGACATCAGGAATCAGCCTCAGCAAGGAAGACATGATTCCCATGCCGCCGTATAGGGCGAATGTGTAGGCCATGTAGTCTCGACTCCTCATTATGGAGCCAATGTCGGCAACCCATTGTACGGACCAGTCATGAAGGTCCCTCGGCAAGATCTTAGGCTCTCTTTTGATTAGCAGGAGCGCTAACTGGGGTTCGGGGCTTATGAATCTTAAGGGCTTTTCCTCACTCAATTTACTCACCTACGAACAGGAAGTCATCCGCCCACGAGGTGCCCGAGCCCTGATACCACCAGTGGTGCGCCCACAGGTAGATGTTGCAAAGCTTTGATAGTGGCTTATAGGTCTCGGCGTAGACCTCGGAGCCGCCCTCCAAGAACCTTATGGTGTCGCCGTCTAGCACGATCTCTATCGTCTCTGGGTTCGCCTTGAGGGTTCTCTGCCTGTACACGGTCTTTTCCCCAGAATAGACGAACAGCTTGGTACCCCCGTCCTCCCAGATCCCGATGTCATAGCCTTTGTTGTAGCTTGCACCCTGGAAGGGTTCCGTTGATGGTAGGATGCTGATGAAGCAAGTCACAATGCCCCCACTGTAGAGCTTCGCCTTTATGTGACCGTTCGAGATGTCGACGGGTTTCACCGTGTGTATCCCGGCGATGGATCTGGTGGCCGCGCAATCGAACACTATCCTGTTTTGGCGTTCATACGCTTTGGGGGTGCCCGGATAGATGCTCTTGCCGGAGAACGTCGCCCAGAGTTTTCTATCAATGTCGTTGTCGTTGAAGTTATCCCAGAGAACCTGCAGGGCGTCGGAGGCCTCCACAAGCCTCTTCCTGGCATGGTAGACATCAACCACGGATCTGTGGTTCTTGAGGGAGAGCTCGTGGCTGTATTTTCCCTTCGTGTCGCATCTTCCGGTGAACTCCTCGGCATTGTTGATGTACACGGTGAACGGTGCCAGGGGAACCCCCTTTCCTGTCCTCTTTTCGGTTATGTCGATGTCCAGGCTACCCTTGATGGGGGTCTCGCTCATCCTGACGTTCCTCAGGGAGGCTTCAACCGACAAGGCACTGATGGCGGAAGCTCGATTGTTCATTCGACGGAAAACGTTGTTGAGGACGGGGAGACGCTCCTCGGAGACGAGCAACGGCTATCCCTCCGGCTCTTCAGGGGCCAGCCATTCCCGCCTGCGTCTCCACCTTCGGATAGGTCCTTTACCACGGGAAATTGGTAGACCCTTTACTTCGCCTCGAACAGTGACGAGGTATCGGTTAGTGATGAAACCCCGCTCGACGACCTTGATGTCGGTTACCTCAAGTGACTTCACCGGCGGACTTAGGTAGCTCCAGATGAGGGTCTTCAGCTCGATTATGTCTGGCATGATCCCGGTGGTGAGTATCTTGTACTCCACCGTGTTCTCGTCCAGCATGCGGACATCTACCTCGTCAAATTCTAGTAGCGCCCCTACTGCGGCCGAGATCAGGCTAGCCAAGAAGAGTGGTCCCCTGGGCTAGTATCTTCGCAGCCTTGGGAACTTACCGCGTATGGTATCGAACCTGGTACCCATCTGACCCCTGAGACGGTTTCCCCTCAGTCCTGGTGTTCTTACGCCAATCTCTGATCCCACGTCCCTGACGGTTTGCCGGGCCGTGGTAACCATCTGATCGACCGTTGAGAAGGGGCCTGTCGGGGTCTTGGCGAACCCGATCACGTGCTGGGTCTCTTGCTTGGCTCCTCGGATTAGGACATCCAATATTGTCATATTTACTCACTACCTCATAGAAGCACAGATTATTTAAATTATTGATTGTCCTTGTCCTCCACGAACTTCCTGAGGGCCTTGGCCACCGGCCCCGGCCAAGTGTTCATCAGCTCGTCCGCCATCTCAAGCAGGAACCCCTTTTGTCTCTTTGACTCTTCCTTGTGAATCTCGCCGCTGATGCCGAGTTTCTTAATGAAGCGCTCGGGATTGTCGAAGAGGACGGCGAGCTGGATGAGATCTTCCAGACGTAGGTTTGCCCACTTTATGTTAGTATCAAAAAGTTCGTTGAAGACAAGCTCGTACTCGGCCTTCTTGGAGGGCAATTCACTCTACCTCGGATTCTCCTTGAGCACTCTCAAGATCTCCTTGTGCACTTTCAAGCTCTCGATAAGGGTCTTGCTCATGGTTGTCATCTCCCCCCGCATCTTCTGCATCTCCACCCGAACCTTCTGCATCTCGGCCGTCAGAGGTCCCATGCGCTCGTCCATCCGCTTCAGGATGCGTTCTTCGAGCTTGTCCAACACGCCTGACATCAGATCCACCTCGATAGGAGGACTCCATACTGTTCCCGTATGGGGCTCATTATCTCGTCGTTGTCGAAGATGTTCCGGATGGCCTTGACCGCCCTCGGCGCGTAGCCGAGGCCATAGGCTTTCAGGTCCCCGTTACACCAGGCGTCCCATGTGCTGAAGGGAACCTCGCGGCGTCCGCGGACGGCCTTGGCCATGATGATGCGAGCCAGAGTCTGGAAGTCAGAGACGATCTGGAAGTCGAATTTCTGAATCCACGCCTCATACTCCTCATCGGGTTTGGGCTCCGGAATGACCTTGACTGCATCCTCGGTTACCCGTAGGCCGACCCGGGTGAGCTCCTTCGTCCCGCTCTCGTCGGTGATGACGAAGAGCAGGGGCCTGCCCTCTGTGAAGCCTGTGTTGCGACGTATGGCACTTATGTCGTGGGTCTTGTTAGCTGATATTATGACGGAAGCCAAGAGTTTCTCAACCTCCGCCTTCAGGGTGTCCGTGACCTTGTGGACGATCTTCTCGAGGAAGCCAGGCCTCTTGACCTCAGTCTCGACAACGGTCCTCGCGGCGTTTTCGATGGACTCCATCAACTTCTCGGGAAGGAAGGGTTCTCCGTTCTGGATTCCCTCGGCTATCTTCGGATCCAAGGGTATCTTGCCCAGTACAGGGACACCGAACTCCTCAGCTATCTCGTCCACGGTGCTCCTGCCGAAGGGATGATACTTCACTGCCCCGACCTGTAAGTAGCTCATGTTCTCTATTATTCCCAAAACAGGTATCTCAAGGTATTCGTGCAGGTTCAGGATCTTCCGTGTCGAGTCTACCATAGAGGGTTGGGACACGATGATGTCGCCGACGAGGTAGTCTCCCGCTATCTCCATTATGGCCCGGAAGATGTCGCTTGAGCCCCCTGGCATATCGAAGACATAGTACTCGGCGTCCCAGAGGCTCCGGTTTACGACGTCGTCTATTATCTGGATGTATCTGTCCCCGGTCATGCTCACACTCTGGTTTCGACTGGTTACGAGGCTCATCGAGAAGACCTCCATGCCCTCCCAGACGAAGGGCTTGAAACGCTGCTTATTATCGATCTTTATGACTCCGTCAATGCCTGTGAATTGAGAAAACGAAGAATTATCAAGATCTGCATCTATCAACGCGGTACGGCCCTCCGAGGTAAGCCTCTTCGCGAGGTTCAGGGCTACAAGGGTTTTCCCTACTCCTCCCTTGACGGCACAGACCGCCACAGCTTTCTTCATGGAGGCTTACACCTCCACGTATTCTGGCCCCACGAGGTCGGCGACGGACGCGGGTTGACCCCTTTCGCGCGGGGGTGGACGCTCTCCCTCACCGAGCAAATTGGGGATGCCTTCGACAAGGATTCTTACGGGGGAGCCGCGGGACTCGAATATATCGGCGAGCCTATTGAAGCCATCCGCAGCGAGCCTCATATCATCTGACTTGTAGCCCTCTGTGGTGCTTCTGGAGCTGGCCTTCCTCTCTGCAGTCTTAAGGTCTTCCTGAAGTTCCTTGACCCTGCCCCCATAGGTGTCCCTGAGCTCCTTCATGTCCACCTTGGCCTCGGAGCGCTCCTCCTTGACGAGGGTCATGAGCTCATCCTGCCTCCTGTCCTGCCGTTCAATCGTGTGCTCCAGGGCCTTCTCGTATTCACTGGGCCCTTGAGGTGCGGGTGGCGCCGTCGGTGGATGTTCCTTCAGGTTCCTAAGCTCCGTCGCGAGGACGCTAATGTCCTCGCCTATGGAGCCCATCTTGTCCTCGAGGGTGCTACGCCTCATCCGATCCTCGAGGTCTCGTTCACGACGCTCTAGGATATCCATGAGATCCCGTCTAGTGAGGCCTCCCTCCCTACCAGAATCGGAAGATCTATCCCACGGCCTCCTCTCAAATCCCTTATCGTAGTCCCATTGACGACCCGTAGGTTGATCCTCCCCCACAGGGTATCTTCCACCGGAATATCCGGGCTCACCTCTCCTTATCGGGAATGATCCGCTACCCGCGGAGAATTCCCGTGACTTATCCTCCTCAGCCTGGAGAGAGAGGTAGTAGTCCTCGACGATGAAATTGATCTCACTGACCTTGCTCAGCCCAGTGTCTAGGCTTCTGAGTGCCTTCTCAAGCTCGGATGGGTGCATGCCGCCTGCCGTCCTGCACCGGTCGACGATGATGTCCCTTGACCGATCCTTGACACCGAATTTCTTGAGGACTCGTTCAACGAGAACATGGGGAGGCGCCAACCGCCTGAACGGTATCCTATCCCCCTCCTCTTCCCCGTAGAACTTGCTCTCCTCAGGTCCGGGTTCCCTCCTCTCCAATCTCTGTCGTTCAGCCCTCGAGGGGATATGCCCCGACTTAGTCAGTCCACCCTTTATCCCCCACACTGAACGTAGCTTTAGCCCTGTCTCCTCAGCTACCTCCTCATCCGATTTGCCAGCCATAAGCATAGCCCTGGCTACGTCTTTTGGGTCCTCAGGGCTCTCAGAGGGTTCAGAAAGGGGTTCTTTCAAGGGTTCAGAGCCATCTATGTCCTTTTCCAACCTAGATACCTACCTTTAAGCCACCTTCAAGCTACCTTTAAGGTCGATTTACTATAGCTTAACCTCAACTAGCTCAGTTATTTAAATAACTGGTCTCCGATATAAGAATTTTATATTTGTTGAGGTTATTTCTATTCAGAGATGTTCAGGGATAAAATCACCCGGAGGGCTAGAATCACGGCTCAGTCCAGGGTAGCCAGCCCCGTCATAATCCGCTCGGTTCCGCAGAGGCTGAGAGAGGTAGCCGAGGAGGTTCAGCCATTCGTCGAGGAGGTCAAGGAGCTCTTCCCGAGGCTCATGGCACCGGCTATGATGCCCTTCACTCCGTACCCAATGAGAGTAATCAATCGCTTCGACATGGTGGCGGCCATCCTCCCCAGGGAGATAATCTTCCGGCTAGCCGAGAACCCCTCCGTGGAGAAGATATACCACGACCAAACTATGTACGCACTCTTCCGAACGGTGCCTGAAGAGGGCATCTTCAAGGCGCCTCACAAGGTCACGAAGGAGATCGAGTTCACCAGCACCAAATGGACCAAGAAACTTGTCGGGGCAGACATGGCCAACAAGAAAGGCTTCAATGGACGAGGAATCCTGGTATCAATAACTGATACCGGTGCAAGCAGGGTTCACGAGCAGACGAGACGAGTGGACTTCGAGTCTACGATGAAGCAGTACAGGGACGAGAACGGCCACGGAACACACTGCACCTCGACTGTCGGCGGACAGGAAGCCACGGACGAATACCTGTCCCAGAGGTCGGGGCGCAGGGTTCTCTGCGAGGGGATGGCCCCCGAGTGCGGTCTCCTGGCGGTGAAGTGCCTAGGCTACTACCTCGGCATGGGGTCAACTTCTAACATAATCGACGCCTTGGCGATTTCCCTAGACCGCGGAGCCTCCGTGATAAGCATGAGCCTCGGAGGCACAAGCATGACCGAGACCCCGCAGGAAGAGCCCTACTACAAGGTTATGGACGAGACCGTCAAGTACGGAGCCATACCCGTGATAGCCGCCGGCAACGAGGGGCCCGGCAGTAACACGATAGGAGCCCCAGGTTGCTTGCCCCAGGTCCTGACGGTGGGCGCCTACGACCCCATAAGGGGCAACGTGGCCGACTTCAGCAGCCGAGGCCCCACGAACTGGGGAGAAGTGAAGCCCGACGTGGTCGCCCCCGGCGTGAATGTGGATTCCGCCATAGTGGGTGTACTTGACACGGCAGGGGACGGCGTCCCCTCCCGGTTCAGCCCCATCTCGGGGACATCGATGGCCACACCCCATGTCGCAGGGCTCGTCGCCCTCATGATGGAGTGCCACGGAAGAGTCCTCGATAGGAAACTTACCGTAGAAGAGATCAAGAGGATGATGTCTGAGCTGGGGCTGGAGAAGAACAACACGGTGGGCTGGGGAGCCATAACGTGGGAAATCTATGAGCGGTGGCTCTCAACTACTTATGGCGTTGATCTGTGATTGTTGAGAAGGATGCTAGGCAGGGTGCTCTCCGACCCGGTCATAGTCATGGCGAGGCCGGAGAACTTCAGGGACATCGTTGAGGAGGTCAGGAGGGACGCCGTGGACTTCCCCCTAGAGATAGACGGGAGAAGGGAGCCCGTGATTCTCCCCTCCGTCTCCATGGTGGCCGCCACGCTGCCGAGGCAGGCGGTGGAGGACCTCTACCAAGATCGGAGGGTTCAGAGGATCTTCAACGACGACATCGTGCCCCCGGACGCCTTCCCCAGCACAGGGGAGAAGGCGTCGGAGGTGCGTGCCATCAAGAAAGCTCTCGGTTTTCACTGGGCCGAGAAGAAGGGGTTCACGGGAAGGGGGTCGGTGGTCTCCGTCCTCGATACGGGAATAAACTTGAAGCACCCAACCTTTGAGGCAAAACGGGGACTGGTTCACGCCCATGGGGTGGACAAAGGATCCTATTCCGTGATGGATCAGAACAGGCACGGCACGGCTATGTGCTACGTCTCCGCCGGCGGAAAGGACGGAGTCCACGGGGGCGCCGCCCTAGACGCGGAGCTCCACTCAATCAAGATATCTTACAGGACTTTGGGCAAGGTGGGCGTCGCCTCGACGAGCAGGATCCTGCATGCCATGTCCATGGCGATAGAACTGGGCTCGGATGTTGTGAACACGAGCTTTGGAAGTGTGAGAACCGTGGAGAAGGTGGTGGACTCTGCCTATTTCCATTTTCTGGACCGGAATTTCAAGGGTAGGCTCATCCACACAACATCCGCTGGGAACGAGGGGCCTTTGAGTGGTACGATAAACATCCCTGGAGTAGAGCCTATTCAGATAACCGTGGGGAACTACACCACGCTGGACGGAGAGGTCGCGGTGAGGAGCTCCAGGGGCCCGACCCCCTGGGGGGACACCCTCCCCGACGTCGTGCTGCCTGGAAACTACGTCTGGGCTGCGGAACACATTAAACCTTCTTACCGTCAGGTCAGCGGGACGTCGACTGCAAGTGCGTTGGCGTCTGGGCTCATAGCGGTGATGTGCCAGGCTTGGAGGGAGCTTTTGGGTAAGCGGTTGCTGGGTCACGAGGTAAAGAGAATGTTAAATGAGTCAGCCGAGGGTTTAAAATCTAATGAAGGTGGATGGGGACCTTTAACTTGGGATCTGGTAACATGGTGGCTTTCAACAGAGTATGGAGTTAAGATCTGATGCCAAGAGGTAAGGAAGGACCTGGCTGGTCCGAATACGTGTTGCCTGCTCTGCGACCTACAAGGGCTATGGCGGAGAGGGAACTCGGGTTCATAGTTGAGAGGGCAGTCGCCAACTTCCTGCGCGAGCACTCGCCCGAATACCGGCGGAAGGACATCACGGGGATACTGATAGACGAGGAGCCCCTGGGCGGGGGCTTAGTCAACTACATGGTGAAGGTCGCCTTCACCGAGGTCGTGGGGGAGCAGGTTTGAGCGAGATCAGAGAGTACCACACGATGTTCCCAGACATCAGCTCTAGCACCCTAGAGGTCATAAGGCACACAGTCACAGAGCGTGGCCTATGGAGGGTCGGCAAAGAGGAGGGATTCGACCTGATCAGGGACATGTACGAGAAAATTAGCTCCGTTTACGGGTTTCCCACCCCTTCCCTCATAGAGGACACTTATGAATACTATTTCATCTCCGGGGAGAGGATTGGGCTCCCGAAGGTGAGCCTCGTCTCCTCCCTCCACGAGTATCGCCATCATATGCAGAAAAAGGGGCGGCTGAGGTTCGAGGATGTGGAGGTAGATGCACGGGGCTGGTCTATCAGCGCCTTTCACTATGCCCTGCCGGAGGACTTCGACTCGGCTTGGAGTAAAGGTCGAATCTGGTACCTGCCTCCGTATTCAGGAGGATAGACAGCGATGATAACGGTTGAAACCTGCACGGACTACGGGCTCATCGCAGATATTCTGTCTAGGAGCCAGGCGCTGGTTCGTCCTCCGTCCGCCAGCAAGTTGAGGGAGATGCGTATGGCCACCTTCCTTCTTGCACGATACGACGGGGTTCCGGGCGGTGTTGCGTGCATTCAGAAGATGGATTTCTGGCATTCCATGACAAAGTACATCTTCGTCGTGGAAGAATACAGGCGCAGGGGCATAGCGGGAGAGCTCCTGTCTGAGAGTCTGTCCCACGCGGAGGAGGTCTACCACACTCCGGTAGTGGTTGCCACAACCAACGTGGACAACGTCCCAGTTCATATGCTGAATAGAAGGCACGGCTTCAGAATCTGTGGGCGGTTCAAATCGCCCCTATCCGAGAACGTGTTGCTCTTATGGGTTAGGAGCGGTGTGTCCCCTCCCTCATACGAGATGGAGACCGAGGAGAAGCAACTTGAGGTGTAGATAATGTGCGGAATAGGTGGAGTGTCGACGAGCAGCCCTTTCACGGAGAAGGAGGCCACGATCTGCTGGCGTCTTCTTGATAGTCTGCAGAGGCGGGGCCGGGACGCCTGGGGATATTTTGACGGCACGATGGTGTACAAGGAGCCGGGTGCCTTCGACGAGAGCGTCAGATACGATACGCTGGTGGACGACCTAGTTGGGGCGGGGACTAACATTTTCCTCTGCCATACGAGAATGGCTACCCAAGGGGATCCTGAGATTAACAAGAACAATCACCCGTTCGAGCTGGGAGACTTCGTCTTCGCGCACAACGGGGTGCTCTACTACACTGATCCCTTCGAGAACGAGTGGACGATTGAGACGGACAGCTTCTGGCTGCTCTACTGGATCCAAAAAGAGTATGAGCGGCTGGGGGATGTCGTCGAGGCGATAAGGGCGGGGGTCTCCCATATCAGCGGGATGTATGCGTGCTGGCTCTATAAGAGGACCGAGAATACCACGTACCTGTTCAGGATCAAGAACCCCATAATGGAGACGCACTACTGGCGGGGAGAGGGAATGGCTGTCTTCGGATCGGACTTACTCAGCATAGTGGACTCGTTCGCAGTGCCGAGGCTTGCTAGGAGGTTCAGGTTCCTGACGCCTGACGTAAAAGCCTTAAAACCGAGAACCATTTACAAATTAAGGAGAGGGATGCTCGAGGAGGACGGAACCTTCGAGCCAAGGTATCTGGGGGTCAGGTACCTGATGGACTTCGAGCGAAGGCAGGGTCACCTCCTTAGGTATCATATGCCCGTAGTTAGCGGTAGGGGACTGAAAGTTGAGCGTAAGGGTTAGCAGGGAGGAGAAGCTGGAGAGGCTCCGGGAGATAAGGGAGACGGTTAACGAGTTTCCGATAATCCCCACCTTCAAAGACGAGGCGAGTGTCAGGCTGAGCCTGGAGTATGGTAACATCGATTTTGTCGCGAACCTCAGGTACTGGTCAGGACACCCCGGGGAGTACAGGGGCATCTTCCCACGCCTCAGGGTATCCCCCATAAAGCCGTGGTGCAACGCCACGGCCGGGTACTCAATCAGAGCCATGAGCTTCGATGAAGCCCTAGACGCGATAAACAAAGTCGTAGAAGATGAGAGGGGGAGGCATGAGTTCATATACTTCCGGGTGATGGGTCCCTGGCTTCCCTGGCCCCAGAAGAGCTATGTCGATGATGCAATGAAGGAGTACAAGGAGCTAGAGTACGAGCTGTCTAGACCCGACGAGTATGTGAGGAGTGACCTTCATGATTATTAGCGAGGTTGAGTCTGCCTCCGAGTTCTACAGCGAGCTCCGGGGAGATCCTCCCAGCGAGGAGGAGATAGTATCAGACAGGGATTTCGCGTGGATCAAGTATTACAAGCTAATGCCGGTCACGTTCGGCTTCGAGATAGAGCAGCTCGACACAGACGTATGCTCATCTCTAAGGTTCGCCTATGAATGGCATTATGACGGCTCTGGGCCCTACGAGACGGCGTTGCCGCCCTCTACGTACCCGGGCAGGAAGCTCAAGGGCTTCATAGACACCTGCAGGACTACGCCTGGCTGCACGTGGAATTGGAAGAGCGAGATCAGTCATCCTGGGGCTATTGGTCGTTTTGCTGGGTGTGGCTCCCACATCCACTTCCGGCCCCGGCAGGACGTGGATTACATAAGCGCCCAGTGGGTTGAGGCTTGGACCTCAGCCTACAACACCCTCGTGGAGACCGTTCCCCTAGTGCTGCCGATGTTCGCTTATGGCCGCGAGAGGGACAACGTATTCACGTTCAGGAAGGAGGCCCTCTACTGGGCCACGATAGAGAAGAGGCGCGTCTCGAATGCTACGACCCGAAGCTTCCTAGATCCAAGCTACTTTGGTCACCCTTACCACGCGGTGGCCTGGAACCGGAAAGTAGTCGAAAAACCGTTGACGATAGAGATGAGGCTCAACGAGACCCACCCCGCCATAGCCTACGAGCTAGCAATACTGCTTAACCGGATAATCCGGAAATGCTATGAGAGGGGATTCATCAGCCCCAAACTAGCGGACAGGAATCGTGTCCTCGATGAGATCGAGAGGCACACAGCCCGCTCCATCGAGAGGAATGAGAACCTCTACACCATCCTGGAGCTGGTTGAGGACATCAAGTTCATGCGAGGACGGGAGATCCCTCTGCTTAATCGGGAGTACCCCAACTACATGGAGCTCTTCAAAGACATTCTGAGACACTACGGGCACCCGTACCCGCCCATGGCGAGGGTCTGCAGGCTCTTCCTCCACGAGGGAGAGCCATGGCGCAACCCCAGTGCCATATGGAACACCTTCGTCCCCTACGGAGAGTTCAAGTGGGAACAGAACATCCCAAGCCGGTGATCAGAACGAGCCTACTGGAAGACGGGCCCCTGAGGCGCATTCTCCGGGAGAGGAGTAAGCTGATCTCCTCTCAGGAGAGGCCGGAGGACATAGTCCACAGGTGGAGGGAGCGGGGTGTACCCCAAGAAGCTATAGACATGGCACTCAAAATGGCCGACAAATGGCTTAAAAGTATGATGGAATAAAAAAGAAAAGGGGTTTAGACAGGCGACTACTCGGACATCTTAGCTTTCCAGTTCGTCGCCCACTTGACCGGGTCGGGGGCGTGGTATACCCCCGCGTCGACGCCTGCCATGTAGGCTGCCTTGACCCTGGGTCCGAAGGGGAGTCTGGCGTAGTTTGACTTCATCCTGGGCTTCGCGGCCGCCCAGGAGCCGGGCATGGTACCGACCTTCGCGGTCAGCTTCCGCATGCCTTTCGCGGCCATCTCCTCGAGTGTTCTCACCATAGTTGGTCACTACGTCTGAATTAGAAATTCTTATTTAAATTACCCTAAAATCTCTGACAGAGGATATAGGGGGGTAGGGGGGTCGGCTACCGCTGCTTACGCAGGATCCCCACGACGTGGTCGACCTCTGTCTTGGTGTCGCCCTTCAGGAGCCGGGCCACCTTGACGGCGTCACGCACGTCCCTCGAGCCGAGCTCGTCCATGACCTGCTTCGAGATGTAAAGTGCGATGGACTCATTCACGTCCTCGCGTTTGGTGAGCACGTTGACAGCAATGTCAATGAACTCGGTGTCGGTGTAAGGCTTGAACTTGAGGCGCAGGAACCGGCTCATCAGCTCCACAGGGATGCGATCAATCTTGTTGGCGCTGGCGAACACCCAGCACTTTAGTTTGATCTGGCGGTGGCGCTTGTACTTGGTCTCGGTGATGAGGCCCCGCTCCATCAGGCTGAGGAGGGCGGCGAGGTTTGATTGGTCGTCGATCTTGTCGAGTTCGTCGATGATGAGGAAGCGGGGCTTGTCTTTCTCGTTTAGTAGCACATCATACAGACCAGCCTTGCTGAGGTTGCTTCCGAGGACGAACTTGCTACGGGGCAGACGGTTAAGCTCCTCCAGCATGAGGCTCTTCGCCGAGGCCGGGACGCCGTAGAGGAGAAAATGGACAGGCTCGGGGGCGTCTATGCTCCTGATTATAAGCTCCTTTTTTCCATCGTGTCCTATGATTATGTCAAATAAGTCGGGTGGGGTATGGTTTTCCTCATCTGGGGGTTGTATCAGTCCTCGGTAGTCGTTGAGTGCCCTCTTTATGGCCTCTCTATCAGCAGTCTCGTAGGAGCAAGATTTGTTGGTCTTGAAAACTATGTTCAGGATGCCTCTGGTCACGAGGGAGTTGAGTGTTCTAGGATCTCCGTGAACCTCATACCAGTCCCAACCTGGTATTGGATATTCCCTTTCGGGGGGGTTTTCCTCCCAGTTGATTATCTCCCAGAGGAGCCGCTCTTTGTCACCGTCCTGGTCGTTCGTGAGGATCACTAGGGCCGAGTTGTATACTTGCTGACTCGAAGCGGACAGATCTAAGGACATCAAGCTATAATAAAAAAGGGGGAATTTAAAATTCTATGCTTGTGTCTGAGCCTTAATGTGGTCTGAGAGAACCTTCATGCAGTAGTTACTCATATCTACGCCCTTCGCCTCGGCGAGCCGCTTTAGAGCCTCGTAATCCTGGGACTCGAGTCCCCAGTTTATACGGGTGATGAGGAGTCCCGAGGGGGCGCCCCGCTTCTCCTTTTCGGAAACAATCCTGTCCAACGATTTCTTGAAGACTTCGAGGCCCTCAACCCTAGCTTCCTCCGCGAGGGTACTCTCAACCTCCGGGGAGAGGTTCATCCTCGCGACCTTCAGGGCGTCCATAAGGGGAACGGTTCCGCACTGAACCTCGCTCTGCATGGCCGGCGACAGGTCGGTCATCGTGCGCCACCTGCTCAGGGCCATTTTGTCCTTCCCCAATTCCCGGGCTAACTCCCTGAGGCTCATCTCGCTCCGTTCCAGTCTCCGCCTCACCCACCACCCCATGGTGACGGGGTCGACGTCCTTCCGGTGGATGTTCTCGCTGGCGCTGGCGTCCATCGCCTCCTCTAAGGTCATCTCCCTGACGATGCAGGGGATCTCCTCGAGGCCCGCCTCCTTCGCGGCGAGGAACCGACGGCGTCCGATATCCACCTTATAGATGTCGCCGACGGCCCTGACGATTATCGGCTGGATGACGCCCTGGGCCTTTATGCTCTCTACCAGCTCTAGATCCTTCTCGTCTCCGAAGCCTTCCTCGGCTCGGATGTTAAGGTCACTTTCCCTGATCTTGTCGAGGGGAATCATGATGTACATCGGTTCCAAACTATATCGCCTCCTTGGCTTTCTTCCTCTCAAGTTTCTCCTTCACCGCGTCGTTTACGAACTTCTTCGGGTCTCCTCCGAGTCGTATGATCTTGTTGTAGCTGGCCTTCTCTATGTAAACATTCGACATAGTTATCCGAATGATAAAAAGAAGAAGAAGAATATAAACCCTCTTAAATAAGATTAAACCCGGTTTGCCTCGCCCAGAGACCCTCAGGCATTTACTTTTCCTCGTTTGAAAACTGGTCGAGCCATTTCTTAGCGTTCTCACAGCCCTCCTTAGTGAAGGGAGAGGAGTAATGATATTCGCCTATCCAGATCTCGATCTTCCAAGTCATTCCTTAGCGTCCTCCGAATTATGGAATGGTATCGCGGGGTATGTCTGGCCTTCCTCTATTGCTTTTTTAATTCGCCTTCTACAGTATCGGCAGACGGTTGACCTATTAGCGTACCGTCCACTTGAAGCAAAGTCCCTACCACACACCGCACATGGGATAGGTGTAAGTGGCTGAACCCACATACCGTTTTTATCAGGCATCATCCTTCTCCTCGTTTGCTTTATGGACCCCGGGGCCTTCCCTAATCTGGTATTCCTTCACCGCCCTGTAGAGGTACATCCAGCCACACCCACAGTTATCACAGCCCTGAACCCTGTCTGGGTAAAGCCTCCAAGGACAGGCATCGCATGGCGGCTGAACCGGGATCTTATTAAGCTGGGCGTAGATTTTCAGCTTCTCCTTAGCGGTCTTGGGCCTATGCCTCTTCTCATGCATCTCCTGGGGTGGTTCGCTACTCATCAACGGCATCCTTCGTGTCCTCCTCGTTTGCTTTTAGGTCCGCCTCAGCGATTCGATCTAGGGCAGCCATGAGTTGAGGATCTATCATGTCCCTAGTTAGTTTCTTAGGGAGAAACTCTTTACCGATGATTATTTTCCTCATTCCTCAGTATCCTCCGAATTTAGGATTCCATCTATTATCTCATCAGATACGTGATATAAACCTAAGTCCCCTTTCTCTCGAAGCACACTGTAATCTAAAAGTGATTCACACCAGCCAGCTACCTTATTCCACGCAAGATATTCCTCCGGCGTCTGTGCCTCATCTTGAAACTTTAAGGCACGGCGCTTCATCTTCTTAACGAATCGCCTTCTCCAAGCTGAAGGACTCCTACCCACCCTTAGCGTCCTCCTTTAAATGGACGCCCCTTAGACTTTTCCCTCTTACCTCTATGCCATGATCTTGAAGCAAGTCTACGAATCTCTGGGCCTTCTCGGTGGATGGCTCCGGTAGCCCACAATTCTTAGAGTCGAAGCCGAACCAGACGTACTCTAGGGTTCCTTGCTCGTGTAGTTTCAGCACCATCTCGACGAAGTCTTCTAGGTCGAAGTCCAGGACGGGCTCGATGGTGAGCACCTTACGGGAATATTTCAGGTTCAGGAAGTCGTGGAAGCGCATAGATGGAACTGGGGCCTTGGAGATATTCCTGTAGCCTTCGTCCCTATTTGTCTCCAGCGTTGTGAGAAGTATCACCTTATCCGTGTTCTCTTTAAACCAGTCCAGGTAGAGGTTGAAAACGGATGGACACTTGCTCTGGAAATAGTAGGTCTTCGACATCCGTGGCTTGTGATTGTCTATCGCCGCGAATGTCCTCCTCACAAAGTATCTAGGACAGAAACATATGTCCCCCTGCCCAAAGACGAATACTATGGGAAAGCTAGGTATCTTCTTTAGCCGTTCAGGGTGGGTGTGTGGGATATAGTTGTAGCATTTATCGCATCCGATGTTACGTCCAACTCTTCTCAGCACTCGTTTGAAGCTTTTCTCGCAGTAAACACAGTCAAATTTACAGCCTAAGAAGCTATTCCAGGTCTTAGTATCGGGGTACATGTTACTCATTTCTTGTCCTCCATTATCTGGTCTAGTTGGACTACCCCTTCGGGGACTGGTTTATACTTGCCTCGGACACGTTGACGCGCCATCTCTGCATACTCTGAGTTTATCTCGATGCCTATGAAACGGCGGCCTAACTTTCTGGCTACTCTGAGAGCGGTGCCTGAGCCTGCGAAGGGGTCAAGAACTATGCCGCCAACCCAGTTGGCTTCTTCGCAGCCACAGTCAGACCAGCCAACGGTATGATGAACGGCATTAACCCGGGGCAAGCCATTATAATGAGTTAGATTATCTCCGCCATCTCGCCTTCCCATGATTGATCCATCTCCATGTACGGGACTCTTCACATGTTCCGTTTTGCTAATCCGTTCTCGTGGTTTTCCGCATCGACTGCATATCCACCGTGGACACCCGGCCTTCACGATGGGCTCAATAAGTTTCGGGGGGAATGTAGAAAAATGTGCGCCTTTAAAGGGCATAGTTGGGATGCGCCAGAGATCGCCTGGGTTCTTGCCTTTGGGGTGGTATTCCTTCGTGTGAAGTGGATCGGTGTAGCTGAAGTTTCCGATTCGTCCGACGGCTATGTCGTGCTTTGTCAGCTTCTTCTCTTCTACCTCCCATATGTCGCCGGGGTTCTTTCCTCGTGGGTGGGGTATGTTTTTGACCTTGAAGCCTCTCTTCTGCTGTCCAAAGCCCATAGTCTCATCATGCTCATGGTCATGCCAACTCTTCTTCTCTCGCTCCTCGAAATACCATTCCTCATAGTTTTCTGCTAGGCTTTTCACCATATCAGCGCTTCTTGAGCCCCTGTCTTTGGGTGATTTCTTCTTACCCCTTAACGCAATCTGTTTTTCTCCACCCTGTTGATTCATCACATTAGGCTGAGTGATCCGCTGAATTGTCGAGGCAGAGTGCGGCACACGAATTGAGTCGAGGTCAAAGTAGTAGCGCCGCTGCTTGGCGAAGAGAAAGATATGCTCGTAGGCACAGGTGAGCCTGTCTTTTACCGAAGAAGGCATGTGATTCACTTTATGCCAGATTATGTCTGATCTTAGTATCCAGCCGTCGTGCTGTAGGGCGATAGCGACTCGGCTGGGGATCATGAGCTTCTGCTTAGGCTGAAGCCAGTTAGATTTAGTTGGAGTTATTGATGGTCGTTTATGCTCTTGTTTTCTCATTCCACTTGCGTTCCCGATTCTTTTGTTGAAATCCTCGTTGATGTTTCCATGTCCACTGCAATACGAGTCTCCTAGATTTAGCCAGAATGTACCTGTGGGCTTCAGCACCCGTTTGATCTCTCGGCATATCTCGACGAGGTGGTCGATGAATAGCTGGGGGTGGGGTTCGAGACCGAGGCTGCCAAGCCAAGCCCCACATTTAGAGCAAAAGCTAGATTCTGTAGAATCATATGCAGAAGGATTGTCTTTGTAAGCTTGTTTAGACTTTTGATTTACTATATCGTTCTTGCTTCTTTGTCTTGGTGGTGGTGCTGGCTTTGAAAAATCATGGTTACATGTAGAATCGCCGCCCCAGACCAGTACCGTTTCTTTTCCATATGATCTTAATCCCCAGTAAGGAGGGCTGGTCACCACGAGGTCGATGCTGTCCGCTGGCCAGGTCTGCATGACTTCGACGCAGTCGCCGCACAGGATTTGATTCAGTGGCAGATCTCCCATCTCTATCTCCACGCCTTGATCCCTTTCTCCTAGACACCTTGCCTGACGACCCGGACGCCTGCCTTGGTAAGGCGGCGGGCCAGCTTCTCCGCGGCGTCGACCAGAGCATGCCCGCTGAGGAAGGGCTTCAACTCATCCAACATCCTCCCCCAAGGAAGGTATCCGCCGCGATCCTCGGCGACGCCCAGCAGCTTACTGAAGATGTCCTGCTGCAGGCGAGCATACTCGTCCTCATGCCCCGGGGCATAGGCGGTGATGGGTCTCTGAGGGTTCCCCGGGTCCTTACGGTGGACATAGCCCTCCACCCAGACCCGAAGGAGTTCGCTGGCACTCTGGCCGTCACGCTCGCAGATCTCCTGGAACTTCTTCCACGTGGGTATGAACCACGGAGGAGCGTAGATCTCGTGCTGCTCACCATCAATGTAGAAAGTGGCACGGGTTCTCTTCGGGGATGTCATGTTTCCCCCCCTCTTCTTATCCAGTAATGGATATCCATTAATGGATACTTTCCTGATCTTACACTTACACAGGAAAAACTCTCAAAACTTGAGACTGGCATCTTAGTCGCCTCCCTTCTTCATGCTCACGTTGCCCTTCCCGTCTATCTCCACGAACTGGGGGAGGACTCTCCTGGTGGTCGTCGGGTGGTATCCCTGGGTCTTCAGGTACCGGATGAGGGCGTCCACGGTGACGGGGTCCGGGGTCACCTGTATGTATTCCTTGATGATCTTGTTCAGCTTCCACTTGCCCCGGCGGGGATCCCACTTCCCCGGTTGGCTGCTACCCCTCACCTGCCTGTCTCCCTCCTGCTTTCACGCATCTCATGGTAGGCTCTGGCGACTTCTTCTTGGGAGGCGCCCTCTAGGGCCCACACATTGGGGCGGGGGCCTCCCCTGCTGTTTTTGACCTTGCTAACCTTCAGCGCCGGCACGATGAAGCCTAGGGACTTCAGTTGCTTGAGGGCCCTGTAGGCGGTGGCCTCGGGCATGTCCAGCTCGTTTTGAAGAGTCCAGGCGGTGGTGGCTCCATGGAGGCAGAAGTAGGTGAATACCTCGCTAATGGCGCCGCTACTGAATATGCTTCTTAGTTTTGAGAGGATTGTGTGCGTGGATTCGCTCTCACGCTGTTTGAATAATGCTTTGAAGGCATATACTATATCGTATACCGGGTTGCCTTCACCGCTTGACAGTGTTATCAGCCTCCTGTGTGGCTCTGCGTCTTCTCTTCTCTAGCTTTGTCAGTTTGTCCATCAGGGCGAGGCAGATCAGAAGCTCCTTCGGCTTGTAGATTCCTCGTTTGACTCGTTCTATGGAGCCATGCTTTGCGAGCTGGTAGAGGGCGATGCTTACAGCGTTATAGCTGAGACCCGTGTCCTCGGCTATCCTTTGGCCTGTTTCGTGCCCCCTGAGCAGGCTCTTGAGGACGGCCTTCTGCGTCGGAGCCCTGTCCTTATGCAGCACCAGCTTGAGGTGGCTAAGTGAATCCATCTCAGCCTCCCCGTGCTATGGGTATGAGGGCTATCCTCTGCCCGGGCTCAAAGCTGAGCTCCTTCACCATGGTCATGGTCTCCTCGTCGACGACGAAGTAGCGGCCCCGCTCAAGCTGGATCATTTCCTTGACCTCCTCGGGGCTCAGCTCGAGGGACTCGTGCCCCAGCTCGTTCAGCACCCTCACCTTTACCTTCTCCAAGTTTTCACCTCCTCCTGTAGTCCATTCTCAGAGTCTCAGGGCTCTCCCTTATGGTCTGAACCACGCTCACTATGTGGTCAGGCAGGGGGAGCTCCCTCTGCCTCAAGACGCATATCCGCCTGAGGTTTCCGTCGATCCACTTACGCGCTGTGCCGTCGGCGTCGACTCTCCAGTAATCGCCTAAGCTATCCTCGAGTTCCAGGTATCCGTCTTTCCTATACCTTGCGTACCCCTCCTCGCCGAGGAACTCTTGTAGGAAGGCCTCGGCCCTCCCTGTGGCCTCCTCCTTCTGCTCATCGTAGCGCATAATGTAGCTGTCGATCTCGGGGCGCTGGCTCTCCTCGAGGAACCGGGACACGGTCTCCATCTCGGCCTCTATCTCGTTCAGCATGGCGAGATGGGCGTTCTGCTTCCTCCTGAGTTCCTGGAGCTTCTTCTGGGTCCTAGTCCTCAGAGACTTGATCTGGCTTGGCGTGATCCGCTTGTACCTCACCCTGTAGACTCCTGTGGGAAGAACCTGTATCTCCTCGTAGTCGCTACTCATCTAGCCCTCAGCCTCTTTCTTCTTGAACAGGATGGCTATCTTGTCGCCGGTGCGGTATACCTTGGCGTCTATGTGTCCCTCGAGGGCGAGGGCTACGAGTCGGCGGTACCACCAGTTATTGCCGTGGCCGAGATCCGTCTTCACCCTGGCCCAAGAGACTAGGGTTCCGAACTCCACGTAGCCGAAGGATATGTTGATGCGTTCTAGGAGGGCCTTCGAGGCGGGTCCCAGTTCATTAACACTCATTACTAGGAGACCTCCATGTTCTTGAAATTCAGGTCCACGAACACGTTCTCCTTAACCCTCTTGATTGTCTTCATCCTGACCAAGCCACCGGTTACATTACCCAGCCACGCGATAAACGGGGGAGAACTCGTCTCATATGGGGACATGCTGGCGCCGCCTGGAACCGAAACGACCTCCCCAAGAGGTAGGTGTCGTAGATGGGTTCTCTCAATCCACCCGGAGAGCTTCAAATCGTTCAGATACCTCTGGACCCACAAGGCTGCATGGCTGCCTTCGGTCAGGGGCGAGTTCTTGAAGCAGAAGTCAAACTCTTCCCCATTGTTCTTGATCCGCAACTTAAGGTCGTTCACCCAGAGATCATGTATTCCCTCCGCCGAGAGGATGCCAATTATCTCGGCTAGCTCGATCACGTTCCTGCTCTTGCCCCGGTTGAACTTCAATTCAACCTTACGGCTAGCCGTGTTGTATATCGTCATGTACTTGTGGGGGTTCTCCTTCTCACTAGGATTCGATACCGTCGACGAAGCCCGAATGTACTGAATCAGGGGAGACACGACGTCGCCGCCCTCCCTCTCTATGAGGTAAAGGCTGTTCGTGGGGATAGCTGCCCGGCATAGAACTTCGCTCATGGCTTCGCCTCTCTCCTGATGAAGGGGAGTGCCTCCTGCTCTCCCTTCGAAATGGCCTCCGTGATGCGCTCGCTGACCGTCTGCTCGCGTCCGTCGGGCAGCATCATGACCATGTGGTCCGTGAACTCCTCGACGACGCCGCTGACGCCCATGATCACGGCATAGAGGCGGCGCTCTAGGTAATCATGGAAGAACCTCCAGCTCGTGGACTCTAGGTACTTCGGCCCCTTCTTCTGCTTCACGTAGATTTTGGGGACCTCGAACCGGAAATGGAAGACCTTGATGTCGCCGCCACCGCTACGGTCGACCACCTCGAAGGCGAGTATGTCCCGGCCTCCCTTGGTCGCCCATGCCCTGGTGTCTATTCCCGCCTCGACGAGCAGACCCTCGATCATACCCCTTAGCCTGATTGCGCTTAGGTGGCTTCCTCGACCAGGGAGTCTCTTGAGCTGCTGCGCGGTTAGTATGATCCTATGATCTTGGCTCATGGCTTCGCCTCCTTGGCAGACTTCGCTAGCTCTATGAGGTGGGGGTCCAGAACCTTACCGCAGTTCAGACATATTTTGCAACTTGTCGGAACTTTGGCTTTGCATCTAGGGCAGGGCTTGAGGTACGGGCTGTGGGCTAGTATGATATCTCCCACCTCTCGTTCTCGGCCACCCATTTGGACTTCAGCAGATTCAATATGGCTTCGTTGTACTCCTCGAACCGCTCCTGGGGGAACCCGGGTCTAGGGATCACCCTCACGTTTTTTCCGTACTTGTAGATGCTGAGGTCTTCTAAGGGTAGGCCGTTGGCTGCCAGGGTGGCCTTGACATATTCCTCATCCGGATCCACCTGAGGAGATTCCTCGGGAGCCTCCTCAGGAGCCTTCTTCTTAGGCTTCTTAGGTTTCTTTTTCACCTCTTTTTCTATAACCGTGAAGTCTGCGTCCACCGCCTTGGGTTTAAAGGGCGGTTTCACATCTCTTCCCTGTTTCTTGTCCCAGAAGTAGTCCAGCCACTTCTTTATCATGGCCTCCGGCATGACCGCCCGTTTCGCGTTCCTCTGCGCCATGCTGAGGGCCTTACGGCGGCAGAACCGGTCGAACTCTAGGTGGGATTTGAATCCTCCTTGGCCGTCTGGGATCTTACCACCTTTTTCGTTTCTGTCGTAGACCTGCATCTGCTCCGGGACTTCGGCGGTGCCGAGGGCTGTTAGGTTGTAACGTTCGTTACACCCTCGGACGGTGGCGCTCCAGTACATCTGGTTATCCATCTGGATTCGCTGCCAGTCTACCCAGGGCTCCACCCCTATGTCCCCCATGTAGAAGGCTATCAGGTTCACGCCCTTGTAGCTGAGGCCCTTCTTCCCTTGGACAACGTAGACAAGTTCTTCTACGACATCGCCCATAGCCTCGGCTACTATCTGCAGCTGATCCTGACGATCCATCTCAAGGAAAACCTCAGACTTGGGAACGATGATCTTACCCTCTTCAACCATCAGCCTCAGCCTCCTCGGACTCGCCCTCCTCCTGGAGGCGTGCCCAGCACACCGGGCCTATCCCACGCTCCACGCTCACGGGGTTGGTCAGCCATCTGCCACATATCCGGCACCTCACGACTCTAGTCGATCCCTCAACTACTCTAGTCGATTCCATCTCAGCCCTCCTCTGAGACCGCGAGGGCCTCGTTCAACGCGGCCACAAGTTTGTGGGCTTCGGGCAGAATCAGGGTTATTGAACTGTACAACTTTATCTCGCCCTTATCGCGCGTGTAGCCCTTTTCCCATCCCTTGAGGGTGTATTCGCGGGCGTCCTGGAACTCCTCTCGGGTTTCGTACTCTCCCTCGAGGGTCTTTATCACAACAAAGGTTTCTCCACCTATGGGATTAATGGTCTCCAAGAGAACCGTGAAGGGCTCATGGTTGATCGCGTCGGTCGCCGTGAAGATCTTGCTATAATTTACTCCCATTTATCCTCGTTAAAACTGGTCCATTTTTTGGACTTCCTTTTTAAAGTTTTCGCATGTTTTACGCCGATTTAGTCCAAAAAATGGACTAACCAAGGGGGTGAGACCGCCTGGTAGCGGGTCTCGACCATCTTTACGTGTCCCTTCCTAAGGAGTTCTTGGAGGACATCGTTCAGCTTAGTTCGTGAGCAGCCTGCGACGCGGAAGATGTCGGTGAACCTCTGCGCCCCTCCGGCCTCGAATAGAAACCACCAGACCCGCGTCTCTACGCTGAGGCTGCATAGTGACTTCAAGAAATCCCTTTCTTCTTCCTCGCGGCGGCGGAGCTCGGTGTAGGCCCTCAGGAGTTTACGTAGGGCTCCGACTATGAGGGCCTCTGAACTGAGTATCTTCTCCTCATCGAAGGCCTCCACCGACATCTCTTGCTACGCTCCAGATCAAGCCCTGGAGAATGCGTGCGTATGTGTAGCTTATACGCACTGAAGTTATTCGGGTAATCAGTATATTGCTTTTCGCTTACGTAAACGTTAAATCCTGGGGCCTAGTGCCCTCAGGAAACGGGGTTTCTATACACGGAAATGACAAATATACATGGGACATTCCCTTTCTAAGTGGACGTTTAAGGGATTTTGTCACTGACAGCGCAATTCCATCCTCAAATTTACGCGCGCGAGCAGGGATAAAAACGAGGCGCATGTTCTTGGAGTGGAAATGGGTGAAAGTGTGTCACTCACCCAGATCCTTGAAGCTATCCTCCGTCATCAATTCATCGTCTATATCGGAAAAAATATAGAG
>Ga0315533_1000810_pt1 | contig 25485 bp, 23 predicted proteins | sample SalMarSW160130MG_FD_203081 | JGI IMG/M metagenome (GOLD analysis project Ga0315533, IMG submission 203081) | Salt marsh sediment microbial communities from the Plum Island Ecosystem LTER, Massachusetts, United States - Salt Marsh Sediment SW1601-30 ... | reverse complement strand
GCTACTTTAATAAAAGACGACAAGATCCTTACACAGGGATTCCATCAGTCAGAAATTACCATAGAAACTGAATATATTCTGCCTGCACTGGAGTTTGAAATAACAGCCTTTCCAAATCCAGCAAACGATTATGTAATCCTTAAAGCAGAACAGTTTGAAGGCCTGCATTATTATCTCTTTACTATGGAAGGCGGGCAAATTCTGGAAGGATTACTGGTTTCAGACCAAACCGAAATCAATTTCTCTCTATTAACACCATCTATATATTTCCTTAAGGTCATAGAAGGTAATAAAGAACTAAAAACTTTTAAAATCATTAAAAAATAAAGCCATGAAAAACGTTAAATCTCTAATAATTAATTGTATTGTATTGCTGTTTACAGCATTCACAATTTGCTTTGCGCAGGCACCCGGTAAAATGAATTACCAGGCAGTATTGCGTGATGCTTCCGGAGAGATCCTGAAAAATTCACACGTCACACTTAATATTTTAATTCTTCAGGGAAGTTCTTCCGGTTCTGCTGTCTTTTCAGAGACCCATTCAACTTCTACGAATGCATTTGGGCTTGCAGACTTAGAAATAGGTTCCGAAGACCCCACAGGTTTTGCAGGTATTGATTGGGCAGACGGACCCTACTATGTTAAGATCAGGGTTAACGGAACCGAAATGGGAACCAGCCAGTTGCTGAGCGTACCTTATGCATTGTACGCGAAAGAAGCAGGAGGCACAGGAAGCAGTGTCTGGTCAGGATCGGGAGACAATATCTATTACAATAACGGGAATGTCGGAATAAATGCATCAGATCCAAAGTCAAAATTAAGTGTTGGTTCAAATGGCAGGTCTAACTCTTCTATTTTCACTTATAATAATCAACCGGATGGAAAAGGTTTAACCAGCGATGCATCAGGTGAAAGAGGTTATGCTGTTTATGGAGAATCATGGGGATTAAATGGAATGGCTATAGTAGGTCATGCAATGAATTATCATGAAAACAGCAACTATGGGGGGTATTTTCGGACAGATGGCACCGAAGGAATCGGAGTTTTTGGTTGGGCTACAAATGATGGCCGTAACCGGAATATAGGCGGATGGTTTAATGCACGTGGTGAGCTTGGTATTGGTGTTTTAGCCAGTTCTCCATGTATAGGAGGATCATTTTCAGCTACGGGAGATAATGCTTACGCCGGGGTCCTTGGTTCGGCATCAAATAATACCGGGACAAACTATGGTGGCTATTTCACTGCGGACTCATATGGTGTATATGGCGAAGCATTAAGTACCGAACAAGGCAACAATTATGGTGGATATTTTAAGGCAAATGGTACGCGAAGTAATGGTGTATGGGCTGAAGGAAACTTAAGAGGTGGATATTTTACCTCATTGAAAGATGACGGAACTGTTTCCTATGGAGTGATAGGAATTGCAGAAAGTACATCCACGATAAGAAACTATGGTGGTTCCTTTACAGCAAAAGGAGTAAATGGTGTGGGTGTAAAAGGTGAAGCAGATAATAGCAAAGGTGCTAACAATTGGGGTGGCTTTTTTACTTCTAATGGATTATATGGTATCGGCGTTAGAGGATATGCTACCAACACTGCCGATAACCAAAGAAACTATGGAGGTTATTTCGTAGCTGCAGGGAAGGTCGGTTTAGGAGTATATGCTGAAGCCAAAGAGTACGCAGGAATAGGTGTGATAGCTTATGGCGGGCTTGTTGATTTTCATGCAAGTGGTCCTGGCACAGATTATTCTCCATTTACCGGTGCTCATGAAGTGAAATTAACCGAAAATTTTCCAGTTAATGCAAAAGAAGGTATGATAGTCTCAACTATTGGCAAAGCTAAAGCACGTATTGATCAAAATGGTTCAATATCTATCTCATCTACGTTACCAACTATAGATCTTTCCAATAAAGTCTCTGATAAAGCTGTATTTGGAGTTTTTTATAGAGAAATCGATAAGCCTGAAGATCACTGGAATACAGAAGATTTTCGTCTTGCTTTAATTAATGCTGTGGGAGAAGGCAGAGTACTAGTAACAAATATTAATGGCGATATAGAAAACGGAGACTATATCACCTCTTCTGAAATTCCTGGATATGGAATGAAACAGGATGATGATATCCTGCATAATTATACACTTGGTAAAGCTCTCGAAAAGGTAAACTGGGATGAAGTAACAGAAACAATCGAATACAACGGAAAAACTTATAAAGTTTACCTTATCGCTGTAGCATACACAAGCGGATAAAAATAGAATATTGAAGAACTACATATAAATCATAAGAAATGAAAACACGATATTTAATAAAAAATCTAATTCTCCTGACTATTATTTTCTTTTTATTTTATTGCATTTCTGCTCTTGGCCAGGTTCCAGAAAGCTTCAACTACCAGGCAATACTTCGGGATGCATCAGGAAATGTCAGAGAAAATGAAACTGTCTCTATTGATATTCTTCTCCATGAGGGAAGCCCTGACGGATCGGCCGTTTTCAGCGAAACACACGCTGCAACAACCAATGCGTTCGGATTGATAAATCTGGAGATAGGATCGGTAAATCCGGCAGGATTTGCTGCCATTGACTGGAGTATTGGGACCTATTTTATAACCCTTGTGGTGGATGGTACCGAAATGGGAACCAGCCAATTACTAAGTGTGCCTTATGCACTATATGCTAAAACAGCCGAAAATGTTACAGGTGGAATTTCCGAAACTGACCCGGTTTTCACAAGCAGTCAAGCAGCGAATATTACAGTTGGTGATATTACTAAACTGAGTGATCTTTCAGGTGTAAACACCGGCGACCAGGATTTAAGCAGTTTGGCAACCAAAACAGCACTTGGCGATTCAACCGCACAGGTACGCAGTGAAATCCCCGATGTAAGCGGATTTGTAAGTACTGAAACCGATCCGGTTTATTCAGCAAGCCAGGCAGCAAATATTTCAGCAACTGACATTACCAACTTAGGTAATTTAAGTGGTACAAACACCGGCGACCAGAATTTAAGCGGATTGGCAACAACCACTGCCCTAATCACAGGTTTATCTGCCAAAGTTGACAAAGAAACTGGCAAAGGCTTATCAACCAACGATTACACAACAGCTGAAAAAACAAAACTTGCAGGTGTTGCCACAGGAGCAGAAGTAAACGTAAATGCAAACTGGAATGCTACAAGCGGTGATGCACAAATATTAAACAAACCAACCATTCCTGCTGCCGCCGATGGCTCCGAAACCAAAGTAACTGCCGGTACTAACGTAACCGTAACAGGCGCAGGAACAACTGCGAGCCCTTATGTGGTAAATACAACAACCTATTCAGTAGGCGACTTTGCTCAGGGTGGTATAGTTTTTTTGGTAGATGAAACCGGACAACATGGTTTGGTATGTGCTAAGGAAGACCAAAGCACAGGAGTGCGTTGGTATGCCGGTACTTATGGCAATACGCAAGCAAAAGGTGATGGAATTTATGCAGGTGAAGCCAATACCTCAATAATTATTGCAGCGCAAGTAGCTATTGGCGATGACGGCTCAACCTATGCAGCCCGAATTTGCAACGAGTTACAGATAACCGAAAGTGGCATAATCTATGGCGACTGGTATCTGCCCTCTAAATATGAGTTGAATATGATGTATGCCAATAAAGCAACCATTGATGCCACAGCAACTGCAAACGGTGGCAGTGCTTTTGCCACCTACTATTATTGGAGTTCTACGGAGCACGGTAACAACTTCGCATGGGACCAGGACTTCGGCAGTGGCGGCAAGGGCATCTACAGTAAGAACGGCATGGACAGGGTGCGTGCAGTTCGGGCTTTTTAACTATTTATCTATTCGACCGCGAAGCAGTCGATTTTTTTGAGAATTACATTTATGGCTTTATATTACAAATTACAGGTTTTTAAAAATGTTTACACTCTTGTCCAAAAACTAATACATTATGAAGAAAAAAATATACATACTAATAGGGTTAATATTGTCTTTTATTACTGCTTTTGGGCAAGTTCCCGAGGCATTCAACTACCAGGCAGTATTGCGCAATGCATCAGGAAATGTCAGAGAAAATGAAACTGTCTCTATTGATATTCTTCTCCATCAGGGAAGCCCTGCCGGATCGGCTGTTTTCAGCGAAACACACTATGCAACAACCAATGCATTCGGACTGATAAATCTTGAGATAGGATCGGTAAATCCGGCAGGATTTGCTGCCATTGACTGGAGTATTGGGCCCTATTTTATAACCCTTATGGTTGATGGTACTGAAATGGGAACCAGCCAACTGTTAAGTGTTCCTTACGCCCTGTATGCAAGGGGTGTTGAAAATGTGGACGATGCGGATGCAGATCCTGAAAATGAATTGCAAATTATAAGTATCAGAGAAGATACAATTTATTTAAGTAATGGCGGATATGTAAAACTGCCAGAGGGATTTAGCGGTGATTACAACGATCTGTCAAACAAACCGGAATTTGTAGCATCTCCCAATGTATATATAGGAAACGCTGCAGGAAAAAGTAATACTACAGGGTATGAAAATATTGCTTTGGGAGATTCCTCCATGTATGCAAACACTGATGGCTACGACAATGTTGCCCTGGGTTATTGCGCTCTGAAAAAAAATACCAGTGGTTTTGCAAATATTGCGAACGGATATATGGCCATGTATTCAAACACTACAGGATCAGATAATATTGCGAACGGATATGAAGCCTTGTATAAAAATACCGATGGTTGGGGAAATATTGCCAATGGTTATTTTACGCTTCATGATAATACTTTAGGCACAAACAATACAGCAAATGGTTTCGGCGCTTTAAGTTCGAATATAACCGGAGACCACAATATTGCAACAGGAGCGTCAGCGATGTTCTCTAATACAACCGGTGATAATAACATTGCATTTGGCTCCGGCACTCTATCTTCAAACACAATGGGTAATATAAACATTGCTATAGGAACCCAGGTGCTTTATGCAAATACAAAAGGTAATTTTAACATCGGTTTAGGATATTCGGCACTTCAAAAGAATGATTCCGGAAACTACAATATAGGTATTGGGTATAACGCACTTAATTCTAATATTTCGGGTGGTTTCAATATAGCATTTGGAACTTCAGCACTCGGAAACAATACCGAAGGCTTTTACAATGTAGCACTGGGAACATCAGCCCTGCTTCACAATACAACAGGAATCTATAATATTTCATCTGGTTATCAGACACAATATCACAATACCTCGGGAAATCGAAATGTAGCGTATGGTTCTAGGGCACTCTATTTCAATTCAACAGGGAATAGAAATACCGCATTAGGAGATAGTGCCGGCTATGATATTATGACAGGTTCGAATAATATTGCGATAGGATATAATACCCAGGTACCTTTTGGTAATGCAAACAATCAGATACGATTAGGAAATACCGATATTACTTATGCTGGTATGCAGGTTGCCTGGACAGTAACCTCAGATATTAAATGGAAAGAATCTATCAGGGATCTTCCCTATGGTTTGAATTTCGTGAATAAGCTGAAACCTGTCGATTATATCCGGAAGAACAATCAAGACAAGATACGCGAAGCAGGCTTTATAGCGCAAGACGTAGAAGTTGTGATGGATGAATTGGAAATTGTGAACAGCGGTCTGATCAGTAAAGGATACGATGGTTCTCTTGAACTGAGGTATAATGATTTCATACCTATACTCACCAAAGCAATCCAGGAACAACAGGCAATTATTGAAGATCTGAAAGCACGGATCGAAACTTTGGAGGATCATCACAATTCGAAAACATCAGAAGACGCTCATTAAAATATTCCAAACATCGAATTAACAAATACAAATTAATAACCAGTTAATGCAATAAGTATTCATCTTAAACTTTAAAATCATGAAAAGCAAAATTGTAGTATTATTTGTTGGTATCCTTCTTATGAGTGCCGGGTGCAATCATAAAGATGAGCCTGCAGCCGACAGGGATAAATTTTTGGGTACCTATAGCGCTGTTGAATCCTGTGGTTATGGAAATGATTCATATCCCATCGAGATTACCGAATCATCAAAAGCTGAAAATGCCATTAACATTTACAATTTGTGGGACTGGGATGAAAAGGCATATGCAACCGTTTCCGGAAGTTCCCTGATCATTCCCCCACAGATCCTCGATGGTATATCATTTAGCGGATCAGGAAGCATATCTGAAAATACATTGACCATTCATTATACCATTGCAGACTATTATGATGAAGACATGTGTTCGGCCACTTGTACTAAAAAGTAAGTGAAATTTTAAAATTTGCTATCTTTCAATAACCGGATATCATCGATGCCTTTGAGTATTTTGAATGAGCCGGTTGTTCTCTTTCCGTTCAGGAATGCACCAGGTGTGGATCCCTTCCATTTGGCAGGTTTCATTCCTGGTCATTTTTATAATACCATACTGTTCTTCCCCGGTTCAGAGCCATTCATACCTTTTTTTTTGACCATATCTCCTGCCATGTTGATTTGGGATCAAACACCACTGAATTGTAGCAAACCATCCGGATACCGGAAAATCGATTCGTAAATACGGATGAATTCCTTTATGACGAATAATAAATAAAAGTATGCGATTACTAAGAGAATCATAACAGATATAAAAGAGCCGTTTCAAAACGCATGGAATCATCGTAATATTCAGTAGAAATTAACTCAAGCGATGAAAACAAAAAGATCAATTTATAAACTACTAAAAATGAAAACAATGAAACATCTAATTATTCTTACAGCATTGTTTTGCATAGGCATAGCAAATGCTCAGCAGCAAAAAGATGTGGTTTACCTTAAAAACGGCAGTGTAATTAAAGGTACCATTACAGAAGTGAATCCAGGTTCGAACCTGAAAATTGAAACCACAGACGGGAGTTTGTTTGTGTTCGAAATGGATGAAATTGAAAGAATGGCCAAAGAGACTGTCGCTTCCCCTGTTAGCGAAGCTACTCCACCTCCTCCTGAAAAGGAAGTCAGTGAGCCTCAGGAATCCAGTACAAGCAAACCAACTTATGATTCCGATAAAACCACATTAGGCAAATTGAGTGTAGGATTTCAGCCTGCCGGCTTTCTGCAATACGGGCCTGTAATAGATCTTGGATTCAGAGTAGGAAAAAAATCTGTGATCGGACCTCATTTCAGGTATGCTTCACTGGGTCTTGCATATAATGCCATCAATGAATTCGGGAATACCTTCCTTTGTTTTGGCGGCGGTGTTAGTTTCAAACATTTTCCGGCAGAACATCAAAAGAACAAATTTTATTATGGTATTTCTGTTGATCTCCTTTTTGAAGAATTTTCCCCTGATGAGGATTATGACTACTATACAAACACATTAAGCCTTATCGCTATGCCTAATGCAGGATACAGGTTCAGGTTCGGTTCGGGATTTTACATCAATCTTGGTTTATTTGCTGGACTATATTTCGATATGTATGATCAGATCCCCGGATTTTGGGGTTGTGCAGAATTTGCTTTGGGAGTCGAATTTTAAATAAAGCGATCTGATTTCCGAATAATGTAAAATTGTACGGAGATATTTGAATAAAGTATATCTCAAATGTAATACTTATACATGTTTAGTAATTTCAAATAATTAAGAAATCCATACGCTTATAAAACAAATTCCAACAGATATCAATGTTCTCTTTCAATCAAAAAATAATCTTTGTAATATTATGGGCATAAAGCTTAGAAGTGAATACAACGAAACGAAACAAAACAGTTCAATTATTAACCTATAAATCCAGTAGCTATGAAGAATCTAATTACGCTCGTAATTTTGCTGCTTTGTGCTACCATAGCAAATGCTCAGCAGCAAAAAGATGTAGTTTACCTTAAAAACGGAAGCATCATCAAGGGAAACATCACGGAAATGAATCCCGGATCGAACCTGAAGATTGAAACAACAGATGGAAGTTTGTTTATATTCGAAATGAATGAAATAGAAAAAGTGACCAAAGAGACGGTTACTGCCCCCGGGGAAGAAAAAACTCCAGCTCCTCCTGAACCTACCGAAAAAGATGTCGAGAAAACTCCTGCATCCAAAACAACGAAAACATCATCCTCCCAGCGTTATACTGAACTGGGCAAAGTTCACCTGGGATTTCAACCTGCCGGATTTCTTCAGTTCGGACCTGTAATTGAGCTGGGATTCAGAATTGGTGATAATTTTGTTTTGAGTCCCCAGTTCAGGTACACTTCTTTGGGACTGGCTTATAATGTAATAAACGATTTTGAAAATACTCTGCTCTGTTTCGGATTAGGTGCCACATTTAAACATTTTCCTGCAAAAAATCAAAAGAATAAATTCTATTACGGTGTTGGATTTGAATATGAGTATTCAGATTTTGATGATTACGACGACTGGTATGGTAGCAGTGCAGGTATGGTTATCATAACAAATGTTGGCTACAGATGGAGATTTGGGTCAGGATTTTATATCAACCTTGGTGCATTTGCTGGAGCTTATGTCAATATCTATGATCAATGGTATGATTATGACGATGATGAACTGCATGATATAAGCGGGTGGACTCAATTCTATGGCTATATAGAATTTGGAATAGGTGTTGAATTTTAAGTAAAAAGATCTGATTCCGGGAATGATCCTATATTCATCTTCTGTTACAAAACAGGATCAGATCGTTGACAAATCGGTGCAGGATGAAATCCCTGCACCGTGTTATTTCACCTTCTACTCTTCAATGTTGTAGATAATTCCCTCTAGCTTATTGCTAAGATTAATATTATCAATAATGATCTTTTCCGGTACCTTTAATATTACAGGAGCAAAATTCAGTATACCCTTTATTCCTGAAGCAATAAGAAGGTTGCACACTTCCTGTGCAACCTGAAAAGGTACGGCGATTATGGCCGTGGTAACATTGTCCTTTTTGATGATCTCTGTGACTTTCTCGGGAGGAAAAATAGGTATGCAATAACTTTTATTTTGTTTTGAAGGATCGATGTCGAAACCAGCCACAATGTGAAGGTTTTTTTTGATGAACCGTTCGTTGTATTGCGACAGGGCCCTGCCAATATTTCCCATGCCAAATATGATAATGTTCTTCCGTGATTCTCCAAAAATGTGGTTCAATGATATCAGGAGATTTTCAATGTTGTACCCTCCCCTTTTTTTCCCTTTTATACCATAGGCAGAAAAATCTTTTCGCACCTGCACTGCAGTTACCCCTGCCACTTCACCCAGATTATGAGAATAGATGGTACTCACACCCAGTTCTTTAAACCGTAAAAGACACAGTTTATATTGCAATAACCGTTTGATATCACTTCTGACTAAGGCCATTTATTGTTCATTTATAGTACATAATTAATATCCAAATAGAAAGAACCAAATATCATATATTATTCAATAGTAGGCAATTTAAACTAAATTCTTGATTCAATCTTACAAATTTATTGTACTTTTTTTCACAAAAAATTGATTTACTACGTGAAAAAACGTATTTTTATTTGTTGTTGTGATATTTGGTACATTATAACTTAATGTCAAACTTATCAAGACATGAGAAAAACACTTGCTACCGGTGTCTGCTTTTCTCACTCAGACAGTAATCATTCTCACTCATTCGATTATCAGGAACTCTATGATTCTGTTGAAATTGTACCTGAAGTAACAAAAATCTGGAATTTCTCAGAAAATCCGGTCCCGAATCTGGAGTTTTTTATTGAAGAAATTAAAAAGTTCAATATTGACCGTATCATCATCGCAGGGTTCCGGCCAGGATATTTCAAACCATTTTTTGCCAAAGCACTTCAAAAAGCAGGGAAAGCTCCGGAAAATATTCTTTTAATGAATATTTTTCATGGAATCCCGGAAGGAGTACCTTATAATAAATGGGTGAAAGCAAAACTTCTATGTACCCTGTATGAGGTTCCCTTCGAGGCATCATTACTCGGCGAGCCCAATCCTGTGAATCCGGAAACCTTGATCATAGGTGGCGGAATTGCCGGAATTCAGGCCTCACTCGAGATTGCCAACAGTCATAACAAAGTGTATCTTGTCGAGAAAACAGGAACCATAGGGGGACATATGGCCATGTTTGACAAGACTTTTCCTACCCTCGATTGCGCGGCCTGTATCCTGACCCCTAAAATGGTTGAAGTAAATCAGCATCCGTTTATTGAACTCATTACTTATTCGGAAATACGATCTGTTTCAGGGGTGGCAGGCAACTACACGGTTGAAATTCTGAAAAAAGCCCGGAGAGTAAATGTTAAAACCTGTATAGGTTGCGGAACCTGTGCTGAAAAATGTCCCTCATCAGTCAAAAGTGAATTTGACCAGGGAACAAGTCTGCGTAAAGCTATTTACATGCCCTTTCCCCAGGCTGTTCCAAACAAATACCTCATCGATGCCGACTCCTGCCGATATGTAAAAGACGGTAAATGCGGAACATGTGTAAAATTTTGTCCAGTAGAGAACTGTATCAATCTCGATGAGAAGGATGAAGTAGTTGAGGTGACTGTCGGAAACATCATTGTTGCCACAGGCTTTAAACCTTTCGATGCCGGGCGAATGGAACAGTATGGTTATGGGAAGTATCCTAATGTGGTAACCTCTCTCGAGTTGGAACGACTAGTAAATGCTTCCGGGCCAACAGGAGGCAACGTTGTGCTGCGTACACAAGATAAAAAAGGAAACTGGATATTCGATGCCGGCAGTCCCGAACCCAAGAGTATAGCGCTAATCCATTGTGTTGGAAGTCGCGATGAAAACTATAATAAGTATTGCTCTCGTGTATGCTGTATGTACTCGCTTAAACTCGCTCACCTTATCGGGGAAAAATTGCCCGAAGCTGAAGTATTCGAATACTATATTGATATGCGTGCCTATGGAAAGGGTTACGAGGAGTTTTACAAGCGTATCGAAGAAGAAGGTGTGCACATTATCAGGGGGAAAACAGCAAAAATTGAAGAAAAAAACAATCACCTTTTACTGCGGACTGAAGATATTGAACATGGCCGGTTATTGGAACAATCGGTCGATATGGTTGTCCTGGCTGCAGGCCTTGAACCCGGGAACGACACAAAAAAAATCGCTTCAATGTTGGGAATATCCTGTTCCGATGATGGCTGGTTTCAAGAATCGGATGCAGTATGCAATACGAATATGACTCTGACCGGTGGAGTTCTGCTTGCCGGAACATGTCAGGGACCAAAAGACATACCCGATTCAGTAGTGCAGGGTTCTGCTGCGGCATCGAGTGTGATTCAGAGTATTCATCGAAAAACTGTTCCTCAGAGTCTTAAGAGTATTCCCCCGGAAGATATCAAACGAAGAGCTGTGATACTATCACCCTTAAACGGAGATTAAAACATGAACCGTATCGACCCTGATTTCAAAGAAAAGCTTAAACCCTTTGGTATAGGCAACTGGAACGAATGTTACCATTGCGGAAATTGCACAGCAACATGTCCTCATACTGAAGAAGGATTTCTTTTTCCCCGTAAAGGAATAAGAAGTATTCAACTGGGACTTGCTGATAGTATACATAATAACGTTGATCCATGGCTCTGTTACTATTGTGGCGATTGCAGCGAAACATGTCCCCGAAATGCCAATCCGGGAGAATTGATGATGACATTGCGGCGATACCTGACCACAGTATACGACTGGACAGGTTTAGCACGTATCTTATATACCTCGTTTCCTGCACTTATCATAGCCTTTGTGCTGGTTGCTCTTTCAATAATCGGCGTTGGATTTCTTAAAAATTTCGATAGGATTGCCATAATGGAGTTCGGACATAAATTTGAGTTCTTTGCTATTCTTTCAGTTGCCGTTATCATATTGCTGCCTAATATTTTACGTATGCTATGGTTTACCCTGGTAAAAGAAAAAGTCAAAGCACCTTTTTTCTTTTACATAACCGGCTTTGTGGATTTGATAGTACATATGTTCACCCAGAAAAAAACGTTGAAATGTGAAGAAAACAAACTGCAATGGTTCGAGCATTTTATCCTTGTACTTGGCTACTTATTGTTACTGTTTACTACTGTCTTTCTCAACTGGTTTGGTACGGAGAACCTTTACATAGTAACCACCGGATATAGTGTCGGGGCTATTACCTTCGTTATTACCTTTCTTTTTATCATAAGGCGAATCAGAAAAAAAAGTGAGTTAAGCAAGTTTTCACATCCTTCCGACTGGCTTTTTATTATATGGTTATTCCTCATGGGATTAACAGCTTTCCTTGTTCGCGTGTTTATTGATTTGAATATAATAGGCAATCATTTATGGCTGTACCTGGTGCATCTGATAATACTTGCGCAATGGGCAGTTCTTATAGTACCTTTCGGTAAGTGGACACATTTTTTATATCGATCATTTGCTATTTACATAGCAAAAATTAAAAAAGAAAATCTGATTAAACATATTGATAAAGAGTTAGTTACTGTTACAACGTAAATAATTTTTTACTATGGAAGAAATAAGAACAGGTGTCTATATCTGTTGGTGCGGTTCGAACATTGCAAAAATGATTGATGTTCAGAGAATCGCTTCAGAAGCGCAAAAATTACCAAATGTTGTAATGGCGCGCGATTACAAATATATGTGCTCCGATCCGGGACAGGATAAACTTATCGGCGATATTAAAGAGTTTAAGCTCAACCGTATTGTTATAGCAGCCTGCTCACCTCGCATTCATGAACCTACATTCCGAAAAGCCCTTGAACAAGCCGGCTTAAATCCCTATTTATTTCAAATGGCCAACATTCGGGAACAGGATTCATGGGTTCATATCGACAGGGAATATGCCACACTAAAAGCACTTTCACTAATAAAAGCAGCTGTTAGCCGCGTAGAGCATCACAAATCTCTTGATAAAAAATTTGTAGAAGTTAATCCAGCCACTCTTGTCATTGGAGGAGGAATAACAGGCATATCAGCCGCATTGGAAATAGCCGGAGCAGGAAAAAAGGTTTATCTGGTTGAAAAAACGGATGCACTTGGAGGAATTGCAGCTAAACTTGACCTTACCTTCCCTTATCTGGAAAGTGCTCGCCAAATGCTTAAACCCAGGATTAAACAGGTTCAGTTGCACAAGTTAATTGATATCTTTCTTAACGCTTCTATCGAAGAAATAACAGGGTACGTCGGTAATTTTACATCGAAAATTCGACTGAAGGGTTTGGAAAAAGAATTACAATTTGGAAATATCATTGTGGCTACCGGACTGCAACCTTTTAATCCGGCTTCGATTCCTGAATATGGGTATGGTAAGCTGCCTGACATAGTAACTTCATTACAACTGGAAGAAATGCTGATTCAGGGAAATGTGATTACCAGTAAGGGGAAAGAACCAAAAAATATTGTCATAATTCATTGTGTTGGCAGCCGAAGCGCAAAGTATCATCCTTACTGTTCCCGGACATGCTGCTCTACAGCGCTGAAATATGCCAATCAACTTCTCTCAGTTTTACCCGACTCGAATATTTATGAATTGTATGCCGATATGCGAACGTTTGGAAAAGGATGCGAAGAGTTCTATTCCGATTCATCGCACAGGAAAATACTATTTCTGATGTTCGACCAGGAGAATAATCTTCCCAAAATCAGTAAAGCACCCGAAAAAGATACATCAGAAATGATTATATCTATGCATGAAAAACTCTCAGGCGAAGATATTGAAATACCTGCCGATTTGGTTATCCTGATGACGGGGATGAAAGCCCAGCCTGACGCCAAAGATATAGCAAGGCTCACAGGTGTAAGCTTATGTGGTAATGACTTCTATATTGAAAAACATCCAAAGCTCGACCCGGTTGCTACAACCACTGATGGAGTTTATATTGTTGGGAATTGTCAGAGCCCAAAAGATATTACTGAGAGTATTGCACAGGCAAAAGCAGCAACAGCCCGCGTGCTGGCGAGTATTGCTGTTGGCAATATGGAAGTTGAAGTCACCACCGCTCATGTAAATGAGGATGTATGCTGTGGATGCCAGACCTGTATTATGGTATGTCCCTATACGGCTATTCATTTTGATGAAGAGAAAAAAGTTTCGGTTGTAAATGAGGCTCTTTGCAAAGGTTGCGGTACATGTGGATCGACCTGTCCGACAGGTGCCATCGAAAGTCGCCATTTTACCGACATACAAATATTATCGCAAATCGAAGGTTTACTTAAAACTGAAAAAGAATCTATCTAAATAGCATGAATATGGCATTTGAACCCACAATCGTATCTTTTCTCTGCAACTGGTGTTCCTACACAGGGGCTGACCTGGCTGGAACTTCACGTATTCCGTATGCACCCAACCTGCGTACCATTCGCATCATGTGTTCAGGTCGAATTGAACCCACATTTGTCTTAAAGGCATTTCGCGAAGGTGCTGATGGAGTGCTTATGTGTGGCTGTCATCCGGGAGATTGTCATTACCAGGAAGGCAACTATAAGTGCCTGAGGAGGTATTTCCTCTTACAAAAATACCTTCAGCAGATGGGTATAAGAAAAGAGCGGTTACGGTTGGAATGGATAAGTGCCAGCGAAGGGAAACAGTTTGCTGCCCTGGCTAATGATTTTACCGAAGCCATAAGGCAGCTTGGACCCTGCAAGGTAAAAACCGTGATGGATACACTAACCTGATTTCGATTTAATGAAGTAAAATAAATAGTAATTCATAGGAGTAAAAATGCATAAGGCAGATGTAACTGAAATTTAAACCCTGGAGAAAAGATTATGTCAAAAGAAAACAAAGAAAAACCCAAGCTTAAACTGGCAATATACTGGGGCGCTGCATGTGGTGGTTGCTGTGTATCGGTGCTCGATGTACATGAAAAATTATTTGATGTTGTAGCAGCTGCCGATCTGGTTTTCTGGCCGATAGCTCTCGATACGAAATACGCCGATGTGGAGGCTATGGAAGACGGTTTTATAGATGTTACACTATATAATGGAGCAGTAAGAAATAGTGAAAATGAGCATATTGCCAAATTGCTACGTCAGAAATCCAAGATTTTAGTAGCTTACGGTTCATGTGCTCATATGGGAGGTATTCCCGGTTTGGCCAATTTTCATAACAGGGAACAGATTTTCGATAGAGTGTATAACACCAGTGAGTCGACTGTCAATAAAGAAAAAACTTTACCTCAAACAAGTTTTAAAGTAAGTGAAGGAATACTTACCCTACCGGAATTTTATAATGATGTACGTCCATTGGATCAGGTTGTCGATGTGGACTACTACCTGCCCGGTTGTCCACCGCAAACCGAACGTTTTGTAGATGTGTTCATGGCTATAGCCAAAGGTACTGAGCTACCCCCGAACGGAGCTGTTGTGGGTGCCCTTGAAAAAACACAATGCGATGAGTGCAAACGAATTAAAACAGACAATAAGCGTATCAGGGAATTCAAGCGTCCTACAGAAGTAATCGATGATGGCGAAACCTGCTTTCTGGAACAGGGACTGATCTGTATGGGACCGGCAACACGCTGTGGTTGCGGTTATCGTTGCATTGAAGGAAATAGCCCCTGTCGCGGTTGTTACGGTCCTCCGTCAACATCACTTGATCCCGGAGCAAAAATGATGTCGGCTATTGCTACCATGATCGATTCAAACGATCCGGCGGAAGTTGAAAAAATTATCGAGCAAATTGAAGATCCTGCAGGAACATTCTACCGTTTTAGTTTGCCAGGATCAATTCTTCGAAGAAAACTCATTGAAACATAAACGTGATGCAACAATATACCATCGATCCCATAACACGGCTTGAAGGACACGGCAAAATAGAAATATTCTGCAATGACGATGGAGAGGTTGAGAATGTATATTTTCAGGTACCGGAGTTACGTGGTTTTGAAAAATTCTGTGAAGGCCGTCCTGTTGAAGAACTCTCCCAAATCGTTACAAAAATATGCGGCGTATGTCCGGGGTGTCACCATATGGCTTCTGGGAAAGCCGCCGATGCCGTCTATGGAACAGAGCCGACTCCTACGGCCAAAAAATTACGCGAACTGTTCTACATGGCACACTTTATTCATAGTCATACAGCACATTTTTATGCTCTTGCAGCACCCGATTTTATCGTTGGTCCTACCGCGAAAAAGGAAGAAAGAAATATCCTGGGTGTAATAGCCAGAGTAGGAAAAGAAACAGGTACGGAAGTTATTAAACAACGGCGGCTGGCACAGGAAATTCAGGCATTGCTCGGAGGACATCAGACCCATGTTGTAATGAACATACCCGGAGGTGTGAAGAAAGGATTGACGGCAGAACAGCGGGATGACATCGTGGAAAGAGCCAAAGGATTTATTGAATTTTCAAAATTCTCATTAAAGCTTTTTCATGATTTGGTTCTGGGCAACAAGGATTATGTAGATCTTATTCTTCATGGACCCTATTCTCTGAAAATCCATTCCATGGGGCTTGTAGATTCTAATAATAAGGTGAATTTCTACGATGGAAAAGTCAGGGTGGTCGATACGGAAGGCAAGGAATTATGCAAATATTCTCCCAATGAGTATATGAACTATGTGGCTGAAAGGGTTGAACCCTGGAGCTACCTGAAATTCCCATACCTGAAACAAAAAGGATGGAACGGATTCAATGAAGGTGCTGACTCGGGTGTTTATCATGCCACACCCCTCTCACGTCTTAATGCAGCAAATGGAATGGCCACTCCTCTTGCACAGAAAGAATATGAAGCAATGTACAATACCCTGGGTGGTAAACCTGTCCATTCAACCCTGGTTATGCACTGGGCTCGATTGATTGAATTGCTGTATGCTTCGGAGCATTGTCTGGAACTTATAGAAGATCCTGAAATCACTGGAAAAGAGTTACGGAACATGCCTGAAAAGGTAGTGGGTGAAGGTATTGGTATTGTGGAAGCACAGCGAGGTACCCTGACACATCATTATTGGACAGACAAAAAAGGGATCGTTACCAGGGTGAATATTATTGTGGGTACCACAAACAACAATGCAGCCATATGCATGTCGCTGAAGAAAGCAGCTCAGAATATCATTAAAAAAGGAGTGGAAGTGACAGACGGTATTCTAAACATGATCGAAATGGCTTTCAGAGCCTATGATCCCTGCTTCTCCTGTGCAACTCATTCACTGCCCGGTGAGATGCCCCTGGTCGTAAACTTCAGAAATTCTAAGGGAGAAATCATCAGATCCGTAAAGAGAAAACCTTAAACTTTGATATATGAACCGAAATGGAAAAGCCCTCATTATGGGATTGGGAAACGAAATCCTGACTGATGACGGAATAGGAATTAAGCTGGTTCGCGATCTGGAGAAACGAGTTCACAAATCCTCTTTCGACTTTAAGAATGCCAGTTGTGGAGGATTGGAAATTATTGAGATGATGGAGGGATATAAATCCGTGATCATGATCGATGCCATTAAAACTTCCGGTGGTATACCGGGAAAGATCTATCATTTCACACCCAGCCACTTCCGGCAATCGATGCATGTTTCCAATTTTCATGATATTTCCTTTATTACGGCTCTGAAATTCGGCAGGGAGTCCGGTCTTAAACTTCCTGATCAAATAAACATAATAGCCATTGAAATAGTTGAGGCCATGACGTTCAGCGACCGATTGTCTTCAGCCTTGGAAAAAAAGTATCCTGAACTATTGAAAAAAGTTCAGAAGCTCATGTTAAATATTCTTCTATCAGCAAAAATTGGAATGTTATCCAATGAATTTGTTTTAACTTGAAGATCAGATAATAAATCAACCATCAGAATTCTCTGTTTATAAAAATGGCAAAAAAACAGGAAGAAGTTATGTTTTAATTAAATGAAAGAGCTTTGATGAAATTGTTAATTTTTATTATCTTTCAAAAAAACTCTGGACAGCTTGTTTAGATAGTATCAATTTAAAATTATAGATCATGTATTCAGTTAAAGACATACTAGAAGAAAAAGGCTATAAAGTTTATTCCATAGAACCGGAAGCCACAGTATATGAGGCGCTGAAAAAAATGGCTGGGAAAAATATCGGGGCATTGCTGGTTATAAAAGACAACCAGGTTGTCGGAGTATTCTCAGAACGTGATTATGCCAGAAAAATTATCCTGAAAGGAAAATCTTCAAAAGAATCCATTGTCGGAGAGTTATTGTCTGAGAGAATATTCTATGTGAAACCAACAGCCACAACTGACGAATGCATGCAAATCATGACAGACCACAGAGTCAGACATCTGCCGGTTATGGATGAAAAAAAGGTCGTTGGTATTGTTTCTATTGGTGATATTGTGAATAAGATCATACAAGGCCATACCCATACAATAAAGCAACTTGAAGATTACATACTGGGTAAAACTTTACCTTAATTTATCTGTGCCTTTGTGAAATAAAAGGTAACTTAAAGTCCCTTGTGGGACTTTATTTTTTGTTATGAATGTATCCATCATACTCGCTCATCCTTCAAAGAACAGCTTCAATCACGCTATAGCCAGCGCTTGCATCAAAATCCTTAAAGAGCGGGGACATATAGTGAAGTTGCATGATCTGTACAGGGAAGAATTTGATCCTATACTCAATGCCGAAGAAATACCCATGGATGGCAAAACGGATAAAGTAATTGATACATACTGTAATGAAATCAGAAAATGTGAAGGAATCATTGTTATTCATCCGAACTGGTGGGGACAACCTCCTGCAATTCTTAAGGGGTGGATTGACCGTGTATTCAGACCTGGAATAGCATATGAATTCAGGGATGGAGATAAAGGAGAAGGAGTCCCGGTTGGATTATTGAATGCAAAAGCAGCAATAGTTTTCAATACATCGGATACCAGCAGAGAAAGAGAAGAAAATATTTTTCTCGATCCCCTGGAAACCATCTGGAAAAACTGTATTTTTTACTTATGTGGTATCAAGAATTTCTATCGCAAGATGTTCAGAGTTATGGTTACAAGTACAGAAGAAGAAAGGATATTGTGGTTGAAGGAAGTAGAAGATATAATGATACGGTATTTCCCTATTGACACTATTTAATTTTATTGCAAACCCTCCGGAAAAGAATTCCGAAGGGTAAAATCTCTTCATCCAGTCTAAAAGAAATAGTATACACTCAGAAGAGTCCTGAGATTTGCTACTGTTGTTGTACTTGAAGGTATAGAATTCAAATCATAACTGTTTTCATCACCAAAGCTGGCTGCTGTATATTCAAACTCCAAAGCCAGTCTTACTTTATTAATATTGTATAGTATTCTCGGGGAAATCCGTATCAGTGATTCAATATCGTAACCGAAACCAAATTTTGTATTATCAGCATCCGACATTTTCTCTTTTGTTCCAAGGTTCTTCAGGTAGCCTCCAAAAATACCAAACTGGATTTTTTCTCCATGGGTATGTACTTCTGCCCAAAAGGTAATGTTTTTAAACGCTGTATAGGTTCTTTCTCCGGTTACATCATCCGTTACTTCCTTTACTGCGAATCCACTGACAGAAAGAACATCGGATATATTTTCACCATAACGCGCCTGCAATTTAATGGTAACAGGTTTTAATTGTATTTTGGTAAATGCCATTGCAGTTATTCCGCCAAGCTTTTCATTTACTTTATAGGTATATGATAAGGTGTCATTTACTTCGATCGTTGAAGACAATCGTGGAACAATCGTTTTGTATGCTACCCCCGCACCAATTAAAAAGCTTGTTCCGGCATCTTCGTTCTTGGTTTTATAATGAAGTTGCAAATGCATATCAGGTATGTCAGAATTTCTCAGGTACTCTGATGAAGCAGCATTTTTGTCGTTCCAGGTTGAATAATCTCTTTGCGACAGGGCTGCAAGTATTATTCTAAAATCGCCGATATTCTGGGTAAGCCTGACTTGTGGATTCCGGGCAAAAGATTGCAGAGGAGTACCTGTATTGAAGGAAACGGTACCCGGATAACAATCGGTGACAAACAGAGGATTCCAGTACTGACCGGCCATCAACTCTGTGGTTTTCCAATTGAGTTTAATAAACGCATGCCTCAATCGAAAGAGATTGATATTTGCATTTGTCTGGGCAAAGAAATCACCTTCAACAAGTGCCGATGTTTTTGCACCAAAAGCATCAGGTCCGGCAATTTTTCCCGTCAATCTGGATTGAACGGCAAGAAAATTAAAATTTGGCTTTGCATTGATGTCATCGCCGTATTCATCCTGAACTTCGGCACTTGGCCAGAAAAGAAAGTGTCCTTCACGTGCCGCAGTTACCTGTCTTGTGTCAAAAAAAAAGTCACTTTTTACATATCCTGAAAAGGAAATGCCGAATTTCTTTTCTTCCTGTGTATCCTGACTAAAAACAAGTAAGGCAGGAGTTATCAGAAAAAATGCAATAAGTATTTTTTTCATATTTTTTATATTTGAATTTATAGTATGAATTGTTGTTGATCCCAATTGTTTGTAACAGATTTAGAAAGAATATTTATATGCTGTTTGAGCTGATTTGAATTTTGATCTTAGAGACCACCTTTGGCAATATTGCTTAATGCAGAAGCAAAGACCGAAAAAAGAGACTAAATATAAAGTTTATATTTTATTTGAAAGAATTCAGGATTTAGTTTTTTAATCTTATTTTTAAACCAGGATTGTGAATAACACTTAACCATTTTCTACTATGAAAAAACCAGGGATCATCGGTGGTTTGGGACCGGAATCTACCAAACTGTATTACACAGAACTTATCGACAGGTACCTGAACAGATCAGGTGGACAATTTCCTGAAATCATCATTTACAGTGTGGACATGTCCGAATTCAAAGCTTACCTGGGTAATAACGATCTGGATTCGGTAATTGGTTTGTTATCCAGGGCGGTCGATTCGCTGGCAAACGCCGGGGCCGATTTTGTTTCAATCGCTTCCAATACACCCCATATTGTGTTCGATCAGGTAAATGAAAATGCAAATGTCCCGATGATCAGCATTGTGCGAGAAAGCGCCAGGTACGCTGAAAAAGTAAGCAGGAATAAAAAAATCGGATTGCTTGGCACCGGATTCACAATGAAGGCAGATTTTTATCCTGCCCATTTTGCGAAATACGGAATGAAAATAATTGTTCCCGGCAACGACGACCAGGACTTTATCCATGAAAAAATATTTTCCGAACTGGTTGTTGGCATTGTGAAGGACAGCACAAAAAAAAGGTTTATTGATATTACCGAATCAATGATCGCTGAAAAAGCAATCGATTCCCTTGTACTTGGTTGTACGGAACTGCCATTGATCTTTGATCAAGACTATTTTGACATAAATTATATCAACACAGCAGATATCCATATTAATAGTATTATCGAATATTGCTTTAGAAAGAATTAGTATTTTTTCATTCGTTTAAAACTTTATAATTATTTGAAAATAAATTAATTAAAAATTCATGTTCGTTTCATAATAAAAATCTATTCCGGATATTCTCCTTTTCTCATTGAAAAAGGCCGGAAAGGATGAATAAAAAAATACATCATGAGGATAATACCCACTAAACTATTCTTCATCTGCCTCTTATTGTATTTCGTTAGTATAAACGAAAACCTGAAAGCTTGCACCAGCTTTGCCGTATACAGTAATTCGGGAACTATATATTATGGTATGAACTTTGATTATCAGCATGTTGAAATGAGATTTTCTATCGCAGAGAACAATGATCTTAAATATTTTCATCTCGAATTTAATAGTAATGGTTATTTTTCTTCCACTGTCGGTATGAACAGCAAAGGTTTGTTCTCTTCTTGTCAAATGTTATATCCGGAAGTCAATGAATGGCATTATCCCGGTGAAGATACCATACATATCGGTCAGTTATATTATCTATCCCTCACAAATACGGGTAGTGTTGATACAATTGTTGAATATCTTCAAATAACCGGCATGAAAGTCATTCATACCTACGGACTGACTTTACACGATATATTTGCCGACACATCCGGCAATGCAATTGTACTTGAAGTTGGCAATCCTGACCCATTGATAACAGAAATTCAAAACCAGTTTCTGGTGATGACAAATTTTCCAAATAGTGATTTTGAAGGACAACCCTATTATGAGGTTACAGGAGTTGGAGCAGACAGATACAAAGCAGCTTATGAATATATTGAGTCGAATATCGAAGATTTTAATTATGAGGATGCTTTTGAAACATTACAGCGCACAGTGCAATCGTCAGGTAGTTTTGCCACACAATGTTCTTTTGTATTCGACCCTTTAAATCTGAATATATTCATAGTAATAGAGCGAAACTTTGACAAAATATGGAAAGTTGATCTGGAAAACAGCACCATTGAAACCTATTCCGGATTTGATAGCTATCACAACCTGGTAATAGATAGTCAGGGAGTATTAGCTTCAGATCTGGAAACTATCTTCACAAAATTAAATGCAACTTATAATACAGGAAAGAATGCTATATCCTTCGCTTATCCAAATCCTTTTAATAACCACCTAAATATAGAATTTGAAATCGATGTTCCAGGTCATGTTATTCTGGATATTTATGATATAAATGGACAGAAAATTCAGACCCTTATAGATGAGCATTACAATCATGGTTCCCATAATTGTATATGGCAACCTGAAAAAATAACTCCCGGAGTCTATTTTTACAATCTTATCACTGGTGTTAAAACAGAAACCGGGAAAATAATTTTCATAGAAAATTTATAATTTTTTATACAAATTGTTATTCACGACCATATTTATTTAATTCATTCCGTAATGAATGAAATAAATACTGTTTTAACGCTTTGAAACCAAATGGAAAAATCCTGTTAACTATGAAAAACATTCCTGTATTCGTTATTTTATTATTGACCATTAGCTTCGGTTACTCTCAAAATCCAATTATCACACATATGTACACGGCTGATCCGTCAGCGCACGTTTTCGAAGGCAGGATGTACCTCTATCCGTCCCATGATCGTGATTCAGCCCGCACATTCGATATGACCGACTGGCATGTATTTTCGTCAACCGACCTGGTCAACTGGGCTGATCATGGAGTGGCTCTTGCATTAAAAGACATAAAATGGGCAAGAAAGGAAGCATGGGCTCCGGATTGTGCTTATTATAACGGAAGATACTATTTCTACTATCCTACCGACCAGGATTTTATCGGGGTAGCCGTTGGTGAAAATCCTGAAGGACCTTTTACTGATCCACTGGGAAAACCCCTGATCACAAGACAAACTCCGGGTGTTAAAGCTACACGCGATTTGATCGATCCATGTATATTTATTGACGATGATGGAACGCCTTACTTGTTCTTTGGTCAGAATGATGTAAATGCCGTGCGATTGAATGACGATATGATTTCTTTTAATGATAGCATAAAAATCGTTAAGGGTACCAATGAATTCTTTGAGGCTGTATGGGTTCATAAATACAAGGACAACTATTATATGTCCTATTCAGGCAGGGCAAATGGCAAAAAAATTTACTACGGTATGGCAGATCACCCTCTTGGACCATACGAATACAAAGGAGTCATTCTGGATGAAGTGAATAGTGGTACAAATCATCACTCGATTGTCGAGTACAAAGGACAATGGTACCTGTTCTACCACAATTCAGATCTGTTCCTGGAAAAAGAACCTTCTGATTCCGAAGAACTCCGGTACAGAGGATTCAGGAGGTCGGTGTGTGTTGATTATTTATATTACAACGAAGATGGCACAATAAAGGAAGTAATACCGACTAAAAAGGGAATACAGTCAGCTAATGTCGAACTGTTTTATTAGCCACAGCTACTTTGGCTGCAAAGGGTCAATAAATAAAGTACTCTTTCTTTTAAATTCCCAAACAACAATAACCAAATCCCAATTAAGCTCCAATGATCAAACTCCAAATTTCAAAAATTGGTTGTTAAATCAATATCTGATCCTCATTTTCTTATTTTTCTCTAATTAAGAGGTAAACTGGTGAATTGCGTTTCATAGAAAGTAAAAGCCTCAGAAAAAAGACGGCAGTTGAAACGCATTTTTCATCTTATCTCTTATTCCCGGTGCTTCACCCCGGGCTGAAATAATTTCGCCCCTTCAGGGCTTTTTATACCAAGGACTCATGGTTGCAACACGATCAAATTTTAATAGTGTATAATCGATTAACTGAAGTTATATAACAAATATTATGTCAGTTGATTAACTTCATTTCATCGATTCACCGATTCACCGAATAATCATTTCCCAACAACCCAACAACCCAGCAACAAGCAACCAACTCCAAACTCCAAACTTCTCCACCAACTCACCCAAAAACATTCAACCTACTAATCTTTAACATTTCATGACCAATTTTTATCTCCTGAGCCGTCATAAAGATTCAGAGATATATAAAACAATTTTTAATTTTAGCATCAATTCAGAAAAAAATACTATGCATTATGAAAAAATCAACCACAGCGCTAGTGTTTATAATTGTTTGTCTTCTGCATGCTTTTATACTTTATTCACAACCAACAAATGAAGAAGACAGCGCCATCGCAACGGGTAATTATGTTATGCCGAATTGTCCGGATTGGGTTCATAATGCAGTGTTTTACCAGATCTATCCGCAAACATTTTATGATACCGATGGGGATGGAATTGGTGATTTAAAGGGTATTATAGAAAAGCTGGATTATGTGAAAAGTCTGGGTGTTGACGCGATATGGCTCAATCCTTTTTTTGAATCACCGTTTTGCGATGCAGGTTACGATATTTCCGATTATTATAAAGTAGCTCCACGTTACGGAACAAACGAAGATGCTAAAAAACTATTTGAAGAAGCCCATAAGCGGGGATTGCGTGTCATTTTTGATTATGTTGTGAGTTACACTTCCATTGAACATCCCTGGTTTATTGAATCTGCCAGGCAGGATACCAACAAATACTCGAACTGGTATATCTGGAATGACAATACCTGGAAGAATCCCCCCGATGTCTATAAAGATGCGTTTATAAAAGGGTATAGCCGGCGGAACGGACAGTTTATGAGAAATTTCTACTGGTGTCAGCCGGCACTCAATTTTGGTTTTGCCAAACCTGAAGAACCATGGATGCTTCCGGTTGACCATCCCGATATTTTAGCCCTGGGTGCTGAGTTAAAAAAGATGTTGCGCTTCTGGATGGACATGGGTGCAGATGGCTTTCGGGCCGATATGGCAGGAGCTCTGGTGAAAAATGCAAACATCAAAGGGAATGATCAATTCTTCAATGCCAAGGATGAAGCTACCAAACAATTCTGGCAGGAAATACGGAAGATTTTGGATGCAGAATATCCCGAAGCATTCATGATCGCCGAATGGTCGGGGCCGAAAGATGCACTCGACAATGCCTTTCATGCCGATTTTTTTCACTGGTTTGCAGGATATAATGATCTCTTTCAGAAGGAAAGCTGGCGAATATTGAATGGTTATTCTGAAGGACACAGTTTTTTTGATCAGCAGGGACAAGGGAATATCAAGAATTTCCTCGACAGCTATATGGAACAATATTCTGCAACAAAAT
>Ga0315533_1000805_pt1 | contig 25644 bp, 19 predicted proteins | sample SalMarSW160130MG_FD_203081 | JGI IMG/M metagenome (GOLD analysis project Ga0315533, IMG submission 203081) | Salt marsh sediment microbial communities from the Plum Island Ecosystem LTER, Massachusetts, United States - Salt Marsh Sediment SW1601-30 ... | reverse complement strand
GAAGCCCTACCCAGCGCTGGGCGGGGTCGTCGAGGACGACGATGCCGGTGAAAGATAGCGTCATCAATATGCCATAAAATAATCTATGTTTTAGCATATTCGTTCGGAAAATCCGAAATTCTAATATCTAAATCCTAAACAAATCTAAAATTCTAATATTAAATGTCCAAAACAAATTGTTTTGAATTTTGTATTTTGGTCATTTGAATTTGTTTAGTGTTTAGGATTTAGAATTTAGTGCTTTATTAATCCCCCAAAGCGTCGATCACGTTTTGAATAGGCCAGTATTGCTTTTTCCAAATCCGCCTTTTTGAAATCTGGCCAAAGTGTTTTTGTAACATAGAATTCACTATATGAAATTTGCCAGAGAAGGAAATTACTGATCCTCATCTCGTTAGCGGTTCGTATCAATAGATCCGGTTCGGCGAGGCCAGCAGTGTATAGATTCCTGCTTATACACAATTCGTTAATATCCTTTAGGCGCAGTTGTCCTTTTTTATACTCCTGTGCAATTTTTTTAGCTGCATCTGTGATTTCGGTTCTGCCTCCATAATTTAAGGCCAAGCCAAGTACCATGCCGGTATTTTTGCAGGTTTGCTTCATGGTTTTTAGAAGCTCTTGTTTAACTGTCTCAGGCAGCCCGGCTAATCGGCCGAGGTGAACCAGCTTCACATTGTTCTTCATAAGGTTAGGTCGAATTCCGATAAGGTATTGAGCGTGAAGGTGCATGAGGGCATCGACTTCGGCTTTGGGTCTTCTCCAATTTTCCATGCTGTAAGAATATAAAGTCAAAGATTCGATGCCGAGGTCAACACAGCATTGAGCTATTTGTTCGGCTGTGTGAGCTCCCCGGTGATGCCCCTGGACCCGCGGCAGAGACCGTTTTTTCGCCCAACGACCATTGCCGTCCATAATTATGGCGATATGACGCGGAATCTGCTTGATAGTCAAACCCAGACGCTTGGCTGTTTGTTTTAGTTTTTCCTCGGTGTTATTTTCCAACTTTTATCGTCCGAACAAAAGTGTATAAGGCTTATAGCTTATGCTCTTTGTTTTCTAAATATTGTCTGGCTTCTTTTCGGTCCCACACCAATGATTGTAACGGGAATGCCGGTTAATTTCTCTATCCAACTAATATAATTCTGTGCATTCGAGGGCAATTTGTTGAAATCTGTAACTGCGGTTATGTCTTCTTCCCAGCCTGGAACGGTTTCATAACAGGGCTCAGCCTGCGCGAGCTTACTTATATTCGCAGGAAAGAAGGTTATCTCTTTTCCGTCCTCTGTCCTCTGTCCTCTGTCTTCTTTAAGTTTGTAAGCCCTGCAAATTTTTACTTCTTTAATGCCGGCTAATGTATCGAGATGCATTAGTGCTATCTCATCAATACCACCGATTTTTATGGAGTATGATACGGCGACAGCATCGAACCAGCCACATCTCCGGGGTCGTCCGGTAGTAGTGCCGTATTCGTGTCCTTTGTCACGGATGTATTGGCCAATTTCATTATCTTGCTCGGTTGGGAAAGGCCCGGCTCCAACTCTTGTAGTGTAGGCCTTTACAACGCCGATGAATTTGTCAACATACTTGGCAGGTACGCCGCAGCCTGCCGACATTCCAAGTGAGCTTGAATTTGAGCTGGTCACGTACGGAAAAGTTCCATGGTCCAAATCCAGGAGTGTTCCCTGGGCGCCTTCAAACAGGATTGATTTACCGTTTCCAAGCGACCTGTGCAAGTATTCGGTTGTATCGATTATGAAAGGCAGAAATTTGTCCGCATAGGATTTACATTTTTCAAAGATATCATCGGCATTAATCGGTGTGGCGTTATAAACAGCGGTGAAGACCTTGTTTTTATAGTTCACGATGGTTTGCAGTTTGTCTTTTAGTTGTTGGAGGTTTCTTAAATCACCCATACGGACAGCATGGCTTCTGCCAGCTTTGTCTGCATAACATGGGCCTATACCGCGAATGGTGGTGCCGATTTTGTTTTTGCCGAGCGATTCTTCTCTTAATTGGTCCTCCCTTTTGTGATAGTCCAGAACGACATGTGCGTTTTCGCTTATAAAGAGGCGCCCCTTTAACGTGATGCCCTTCTTTGCAATTGTTTCAATCTCATTTAGCAGAACCTCAGGGTCAACTACAACGGCATTTGTGATTATACAGCTAACATTTGGCCGAATCACGCCGCTCGGCAAGAGGTGTAAAGCGAACTTGACCCCGATTTTATCGGGGACAGCCGAGCCGCTGTCCCGTGAGGTCCCGATTAAATCGGGATCCACGACAACAGTGTGACCGGCATTGGAGCCGCCGCTGTATCTAACAACAATATCGCTATGCTCGGCGAGGATATCAACAACTTTGCCCTTACCTTCATCGCCCCACTGTAATCCAACAACGCAGGAATTCATCAGTATTTATCCCCTACAGATGAGTGAGCTAAAATGAATTTAATCCGCCTACGGCGGATAAAATTTGGAGTGGGCCCCCGCTCCGCGGGAACCCGGTGCCTAAAGTTATGGATTATTTTCCAACTTTAGCTCACTTTAGGCACTTTACACTTTAGGCACTTTCTTTTCAACTAATTTTTGCCACCAGATGCTCCAAGATGGCTTTTAAGTTGTCGTACTGTCTGGCGTTTAGCTTGCGATTGCTCTCGACTCCGTCATGATCTTTATATGTGATAACGAAGTAACCTTTTGCATTAAAATAGGTTTTATCTATTTTCTGAATGGAATCATACGCAATCCTCTCTGAACTACAATTTACGATTTTCAATTTACGATTTTCAATCTTCAATCTGCAATCGGAAATCGACAATCCAAGTTCATCAGCTATGAGTTTTTCTCTTCTGCGCACCAGGAACCAGGCTATAAGAATCACAGCAAGTGGCCCAAGGACAAAAGGTGCTTTTTGGTTGAACACCAAAGTGCTATCAGCCTTACTGTTTTTTATGTGCTCTTCATAAAAACTGTGGCGAAGCGACCATTCATATTTGCTAAGATAGCCATCATAGGCGAAAATAATTGCACCTCCAATGCAGACAACAATAGCGATTTTAAAGTTGGTTTTGCAGTATTTGCTGTATGGTGCTTCGATAGCCATTTATGAGTTTGCGGAATCTATTGTAAGCGTTTCTGTGCGATAGTCTCAGTCAAAGGCAAAATGAAGTTAGGCCCTATTTTCTCAGCCGTTAACTCTTCTGCCAAACGGCATTGATACTCAAAAGATTTTAGCATATCAAACCTCACGCCGGGCTGTGGATACTGCCGGACTGTAAAAAACAGACTTATAGCATCATTCGAGCTTTGCCTTTTACCTCTATACTCATAGTCCATATTCAGATCGGAGGCGGTTTTTGACTCTATACTGATTCTGGCCTGTGTACATTCATCCTCGGATAGCGATACCACCATAGAGGGAGAAAAAGCAATACACCTGGCGGAAGGTAAGTCTGAAAGACAGCTAAAGGTGCTTGAGCCTAACAATGCCTCGGCGATAACCTCATCGTGATTGCCTGTATAATCAAAATCCATAGCAAAAGTTACATCCAGTGAGGCCACATCAAGATGACTTATGCCGAGCATATAAGGAACAAGCTCGAGCACCAATTTATCTTGGCAGAAAGCCTCCTCAAAGTTTGCGGGATTAACAACTCCAGAACTAACCCGGCTCGTTTCGAGAGTGATCCATCGCTCTTGACCGATATTGTGAACCTCTTCGAGAGAATAGGTGTTATTTTCAGAGCGATAAAAATGGCTCATAAAAGGATATTGCTTTTGTATTCGCTCGAAAAAGGCCAGGATGGTATCCCGGCTGGTAGGCAAATCTAATCTGGTGTTTATGTGCATCTCCAGACAGAAATCATCGCAAAGAGAGCGGTAACTATTTATAGTCATTGTAGTAAGGCCTTTCAAAAATCCGCCGCAGGAGGCTTCGGCGGGGAAAAACTCGTGAGATTTCCAATTTTCGATTTGCGATTTTCAATCGTAATTTGGCAATCGAAAATCGGAAATTTTCGTTAGGATCTCTCCGATTTCCTTAATTTCGTATGTTGATATTTACATTTTGATATTTGATTTTACTTAGGGTCGCGTCCTTATTCAGATATTCGATTTCCCAGATTCTTTCAGTTAGACTCTTTAGCTTTTGGTCGTAATTTTTCATCACTTCGAGGTATTCAGTGGATTCAAGGGCTTCTTTGGCTTTCTCATCCTCTGGCTTTGCGTTTTTCGGTAGAACCGAATTTCTAAAAATTTCATAATGGTCTCTTATCGAGCAGGGCATCAGCCAGTTTTCCGGTTTTTTCCAGTTGTCGAGACCATATTCTCTCTGCCATTTCCGGCCATTTTTCATAAAGTCGGAGAACAGAGCATCCGTCAAGGTTCCTCCATTGTTATATAAATCATAGATGTTGTCAACGTAATATGGAATAAATGCACAGGGTGTTACGTTGCCATGCCAATCAATATAGGCATAACCACCGCTTCTTCCATAGGCAATGCAGCCTCGAGATAATACACCGCTGTTCCAGAAATCAGCCAGACAATATCTCTTTTCTCTGAGTAGCTTTTCCCACTTTCTGTATAAGCTGAGCCGCTGTTCAGGACGGACCATTAAATCCATTTCGTCTTTGCCTCTACCAATAGGCATAAGTTGAAATTGCCACATGTAGCAGGCCCCCTGCTGCTCGAAGAAAAAGTCGTAGAACTTATCTTTCAATAACAGTTCCACGTTTTTGCTTGTAGACGTTACGGAAATACCAAAAGGTACACCGACGTTTCTTAAACGCTGCAAAGTTTCGAGGATTTTCTTAAATGTTCCGCGGCCTCTTCTCTGGTCGGTTTCCTTTTCAAAACCTTCAACTGAAACTGCCGGCGTGACATTTGCACAATCAGCAAGGCTCCGGGCGATTTGCTCGTCAATAACGGTGCTGTTTGTATATACAAGGAAAAACGTATCATTGTATTTTCGATAGATATCCAGAAGGGTTTTACCGTTGCTTCTATACATAAAGGGCTCACCGCCGCTGATAGTTATGAATCGAACCCCCCAGCGGTCGTGGACCTCGCCGACCACTCTGTCCACGTATGGATAAGGTATCGTGGCGGACGTATCTGCCGCTGAATTTGCATAACAACCGATACACTTTAGATTGCATTTTTGTGTGGGAGAGAAGACAATAAAAGTTGGTGGATACTCACCGTATTTTTCTTTGAATTTTTCAACTGCTTGCGTGTAGCTTTGGTCCTCGCGAATCAGGTTATTTTGAACAAACACATTAACGATTTTTTTTATAATTTCAGGTGAGACATACCCTCGGTCTATATTTTGAATCATGCAATGCAGCATTGCCGATAAGAATTGGTATCTTTTTATTGCTACCTCTTTTAAATCTTCTGAATCACTGTCAACTATACTCTTGTAGATGTAATCATCGATTTTTTTTGCCAAAATTTTTCTGAGGTGTTTATGGTTTACCAGCGTGGTTAGTGTTGATGATAAAACTTGCGGTTTCATTTTTCAGCTCCCCTTTTCTAAAATAAACTCATTTACAGGACAGCTTGCAAAGAAACGTCTTAGTTAAACACTGATCCCGACAAGTCGGGACTCCGGCTTTATCTCAATGGTTTTAACTGTAGAGTTAGAATCACAGTGGTAAATATAACAACAAGTAGTAAAAAATTCCAGCTTTTTCAGTTCGGACTGTTTTGTTTTGTGCTGGAGTTTTTCAAAATATGATTTGGCTTGATATGGTTTACATCATATCAGGGTCGGGCAGTTTCAATTCTGTAGCTATCGCACCTATAGTTGATAAAATGGCAAAAATAAATATCCGCCATACGCCCCTCGCCAGAATGTTATAAGCCTCAATTCCACTGTTTTGGCTTAAAATAGCTGAAACTGCCGTATAAAGAATACCGACTAAAACGCCGCAAATAGCCGTTGCAATGATGCGCTTGCCCAAAGCTGCTCCGCCACAACCTAAGGTCACCGCGCTGCCGCAAACCAGCAGCAGGGCCAGCACAAGCAACCAAATGTTCTTCAAACTCGGTAGTTCTCCTGTTTTATTAAGGTAAATAAAATCCGCAAGGCCCATTATTGTAACTGCCACAATAACGTACAGACCTATGTGCCAATATCGCGGCTTAATCGTTGCCCGAATCCCAGCCCGCCTTTGCATTCGACGTCGAATCGTCAGGGGCCAGTTATAGAACAGGCGAAATACGGAGTGCTCCAATAGCGCTCCTCTTTCACCAAATACCGGCACGATATGCACAACTTCGGTCGCCCAGTGACTGGCCATAAATCTCGCCAATACCGGGTAGCGATACGCCATCTGGATAGGAAAAGCCAGATAGCCGACATATTTGAAAAAGCCTAAAAAGACTGCGATATTATAATCTTTAAAATTTCGCTCACGGATTACTAAGTACAAAACGTAAAGTCCCCGCGTAAGAGAGCCCGGTGAAATCGGCACAACCTGAAATAAGGCGATTATGCCAAACCCTATACCCCATGCCTGGGCCCTCGGCATTTCAGGATGTATCAGAACATAAATAACAGCTAATGTCACCGAAACTACCTGCGTCACCGGCAAAGTGCAAACATGAACTGCTAAGCTCTTGAGATATTTTTGTATAAAAGGCTCATCGATCCGTGAAAGGATGATTTTGGCGTCGTCATCGCCAAGTATATGTTTTTTTTGCCCCTCGGTAATCATGTCTCGCAGCCACTGTTCGCGCATCTCTGCGTTAAAATACAGCCGAACCGGGCGAACAAATATATACACGAGTTTTTCTTTCCTGAAATTCCGGTCGGTCAGAAACCTGTGCAGCCCGGCAGGCAGAATCGAAAGAGGCAGGTGGCAGAAGAACCGCCAAACCCCATCAGTTATTCTTAGTGCTCGCCGCTCGTCAACTCGCCCTGCTCTGTGCCATATAATTACTTTCTCTGCAATTCGTGCTCGTACAGCTCGTTTCAGATATCCCCAGCTTGTAAGCAGTGATAGATAATGCCTGCGCCAGTCAGGTCGACCCCAAATCTTAAGTATGAACTTTCCGAGCAGCGGTATAAGGCTGATTAAGCAAAACAATAGCGTCAATATTTTACTTCCTCGTAATTTCTGCTCGTTCTGTTGATCAATAAGATTTCTTACCTTCCAACCGGTTATTGCACTATCAATTATCGTTGACCACAGTTTTCGGCTGTACAGTAGACGAATATGATTGTGTGTAAGGTCGGGAACCGAGTTGCGATACACCTGCTCGGCAGCTTTTAGCTCACTAAGCATCTTTTCGCAATCGGTGAATTCACTCGGATATGCCTTCATAAAGGCTTGTAATTTTGTGATGCTGCCTCGGTCGAATTGTACTAATGAACCTCGCATGAACCCAGCGATTATGAGCTTGAAATCTCCCGGACTCATCGGTAAAAACGGCAGCAGTGTAAGTCCCGCTCTAAAATCAACCGCCACTAAACCGGACGAGGGATTGTTCTCAGTACCCTGTCGTTTCAGGCAGTTCGGCTGACTTTTGCAGGTGGACCATTCGTATTGCCTCGCGAATTCGTAGCCACCCATATCGTGCAGATGCTCGACAAATTTGTGCATAAACTCGTATTTTGCCCGGTATTCAGGCGAGGCGAGCCTGCCCTGAGTGAAATCGAAGGGCTTTTCAGCATTTATCTTTGTGCTCCTGCGCCAGCGCGAAAGCAGGTCCAGGTGGTCATCGACTTCCAGCCGCCAGGTGCGTCCGTCAACCCACTCACTCAGTTCTCCACAACTGCCTAAGGAGCTATCAACAAATGTTGCATAAATATCGACAACGGTATTTTCATCACCAAATCGAATCTTAGCGCCTCTTCGGATAAATTTCTGCCAGAGTGCGCCGGCTCTGGCCGCCGCAGGATTGACCTGCAATTGAAATGGTCCCTGAAAGCCAATCCAGTACAGCAAATTACGGAACAGCCGACTGAAGGTCGAAGGCGGAATGAGAATCTTCATCGCATAAACCCGGCCCACTTCGAGTCCATCTATTGCCCCATCGTTTGCTTCGATTGCCAAAATCTTTACTTTATAAACCTGCCCCGCAAAACCTCCGCCTACAAATTTCTCAATAACCAGATGCACTCGTGCCCCCGCGTCTTCTTGTCCCGCTGCCCCGCCTTGCGTCGGGAGATGCAGGGGCAGGCGAAGACAAGAGCGGGGGCCGACCCCTGTCACGTGATATGTAAGTTCCGTGCCGGGCTCGAAACGGCTGACCCGCATCGGCCGATGTAATTGCGCTGCGTGAAATTTCTCTTCAAGCGTTTTACAAACGTCAACAGAATATTCTGCTGCCACTGTCGTTTCCTATCTCTCGATACGTGTTTAACCGTTTATGAAAGGAGGGTAGAACATCGTGATATTGGGAAAGAGTAGGGTGGGCTTTAGCTCACCGATAAGGTCATGGTGGGGCAAACCCCACCCTACAATTTCAAAAACGCCGAAAATCTTCACCAACATCAAGAAGCACTGCCAAAATGAGCGTACAATCTCAAACAGAGCAATAACGCTATCCCGGCATATATGCCGGCTAATAAATCATCGGCAAGAATGCCCCATCCCTGAGGTAGTTTTTCGAGTTTGCGTATAGGCCAGGGCTTGGCAATATCAAACAACCTGAATAACAGGAAACCACCTATAGTAGCAGCTAAGACCGGAGGATTTGTTAGTACGCATGTGAAAACCAAAGTAAGCCCCTGGCCTGCAAACTCATCGGCCACAACTTCCGGCGGATCTGTCTTTCCGGTTGCTGTTGTTGTAGCCGGAGCACATTCGACACAAACAATAGTGCCGGCCAAAATAAGCAACACCATTACCAGGCATATCATAGTCGGCGATAAGTTAAAGTGCTGCATAATGGCAAAGGCAGCCACCGGCGGTAGTGACCCCCACGTCCCCGGAGCAATCGGCAGCCGGCCGAGACCGAAACAGGATGCAAGCAATCTTTTCATAATTTAGCCCGTGAGATATATTTTGTTTTATCTCATGGGCTGTAGGTTACCTAAAGGCGACATTTAAGTCAACCCTATTAGAATCCCTGCGCGTTTTCCGGCGGACTGCTATGGAGAATGGATGCTATCAACGTAAATCGTAGTCCTATGGACTCTTGAGGGAGAACGGTTGCGTGGCTGGTTTCGGTCCGGTCTTCGTAGCCTGCCTTCGCCGAAGCGGCTACGCGCAGGCAGGTCACTACGGCGGAGAAGGCTTACGTTTATCGTCAGACGAAAGACGAGACGAGTGGCGCAATGGCGTAAGCCATCCCCAAGCAGACCGCAACCGACAAACGTATTCTAACGGGGTCAAAGAATATTAACGCAATTCCAATCTCGATTCTCGGTGTCATTGCGAGCGCAGCGCGGCAATCTCTTTTCTGGTCATTTCGACCGAAGGGCAGCCAAAGGCAGCCCACAGCGGAGAAATCTGCTCTCGAATGGAAGTCAATTACCGTCCGCAGCCAGATGTCTCGACTGCTCTCGACATGACAAAAAAAGGTTGTCATTCCGCTAAGCCTGTCCTGAGCATGGTCGAAGGAATACGAAGTCCACACGCGAGATATGCTTCAAGAGATACGGATTAGCCACAGAAAGCACATTCCCAAAATATTTAGCCCGCAAATTTATTTGCGGGTTCTCCTTGGACAGGTATAATGTGAAATAACAAACTTGAGCGAAGCGAGACATCTTGGATTTATGCTTCAGAGCAGGCCGTGCGAAGAAGAAAAAGCAGGCCCGCATTAGCGAAGGTGACGGCGGGCAGGCCGAAGCTGCGGATGAATTCGTATAGCGTATTGCGTATATAGGGTATGTTGAGGAAATTAAAGGACGAATGAATTAAAGGTGTCCTCCTGTCCCATTTTCTTGCCCTTTCGTGGCAAAAAATAAGGACCGTCACCAGAGCGGTGACGGCTAAACATAAACAAATTCCGTGTTAATCCGTTAAATCCGCGGTTAAATTTCTTTAAGTATCTTCAAGCAGAACCTATCCGTCATGCCCGCGATGTAATCGCATACCGTGCGCTGCAGGCCCTGTTGCTCAATAAACCGCTGGAAGTAGCCAGGCATAAGCTGCGGATTTCGGCACAGATTTTCAAAGAGTCGCTCAAGCCATATCTTAACCTTCTTTGTTGTTTGCATTAATGTTTCGTGCTTATAGAAATTTTCAAATAAAAACTTCTCCAATTCTTTCAGTTCAGTTTCACTCCGGCTTGAAAGGACAATCAAATTTTCACTTTTGCTGTAAATGTCGTTTAAGTTTTCAACATTTGCTGCTGCAAGGGCTTTTTTACTTGCGTCAATACAATCGCCGACGAGCCTGTCTATAATTGCTTTTGCGGTTCTTGTCCTGCGGATGGTACGGTCTTTGATAGCTTTGGCGTCTATTCGGCTCTCAGCTTCCGTGAATATTTGTATATTTTGTAATTGCTCTGGTCTTATCAAGCGTGCTCGCATGGCATCTTCGAGGTCGTGGCAGTTGTACGCAATGCGGTCGGCTACATCGGCTACCTGGCCCTCAAGAGAACAGTTCAGCTCAGCGAAGTTTTCATCATGGGACTTATCGTATGGGCCTTTGTGCTTGGCCAATCCGAGTCGGGTTTCGTACATAAGATTCAGGCCGGTAAAGGCTGGATACGGATGTTCGAGCAAATCCACAATCCGCAGTGTTTGCTTATTATGCTCAAAGCCGCCGTAATCAGCCATTAATTTATTAAGGACCTGTTCGCCGGCGTGGCCGAACGGTGGATGGCCCAGGTCGTGTGCCAGGCATATCGCTTCGGTGAGGCTTTCGTTTAACCGAAGCTCTTTGGCGATTGTTCTTCCAATTTGGGCTACCTCGATGCTGTGGGTAAGTCGTGTTCGATAATAATCGTCTAAGCCGGGTGTGAATACCTGAGTTTTGCCTTCCAGCCGGCGAAAGGCCGAGCAGTGGATTATGCGGTCGCGGTCGCGTTCGAAGTCCGAGCGATACGGGTGCGGCTTTTCCGTGAATTGACGCCCGTGACTTTCTTTTTCCGTGACTGCGTAATCGGCAAGCTCACCGGACATATTTATAAACCTGGAAGATCGTGGTCTTTGCTAACTTTTTTTAACTGTTCGAGCAATTCAACTAAGCTTTGACTAATAACTTTGGCGTCGCCGCATACGCTCATAAAATTTGTGTCACCATCCCATCTGGGAACAACATGGATGTGCAGATGCTCCGGCAGCCCGGCTCCTGCACATCGGCCGAAATTCATTCCGACGTTAAAGCCATGCGGTTTTATCGCTAAAGACAGAGCTTTCTGAGATTCTCTGATGAGCTTAACCATTTCCAATAGCTCCTCATCTGTTGCCTGCTCAAGCTCGCCGATATGCCGAACCGGCGCTATTAGTAAATGGCCGTTGTTATAGGGAAAGCGATTCAGTATCACTATGCTTTTCTCTGTCCGCCACAATACCAGATTCTTATCGTCATCCTGTGGATTTTCCTGATTGTGACAGATAAAACAACCGGTCTGTGACAAGTTGCCCAAGCCCTGGATATATTTAATTCGCCACGGTGCCCAAAGATTCTTTTGTTCCAATCTACTTTACCTCCAATCATTCGATAAGCTGCATTGACAGTTTTTGTTCAATTGTCACCCTGGGCCTTGCGCCTGGAAGCGGCGCGGACAATGCCTCAAGGAGCACACTATATTCCTGGCTATATTGTTCTATCCGTCCTGCATCGATGTTGAATAATTCTTCGCCCTGACCCTGTAAATCCAGAACTTTAAAGCCTTTGGAGAACATCCATAGAAAGCCCAAAGGGCCGCTCAACTGGAATCTGCCTGAGTATGGAATCGGCCAGCCGCGTGGAACCGTTTCTGCATACTCGTACGCACTGCGTATCACGGCAAGCCGGCCTTTGTCACTCTCCGAAAGGAGTCCTTCGGACTGACGGATTTCATCAAGTTTGTAAGTCACATCTCTTGCTCTTCTCAATAACATAGAAGTAGGCACAGATAATTTTGACTTCCAGGTTTGACCGATCGAGACACCTTTGGAAGGATTTACCAGACTGGACTGCGAGTCCCAGAGAAACCATTGAGAGGCTATAAAATCATTTATCATATCAGGCTCTTTAATCCTTCCCTGGCTCTGGTCTTCCCGGAAGGCTTTTATGCCTGTCTTCTGGATTAACTGCTCTAATTGTGAATAGTCTTCTATTTTGCCGGTAGGGCCAACAGTGAATGTAAAGCTTTCACCTCGTAGACTTTCCACGGCGTCTTTTCTCCCGGCTCGACCACCTGGGCCTTGGCTGCGTGTAACTTTCACTGATTTGCAGGTGGCCTTGATGGTTGTAAGGCCATACTGGTCCACCTGTATAGGGGTATAAGCGACAACCATCTCCATCGATTCGGGATATTCACTAATGGTAGTCCCGGTAGATTTGGATGTGTTTTTTGTTGGGTCCCAGTTGATTTTCGTCACTCTGCTGGAGACAAATCTGTATTCAAGGGTCTGGCTGGGCTGGAAATCTACCGTCAAAAGAATTTTACCTGTGTTTATCGAGTCTTCTCTAAGCGAGGACTTGCATCCTGTGAAAACACAAAGGATAACGGCATTAAAAATTATCAACGCAGCTTTCAATTTTATCCCTTTCAACAAGCAATGCGGGACATGCCCTACATGCTACTCAATTTTCTCTAAATTGTAAGAGCGAACGGCTTTAAGTCTTATTACACCGGGAGCTTCATCCTTCTTCGGATTCGGATTGGCCATAATCCATTCTGTCTGGAGTGTTTCAAGATATTTTTCGACCCTGCCGGCAGTCAAATCAAATCTCAGTTCGCCGGTATATGTCTCAACATTATCGAACATGCTTGAAATAATATTCATCGCTTGTTCCTGGTGAAGCTGCCGTGCTGTTTCTGAGGATGGTATTGCATTCATTTCGATGATTGCAAGCTGTCGATTATTTTTGTTTTCGATTTTTTTTAGTGTGTAGGTTCTTTCGTACGCTTTCGGACCCATCTGGCGGAAGGAGAATGTGCTTAAGTTGTTCCATTTGTCTCCGATGTTTATTGTATTTCTTTCGGTGGCAGGCAGGGCCTGGATTGAGTGACGTTTTCTGATCTCATCCTCAGAAATCAGCGTCAAAGCTCTCTGAGTGGGAGTCAGGTTTTCACCGACAGCATTTCGCGCCTCGTTGGCGTCGATAGCTTCCACTAATTCGCCTGTAGGAGCAATCTTTATTGTATAACTTTGCCCAATTAGTTTTATCAGGGGATTATTTTTGTCTTTTTCTTCGGAGCTTTCAAAATCCAGAACGGGATTGTTTTGATATATAGACAGACAATTCAATCCTTTAATTGTAATATTTGTGACGGCATTACCTTTATCATCGGTGCTTTGTATCCGTTGAGCAAAGGTTATTTCGGTTCGGCTGTAATTACGCTGGTAAGGTTTGTTCTTTAGTGCTGGATCGTTTAATAATGAACCCTCAAATTTAACACTATCTTCCGTTTCCGTTGTTACCTTATAGATAGTTGAATCTCCGGCAGTAAATTTCAGCGTCAGATAGGCACTTCGGGAACAACCTGCCGCAGGAAGAAATAGGCAAATGACAGCAGTTAATATAACTATGGAAATTTTGTCTAACATTACTATTTATCTGCAATCAAATTTCTATTTTTATAGCGAGACCCGTGAGATAAATAAATTGAGAATCAGGACAAAATCGTAGTTGGCTATCTCACGGGTCGAGTCAAGTTGTGATTATATATTTTGTTAGCTTTAGAACAATTGATTTTTCTTTATTTATCTTTAATTGCTGGTTACAATTACAAAGATTGTCATTGCGAGGCCTGAAAGGCCGTGGCAATCTCTGACCTTCGAACGAATGAGATTGCTTCGTTTTCGCTCGCAATGACACCAGTCATTTGAGTTTTTGCAGAGCATTAGTTTGTTAAGTTTTTTTGGAAAGGCCGGATTATGAGAAGCGATACCGTCAAGAAAGGCTTTCAGCGTGCGCCGCACAGAGGTCTGCTTCGCGCGTGTGGATTAAGTGACGTTGATATTGAAAAACCGTTCATCGGCATTGCCAACAGTTTCTGCGAGATAGTGCCGGGTCATGTTCATCTAAATAAGGTTGGTCGCGTGGTCAAAGAGGCGGTCAGCGAGGCGGGAGGCACCGCTTTTGAATTTAATACCATAGCTGTTTGCGACGGCATCGCTATGGGCCATACCGGCATGAAATATTCGTTGGCCTCGCGTGAAATTATCGCCGATTCGGTAGAAACTATGGTACGAGCGCACTGTTTTGACGGTCTTATTTGCATTCCCAACTGCGACAAAATAATCCCCGGTATGTTAATGGCGGCAGTCAGGCTCAATATTCCGACTATCTTTGTATCCGGCGGACCTATGAAAGCCGGCAAAACAAAAGATGGAAAAACGGTAGACCTTATAAGTATTTTTGAAGGCGTTGCCGAGTTCAACGCCAGTAAAATCGACCAGGCACAGTTAAAAGAGCTTGAATGCACAGGTTGCCCGGGACAAGGTAGCTGCTCAGGAATGTTTACCGCCAATTCGATGAATTGTCTATGTGAGGCAATTGGGATGGCCCTGTCTGGTAATGGAACGATTCTGGCGGTCGATCCGAAACGGCAGCAGTTGTACAAGGCCGCAGGCAAGCAGATTATGGCCCTTATCGAGAAGGACATTAAACCGCTGGACATAATAAACGAAAAGTCGCTGGACAATGCCCTTACTCTGGATATGGCGATGGGCGGCTCGACAAATACCGTTCTGCACACATTGGCATTGGCCAATGAAGCCGGTATTAAATACGACCTTGATCGCATAAATGCCATTTCAGCTAAGTGTCCCAATATCTGCAAGGTAGCTCCATCAAGCAGCTTCCATGTAGAGGATGTTGATGCTGCAGGTGGTATAAGTGCTATCTTGAAGGAAATCAGCAAGATTCCAAACCTGCTGAATGCCAACTGTCTGACGGTTACCGGCAAAACGCTCGGCGAAAATATCGCTGACGTGGAAATCAAAAACTCAGAGGTTATCCACCCATTGAATAAAGCGTATTCCAAGACCGGCGGTCTTGCAATTCTGCGAGGCAACCTTGCTCCGAATGGCAGCGTTATTAAGACTGCCGGTGTTAAAGAGAAAATGCTGACACACACCGGCCCAGCGGTTATTTTTGAAAGTCAGGAGGAGTCCTGCGAAGGTATTTTGGCCGGCAAGGTAAAAGAAGGTAACGTTGTTGTAATTCGCAATGAGGGTCCGAAAGGCGGCCCTGGTATGCAGGAGATGTTAAGTCCCACCAGTTATATTATGGGAGCGGGACTGGGCGAGTCGGTTGCGCTGATTACCGATGGCAGATTCAGCGGCGGAACAAGAGGAGCGTGCATCGGCCATATAAGTCCCGAGGCGGCTGTAGGTGGAACAATTGGATTATTAAAGGATGGTGACATCATAGAAATTGACATCCCCAATAACAAGATAAACGTGAAGCTGTCTGATAAAGAGCTTGCCGAGCGCAAAAAGGCCTGGAAGCCGCCAAAGCCACGAATTACGAAAGGCTATTTAGCCAAATACGCCTCAATGGCCACCAGCGCCGACACCGGCGCAGTGCTGAAGTGGTGAATTACAATCACGGCTGATAGCGCCAATCTACTTTTCCTTTATAGGCCATGGTATCATCCACAAGCGCAAACAGATCCGGGTCATATTCCGCCAGTGCTTCGCGCGTGGTAATTGGGTGGTCGGCGTCATTGGGCGGCGCACCCCGGCCTGTGGCGTCGAAGTACGCCAGCACACCCTCGGCCCAGTATTCGACTCGATCATGGACGGCAGCAGTGCCTTTCCATAAACCATTGCTCATTGCGCTGTCATAGATTTCCTTGAGCTTCTCATCGAACCGGATATCCATGCGCTTGACCTGCAATTCATACTGCTGCCAAATCCAACGGGGACGACTGTCCCAGTTGGGATCGACCGGGCGCGCGCCGGTCACGTAATAAAGCGCCTTTGCGAAGACACGGATGACCTGGCATCCGGTAGCGTGTGGGTCATCAGCCTTGCCCAACACATTTTCCTGGCCGACCACAAGCAGCTTTGTCCGTGGCGAGTAATCGAGAAAGCGCGCGGTGAGATCAAGGTTTTTTCCAGCTAACTTCTTACATTCAGGCAGGTCGGATATTCTCTCTCCTGGGCCCAGTACCACCAGTTTAACGCCATCAGCGATGAGCGTCTTGAGGATATCGTGACGGTAGGCGAACATCTTGCGGATCGTATCGTTGGCCTTGAGCAAGGCATCGTCGCTGGCCTGACGCCCAACCACGGTGAACTCTCGCGCCCAGGTGAATTTCGTGTAATAAGGATCGATATTAAACTTGGCTGGCGGCGGAATAACGTTGGGCAACTTTTGCAGCGGGGTGTAGCGCCAGTCCTGTTCGGGACTTAGGTTAAAGGTAGTCCTTACCAGCTCATAGCCCTGTGGATCATAGATCTTGAGCTGCTCGCGTCCACCGATGGGGCCGTGATTCCAGTTATTAACGCGGTTGTTATCAAAGTAAGCCTGGGCGGTCTCAGCCCAGTATTCGGCTGAGTTGGAGCCGGCGTATGTGTCCTTGAACAAACCCTTATCGACCGCATTGCGATAGACTGCGTTCATGCGACCCTTCCATGTCGGATCTATCCTACCAAGTGTGCTGTCGATGGTGTGGCAGAATTCATGAACGGCGATACTCTCGTCGTCATAGCGGTCGATAGGCAGGCTCAGCAGGTTCTCCTCGCCGAAGCTGGTGGGAAAGCCTCCGGTGCCCCTGACACGTTCGTTAAGGTAATCCGGATTGCGAGCGTTCCTGTTTTCGGGAAGGTCGGTGTAGACCTGGTCCTTGCCGATGATGACCAGGTACATGCCTTTATCAACCATGGCTTGAAGCACGTCTGGCCGACCAGCCAGCATGTGGGTGACGATATCATAGGTACGCTGCAGCGCCAAATCCGTAACCTCGGCAGCGGCCACGACCGGCATGCCCTTGATATCAATATATTTTTTGTAGAATTCGTGTGCTACGTCCCGGTCTCTTTCTCGGACCTTCTCAAAAAAGGAATCGGGTGGAGCGGTTACCGCTGGGTAAGCTATTCCTTCGCGGAGCTTTTGGACAGGGCTCGTTCCCGATTGCGTGGATGCACAGCCACATAGAATTATGATGGTGAACGTAATGGAAATAAAAACCAGTTTATTATGTTTCATTTCAAAAGCCTTTCTTTTATAAGTCGAGTATCGAGTATCCAGTATCGATAATCCAAGTTTATCCTTTGAAGAATAGGACAAAAGCCAAAGCGCAGGCGATGGTCAGCACGCACGGCACTAAAAAGATCGGTCGCCACTGGAACCTGCCTTCCTTCTTAAAGAAATCCAGTATCACGCCTGTAATCTGCGTGCCGATGAAATTGCCCAAGCCCAGCGTGACTACGGCTATTAGCGCCTGAGCCGAAGCCCTGATATCTGTTGGCGCCGCTCTATCTACGTACATTTGGCCAACAAAAAAGAAGAACGTATACCCTAAGCCGTGAAACGTTAGAGACGAGATAACCAGCCATAGCGGCCTCATCATCGCAAAGATAATATAACGCAAAGGCCACGCTATCACACCAATAACTAATGCCCAACGAAAACCAATTTTCGGCAACAGCAGAGGCAGCAACACCGCCATCGCAATTATCTCAGCAAACTGTGCCAACGTCATAACTGCGGAGACGTTCTTGCTCTGCACGCCGATGTCTTCCAGAAAAGGGGCCGTCGGCACATAGTAGAACTGCAGCTCTGTAGTAACGATAAATGAAATAATAAGGAAGATCAGAAAGTTCGTGTCGCCGAGCAATTTGAACGCCTCTACGAACGCAAGCGGACTACCAGGCTTATCCGGCGGTGGCGTGTGCGGCAGAAAGAAACAAAAAACACCCATCACCAGTGACAGTATCCCTGCAAGAGTCAAAGCATCGCTGCCTTTTACTTTTATCTTACCCAATCGGCGCCATAATGCTAAAAGCAATCCTGCAACTATCCATCCGATGGTGCCCCAGACGCGAACCCTGCCTGCCTGAGCGTCTGAATTGGTCAGGTGTGAAAACATCAGCGAGTTTACCAACGCCAGCGTCGGGGCATAAAGCAGTGAGTAAAGCCCCATTAATCCGAACAGACCCCAGAACTTTGTTTTCCTCGCAGCTAAAAGTAGCAAAACAGCACCTGCAAGGTGAACGATTGCCAAAAACCACTCCGTTGCAATCCAGCGGTCGGCTATCTGGCCTCCGATAAATGGCGATACGACACAACCCAACCACAGCGTCGCATAAATCCAGCCCGTCTGCTTGCCGCTCATTTTCAGCGGTCCTACCAGATGTGATGCCAGTACCGGAGCCCACGCACCCCAAATAGCAAACTCCAAGAACATCATTAGGCTCAAGCGAAGATACAATTGCCAATCCATTTTTCTCTCCTTGCCTGAATTAATGCTTATCTGTTAAAACGCTTGCAGTCTCTCTGCTGCGAGCCTGATATCTGCGAGCCGGTCAACACCAGCTTCACGTTCAATTGCCAAGACTCCTTCAAAGCCGATTTCCTTAAGTGCGTTCAGAAATCTCTCGGGGCGGACCTCGCCGTCACCCCATAGGACTTCTGTGCCCCATGTGCCAGGCTGTTTCGTCCGAATTGCATCCTTTATATGAATGTGCTTGACCCACGGCGAAAGCACTTTTACTGCTTCGATAGGATTGCCCTTGTCATAAAGAATCATATTCGCAGGGTCGAAATTAACACCTACAGCCGGATGATTCAATTTCTCCAAAAAGTGCCGTAGCTCTTGTGCTGTTTCCTGACCAGTTTCTAATAACAATATAATGTTCCTTTCAGCCGCCACGTCGGCTAAGCAGTTAATCCGGTCATAGAATTTCTTGGCGTATGCAGGATTACTCTCGTCGATAAAGCCGGCGTGCATCGAGAGATATTTAACTCCCAGCTTTACTGATGTCTCGGCTGCTCCCAGGAACAGTTTGTGGTTTCGCTGCCAGTATTCGTCCGGCACAATTCCTCCCGTGGTTTTTATGCTCTTCAGTGTTGAATAATCTTCCTGTGGAAAATCTATCATCGTGCTGCTTATTGTCCAGTTCTGCCGCTGCACAGCCGTCAGAAAATCCTTGCCAGTATCCTGAAGTGCTGGTCTCACTGCCAAGTGCACATGCTCGATCCCTATTTTGTTCATGGCCTCTGCTACTCCGGCAATATCCCTTTGCAGTGACCAGCTACAGACCCCCACAGGCCAATTCTTGCATTTCATTGTGTCACTCTCCGATTTAACACTTTTATTGGCTCAGCTAATTGAAATCTTTTGTCTCTTTCTTATCGATTCCTTTTCAGCCTCTACAATTTTGACCGAATTAAGCGACTGCTCTAATGTCGTTACCGGCTTGACCTTTTGCCCGCTTATTGTCTTTACAAAGTGTGCTATTTCCAAAAACCAGCCATCACCTTTTTCCACCTCCGCCGTTATGGATTGTCCCTCTGCAGGGCAGACCTTGAACGCAGGCTTCCGCGTTAAATCATAAACAATCGTCGCCGTCTCCAATGCAATATTAAAGCTCATCTCAAAGCCAAAGCTCGGCGTCATTGCCCAGCTTCCTTCTGCGATTACAGCTTTGTCGTCATCATATAGATACTGTGTGGCTATATGTAGCAATTCACCTCCGGGGCCTTTTGCCCCGAGGCTGGAAACAGCACGTGGTAATCCGAATAAATATTGTACAAAGTCTGTGTCATGAATGTGTAAGTCTAAAGCTACTCCTCCGCTGCGTTTTTCGTTCATAAACCAGTTGTCTGCGCTCCATGCTGGCGCTGCGCCCAGACGCTGGAATGTTGCTGCAATAACTTTGCCATACTTGCCGCTATCGATTATCTCTTTTGCTTTTGCGTATTCAGGCCAAAATCGCACGCAGTGCCCTATTTGCAGTACTTTTCCGCTGCGATTGGCTTGCGCTATCATCCTCTCGCAATCTTGCACATTCAGTGCCATTGGCTTCTCGCACAGGACGTTAAGACCCGCTTGCAGAGCTTTTATAGAGAAATCGGCGTGTAAATAAGTTGGCAATGTAATCGACACCGCATCGAGCTTGGCCTCCTTAAGCATCTTCTCGTAATCGGTGTATAGCTTCAAGCCGGTAAAATCAACTGCTTCTTCGGTTTCGCCGACATTGCCAATCGCTTTTTTAGTATCCTCTTCGATGTTCGGATTCAAATCGCAGACGGCTACAACCCTGGCATTTTCCAGAGCCTTGTAGCACTTGTAGTGCATCCTCCCCATAAATCCAAGCCCAGCAATTCCGATTCTTAGCATAAATCCTCTTTAATCGCTGAATAAACTTGTTTACTCAACAGTGCTAAGTGCCTAAAGTTGAGACTATAACTTTAGACACTTTAGCTCACTTTAGGCATTTTAGGCACTTTCATTATTTTTCAGCGCATTATCATGGTCTCTCTCTTCTCGAATTTATTGCGGTAACTTGCAGGTTGGTATAATTTGAAATCTATAGACCTTATGTATTCCTCTGGACCACAGTGGCGAACATTTTCAATCAATGAAGATATTTGCCTTTGTGAGCGAAAGGCAGTAATTGCTTTGAGCTTTTTATCTAAAAGAGACAGCGGAGTACGCATGCGTAGCGTCGGAGGTGCAACAAAGTCACAATAAACTGCGTAAGTGTTAACATAGGGCACTTTTCTTAAAGGCCTTCCCAACTCCGGCCAGATATTACCAGCCGAGTGAAACAAGCTGATAAGAAACTCCTCATATACAATAAGATGATCGGGATGCAGGTCGTTATGCGTGGGCAGGAAACACTGTGTGGGCTTTATTTTTCGCAGATAATAAGTAAATGTATTTTGCAGGCCTACAAAACCACCGATCGCCAATCGTGAATCGTCAATTGGGAATTCTCGGACCGGGCTTCTACCACGGAAATTAGTTAGCTGACAATCTGGAAAGTCAAGCCGGACAATATTAGTCTTTGGCACTGCTAAGCTCTGATAGCATTCAAAGGTTTCGTTACGCCTGATTTCAATAATGGTGTTTCTTTCTTTTATACTGCAATAACCCATACTGCCATCGGTAACAACCATTATATGAACGGGCACATTTTCACGTTTGGCTAGTTGAATAAGCAGACCTGCTCCCAAAACAGCATCATCATCATGAGGGCTAATCACGAGAAAACGCTCTTTCTTGCCCTGCCAATGGCGGGATACATTAGCGAGCTTCGAGCCTACCCGTCGTTCTTCTCCCACTAAGCGTACGAATTCAAATTTCTGTTGCATTTGTCCACCTCGGCGAACATTCTATCAGGGCTGGCAATATTCTCAAATTGTTTCTCTAAAATTCTTGAAAGGTAGTTCCTAAAATGAGCTAAAGCCTGCTATGCCGAAGCCTGCCTTCGCCGAAGCGGCTACGCGCAGGCAGGCGGCTACGAAGGCTGTAGTGTCTAAAGTGAACTAAAGTTGGAAAGTAATCCATAACTTTAGGCGTTTTGTTGCCGATTTTCGCCTCGGAAGTGTGTAAAGAGGCCGTTTTTGTATATTTTTTCGGACTTTTTTATTGACTTCAAAGCGCCTGATCGGTATAAATTATTTAATAGGACAAATTTTTTCCTGGGCACTAATTTCATGCAAGGTATTCGTCAAGGCACAGCCTTGCCGAGACCGACAAGTTCGGAGGACAGTGTACGTCCTACGGAGGTAATGTGTTTACATTTCAATCAACAGCCCGTATAAAAAATCCGGCTGTAGGCGGATTGGGTTTTTGAAGGAAGGAGGTAAAAACCAGGTCATATACAAGTTCTTTTTTAGGCGCCGAGCTGAGTGCTTGACCGGATTTCGACGAACTCATTCAAGTCGCGTTCCGCTCCGCCAAAGCGTAAGTCTTAGCACGACCAAGCTGAGACAAGTTTCGCGGAGGTAAGAAGCTTGGCCGGAGTCGGAGGAGTGCAAGTCCCTGCTTTCTTGCTAAAGCAAGAAGAGGGTAAGCTCGTGCTGTGGAGCGTCCGCCACTGACGGACGACACAGAATAGTACTTCTGATGTTTGTTTCATCTGAGAAGTTGTCGCAGACAAGCATAACCAAGGTTAAAAAAATCCGGATGCTTGTCATAGGCAATTGTTGCTTTGGTTTGTGACCAAGGCAGGGGGGATCATTATTTTAACCTTCTTTGAAGGAGGATTATTATGTGCAGAAATTCGATTCCTCTAATTTTTATTTTGGTACTGGGCCTGACTGTTGGCTCTGTATCTGCAGGCATCCTGCAGGACGATTTTGAAGGGGCTGCTATAGATACAAATAAATGGCAGCTTCTTAACGGTCCCGACGTTAATATAACTCAAGCTGGCGGCCAGGTATTTTTTGATCGACCGCAAACGCAGCTTAACTACCTTGTTACCGCTGAGCAATATGACCCCGCAGTAACTCCATTGACCATCATCGGCTCGGCTACTACGGGAACTGAGGGTCTGGCTATTTGGACCCGAGCCAGTAATATCGGCAATACAAACGGCCCGGGACACGTCCTTGACAACGGCATTCGCTGTCCTCTTTGGCCAGAGGGCCAAAATTCGGGGTGGTATGATGCGGAGATAATTAGAAAAGATCCCAATGTTTGGGGATGGACAGGCATAGCAGCCGACAATATTCCAGGCGAAAAAGCCTATGACTGGAATTTTGTGCTTACGGACGACGGTACAACGATTACTGTCACCTGGACGCAAAGCAGCAATCCGGCCAACACCTTTACGGTAACTGCAACAGACACAGCGCATTTCGACACTAACTACGTGGCATTCACGGTGGTTAATGGCTACCTCAATGATGTAGCCATCTATACGGAAAAGCCGCAAGTGGGATTTAGCGATGATTTTGAGACAGCCCACGACTATTTGACCGAAGGTCTTGGTGCCTATGACGGTATGCTCAATGGGACGATCGAGGTGCTTGATGCAAACATCAGCCGTCCCGGCTCTCTGTATATGCAGTCGGCTAATGCAATATGGGATCCAGGTCCTGGTCCATTGCTATACAAGGAAGTGGCCGGCGATTTTATCGCCACGGTTAAGGTTACAGATTTCGCAGGTGATGCGAATAATCTTGTTTATAACAATGACTCTGGTATATTGGTTAGAGACCCTGCCAGTGATGCCAATGATGGAGTAGAAAACTGGGTTGCATTGAACTACTTCCCCACATGGACCGCCTTTAATGTACGGAGCACAGTTGAAGGTGTCCGCGGTGAGTATGGCCAGCCAGCGGGTAGTTGGCTCGGTGACGATACGTTTGCTCTTGCAGCGCAATATCCGTACATTCAGATCGAGCGATCCGGCAGTGACTTCTCCTTCAGGATCAGTGAAGATGGTGTGAATTTCATTCCGCTTACCGAAGAGACGTATGTGGGCATCTATGATGGCTCTCAGACTCCTTTGGTTATCAGCCGCCCTGATCTACCCGGGACGCTGCAGGTCGGACTGATGCACTGCACCTATGGGGAAAGCAGCGGTTACGTTGCATACGATGATTTCAGTATTGAACTCCCAGTTATACCCGTTGATCCCGGTACCGATGGTCTGGTGGCATACTACGCACTGGATAACAATGTAGAAGATAGCTCCGGCAACGGTCTAAATGGTACTATTGTTGGCGATCCTAACTTTGTCGAAGGTTTGGTTGGCATGGGCCTGCAACTCGACGGTGTGGATGACTATGTTGACCTTGGCAACGATCCGCTCTTTGATGTCACTGAGCAGATAACGCTTTCAACATGGGTGAACGTCAATGATTTTGGCAACGGCGAGAATGACCCCTGGGTGAACAAAGGCGACCACGCTTATTGCATAAAGGGCCATAGGACGGGTTATGCGATCGAGTTCTTCGTCTATGAAGGTGGTTGGAATTGGATTAGTGCTGAAGTCGGAGATATTAATAATGAATGGCACCATGCGGTAGGAACCTTTGACGGAACCCAGCTTAAGATCTATGTCGACGGTGGGCTATTGTCCACGAAAGACTACGTGGGTGGTATAGCCACCAGTGTTCATAATGTCGCCATAGGGACGAATACCGAGGCATCTGGTCGTTTATCCGAAGGTATTCACGATGAGGTCAGGATTTACAACAGGGCTTTGTCTGATGCGGAGATTCTTTACCTTGCGAGTAAGTAGAATCGACAAATCTTGATATGTGAATACTGAATTGGGACGACAGTGATTTATGTTATATCGGGGCCTATTCTGATTTATTCGGTATAGGCCCCGTATGATTTTTACAATTTATTTTTTTGCACTTATATTATTTTCAGATAGAAATATTTTAAACCTGCCTGCCTGCGCGTAGCCGCTTCGGCGAAGGCAGGCTTCGTCAAATTTTTCTATGGAATAAATGCGATTTATTATAATTATTCTTTGCCAAGCTACTGCTTAGCCCTTCTCCACAGTCCCGATGAATCGGGATTGCGAAGGATGAAGCACGAGTTGTTTCAGTTACTCTGTGTTCCAAATGGGTCAATTATTGCTTGAATTGAGAGGGCTAATTTGATATGAATATAAGTGGAGTTTATGAATTTCTCGTATATTGGAAACTGGTAACTGGTGATTGGTCCCTTAGGGATTTAAATAACAATTTAACCAATTACAATTTAACCATTTGTTCCCGGCCTGTCGGGATTGGATTCTGAAAGAAGGAGGAAGATTATGTGTAGAAAATTGATTTATTTGGTTTCTTTTGGTTTTGTGATGAGCCTGGTTGCACCGGGCGTAGTCGAAGGTTACGACCCGAGTCTTGTCGGCTGGTGGAAGCTCGACGAAACCTCCGGTACTATTGCTGCTGATTCGTCCGGCTACGGCAATAACGGCACCCTTGTTGGTGATCCACAGTGGGTACCTGGGATGATAGAAGGAGCGCTGGAGTTAGACGGCAGTGGCGACTATGTGAACTGCGGAGCCAGTACGGTGTTTCAGATCCAGGATCAGATTACGATGGCGTGCTGGATCAAGGTCGCGAGGTTCACTACCAATTGGTCGACCATTATTTCCAAGGGTGATACCTCATATCGCTTGTCTAGGTCGGGCGAAACCGGTAATGCTATCCATATGGGCGTTCAAGGCACCTCGAGCTCGCCCTACCAGTGGTTTGATGGAACCGTAACCGTGACCGACAATCAGTGGCACCATGTCGCCGGCGTGTATAATGGGGCTCACGCGATGATATATATTGACGGTGTGTTGGATACCACTCAGGCAGCGACTGGACAAATAAACGCCAGTAACTACGAGCTTTACATCGGTGAAAACGCAGAAGCTAACGGTCGTTTCTTGAATGGTCTCGTCGACGATGTGCGTATCTACAACCGGGCGATATCGCAGGCGGAAATTCTGGCCGTTATGTTGGGCACATCCGGAGGTTTGTCCTCCAGGCCTAATCCTGACAACGAGGCCACAGATGTACCTTGTGATTGTATTCTCACCTGGAAGACGGGAGAATATGCTTACAAGCATAATGTGTACTTAGGAGCCATCTTCGACGATGTCAACGAA
>Ga0315533_1000804_pt1 | contig 25651 bp, 20 predicted proteins | sample SalMarSW160130MG_FD_203081 | JGI IMG/M metagenome (GOLD analysis project Ga0315533, IMG submission 203081) | Salt marsh sediment microbial communities from the Plum Island Ecosystem LTER, Massachusetts, United States - Salt Marsh Sediment SW1601-30 ... | reverse complement strand
ATACCGTTGTTTGAGGCGGTGATATCACTCAGGGACATGTACATGCTCATACATTACTGCTCCCTGCTGGTCGGGGTCTCGATCGGGGCCTTCGCCATGTTCGGCCGGGAGGTCATGAACAGGCGGTTCGGCCAGGCTAGCATGGTAGCGTACTCCAGCCGGACGCTGCCCGTCTCTGAGAGGAGGATAATGCTCAACGTAGTGGCGAACGACATCATGTTCTACTTCCTGCTGTACATCATCCCGTTCTTCGTGGGTTTCTCGGGTGCGGCGATGGTCACGTCTGCGGTGCCCGCATTCTCGCTGCTGCTCATGGCTACGATAACCATGTCTTTCCTCATAGGGATGTCGGTCGTCTTTTTCCTGTCCACTATCTACGTCCATTCGGGCCGCTTCTTTGTCTCGCTCATGGTCGTGGGGGGCGCAGTTCTCGTGCTTGGAGGGAATCTGATGTTCGGCCTTGACTTGCTGCACGCCTTGCCAAGCCTGGAATTCTTCTATTCTGGCTCGTTAGACTCCCTTTTCCACTCCTTGCTCTTGATAATAGTCCCCTCGGCCCTTTCCTTGGTCTTCCTGCGCATAGAAGCCCCTGAGAGGGTCAGGCACGTGCAAAACAGCCTGGACAGGCTCTCTGGGTTGCTTGGGAGGCTGTTCGACGATCCCCATCTCGTCAGCAAGGACTTCCTGGACCTGCAGAGGAGCGAGGGCGGGATAGGGAAGATATTCTTCTCCTTCATATTCCCGCTCATACTGATATGGGCCATGCTGTTCATCCTTTCAGGCCTTTTCTACGTTTCCCAGGCCGTTATCTTCCTTGCCTTCTCGGTCCTGGTGGGGGCGCTGTCAAGCTCGATCTACAACTGGCTCACGGAATTCGACGTCTTCTCATCCTACGCCTTCCTCCCGGTCCGGATCTCGGATGTGATCAGGGGCAAGCTAAAAGGGTATCTCATCCTCGATTGTGGCTCCATAGCGGTCATAGCTGCCGCGGCAGGCCTGACAGGACAGGTATGTTACCTGCCCCTTGGGCTGTTCACGTTCGCCATAATCTCCGCTTATTCGGTCTCGGTGACGGTATACCTTGCCGGCCTCAGCCCAAACGTGCTCATCTACTCCGCAAAAACGTTCCTTGGATACAGTGCCGCGATAGTGCCGTGCCTCGTCCTGGCCATAATCACCTCGCTTGTAAACCCTGTGCTGTTGCTGATAGCCATGCCCCCCTTCCTGCCGTTGTCATTCCTGCTGATGCGAAAAAGCTACCCGAAATGGGACTCACGGGACCAGCCGTTCTTCTGATGGAGGGTTTTTTCTTTATAGTATAAACATATAAAAAATTCTTGCCCATTTTCGACTTTTCAAATGTCCCCCCCTCCCAGAGGCTCAGTGAAGTTTGTTTGTTTGAAAGAATTTTTAAAGGGGAAAATAGTATAAATGTATAATAACGAATGTAATATTACGGATGTATGATATGGAGGGGAACGGAAAAAGGGCGGGAAAATGAACAAAAATGGCAGCCTTCCTCGGTCTGCTGCTTAAGATAACCCGGCACCCTGTTCACACTTAAAAGACGGAAATCCGCATTATAGATTAGCATGCCAAGAAAGAAAGTTGCCAGAAGTAAGGCGCCAGGGCGGAGCGCCCGCCGGAAAAATGAAGTTGAACATACGCTGGAAAGGGGCACGGAACACTTCGGGGAAGAGGTGCACAGGCTTGGGGAGCGGCTGTCCAGGAAGATGGAGAAAAAGGGCGAAGAGTGGGACAGCTGGTTTCATTCGACCTTCGGGATTCTTGGCCCGGTTATATCGAGCATATTCGGCCTGGTGATTTTGGGATTGGCCGTTTGGGCCTTGATGTTCGTGAACATGCCCGTAGGAAGCGGGGCCTTGTACAACATACAGTATTTCTTGCTCGCTAACATGGGCCTGTTTTTCCTGATATTCATGTTCTTCTCGTACTCGTCCTATTTTTCCAAGGTTTCCCCAAGGTTGTACATGCCTTTTTCACCCATCGTGACAGCGGCCGGAATTAGCATAGGTTTCTGGTTCGCCGTGCATGCGATAAACATTACGAATCTTTCGTTGGAGATTTCTTTGCTGTCTGACACAGCCCTTTTCATGGAGAAAAACCTTTTCCTGATATTCTGCTTTTTCCTTTTTGTCGGATACATGGTTCTTTTGGTGAAGATAGGCACAGGGAAAGCAGTAGGGATGGCTGGGGAGAAGACTATCGAGAGGAGATCCGTCGTCTCTGTCGCCAAAAGGTTCGAATCCGGCAAAGCCCGCAGGCTGTACAGGTCTGGCCAGGACAGGATTCTCGGAGGGGTGTGCGGAGGCATTGCTGAGTACCTGGGCATCGACCCGACAATAGTCCGGATTCTCTGGGTCATCGGAACGTTGGCGTGGGGATTCGGTATCCTGCTTTACATAATAATGTGGATAATAGTGCCCAGAAACCCAAGCCACAAATGGGACTGAAAAGACAGACTGAAGGGACAATTTCTTTCGCTCCAAGCCAAATAACAAAATAGCAAAAGCAGAAAAAGCGAACAAAAACCTCCCATATGCAAGCTCTTCGTGGAATCGTGGAATACAGCTATATTAAGGTGAAGGTGAAACCAAAAAGCATGCCTATGAGGAGGCCTGCGCAGATGAAGAAAAGGCCCCAGAAGATGGAAATCGCCTTGATGTAGCTGCTGATAGTTCTGCCTTCGGTGTGCAGCGAGCTCAGGTCGGTCCGGCTGGAAATCCCCCTCAAGAACCAGCCGTTTGCCTGGGCAGGCCTGCCTATCAGGCTCTTGACCCTGCTCAAGGCGAAGAAAATGTTTCCGAACAATGGTATCCAGCTCTGGTAGTTGAGGTACATCAGCCCCGTCTTGTCCTGCATCATCAGGTCTTCCGAGAATATGAAGCCTGGAATCCCCCTGCCTATGAATTTGCCGTCAAGGAGGACCCTCCTGCCTCTGACCGGGGAAGCATAAACATCGCCCATCAGCTGCAGGACGGTGAGCCTCTCGGGTTTTTTGCCCGGGTACCTGTATACGGTCCTGATTATCATGCCAAGCCCTATCAACATGAGCCATAACGCCAGGAACTGAAATAACTGGAAGGAGACCATACCTGCCAAAACGCCGTACAGGTAGAAGAGCGGGAATCCCAGCGCAACGATGAGTGGGATGCTGAGCGCTAACAGGTCCTTGAGGAAGTTTGCCCTCAGCTTTCCCTTGTCAATCTGGTAAGCGCGTTCTATCACGTCAAAATCAAATGCAGGCTTTTTACCGAACTTCCTGCTCAGCATGCTCAGCCTCCTTATCCTCTTTCCTGTCAGGGGATGGGTTGAACCTAGCTCGTAAACGAACGCCCACGGGTTGTGCAGGTCGAACAGGAAAGACTTGTCGACCATGCTGGGCTCGTGTAACTTCTGCGACATGTAGTAGGTCAGGCCTGTAGCCTTGGCGGCCGAAAAGTTCATGATCCCCAGGTTCTTCGTTGTGTTGACCAGCTTGACGTCGTCCGGGTTTGTAAGTATGCCGTAAGCTATCCGGATGAGGGCGACGGACAAGGAGTTCGGGTCCTTGGTCTCCTCGGCAGAGAACTGGTCGGCATAGTATTCCCTGACCCTGCTGAGATACAGGACGATGTACTGGCCTATCCAGTAAAAAATGTACGAAGCTATCCCTATCAGGGCGAGATACCCCCCGCCCTTTTTAGAGCCACCGCCCCGCCCTGACCTGACGCCCATTATGAACATGACGTACAACAGCTGGATTATGGTGGACGCCGCTGTCATCACTATGAAATCCCTGTTCTTTATGTGCCCCAGTTCATGGCCATAAACAGCCGCGATGTTCTTGTCGTCCAGGTAGTGGAAGATGCCTTCACTGACTATTATCCTCGCGTTCCACTGGCCTGAGCCGTAGGTGAACGCGTTTGGGTTCTTGTCCGGCACTATCCCGACTTTGGGTATGTTGAACCCGTATTTTGTGCATGTCGCCTCTATCAAATCAGCCCCGGATTTGCTCTTCGACCTCAGGTCGCTTAGCGATATCCATCTTGCCTTGAAAAAATACCTGTAAATGAAATCCGATATCGTCGGGGAAACCAGCCACAGGATAAAATTGAGCAGGACGACCAGGATTGGCAGCAGGATGGCGTCGATGTAACCTGCGACGTACATGAAAGCGAACAGGATGGTTGCGAGAAACCCTGACAAGAGAAGCAAGGTGAAGACAGAAGCGAGGAAGAGTTTCATGTAATTATATTGCAAGCATTGGTTAAAAAATCATCGCCCCCGGCTTCGTATCGCCCCCGGCTTCATTATTCTCGTGAGCGATTGCAATAAATATGTCACAAATATATATTAATCATGAACCGGTTTTGCAGGAAATGCCCGCTTAGAAACACGAGGTTCTGCCTGGGGTTGCTCAGAAGGCTCTGAAGTAAAATCCCTATAAAATCCCTAATCCATGCCTCATTCGTGCGGCTCGTGAAAGACAAACGCCTGATAGGTGTATATCTCCACTCCAGGCATTTTCCAGCAGTCTGAGGGGGAGTATTGCTTCAGGCAAAGCCTGGACAGGAACTCAAGCTTGTCCGGCAAGGACTGCCAGACCTGCGGCAGGTATGTGGACTGGCGTCCCTGGTATTTTATGACAACCCCGTCTATATCCGGCCTCAACTTGTCCAGCAGGTCTCCCGGCGAATCGTGCTTGAGCAGTTCAGGGACCGAAAGGGCCGAAATCTCGATTTCGATATCTTCCAGTTCATCGTAGCTCACGGGGGGGAATCTCGGGTCGTGCAAGGCTGCGGATATCGCGTTGTCCCGGACGCAAAGCCACAGCTCAAGCTGGGGCAATATGTGGCCGATGCACCCTCTCAGGTTGCCGTGCTTGCTTAGGGTGACGAAGCACCCCTGGACTTTGCCGAGGTTCGGTGTGATCTTGCCTGGGTCGGTGGATGGCAGCGATCCTGAGCTGAGGTAAACGTTCAAGGTCTCATTGGCGAGGCTGAGCAAAAATCCCTGCTCTTCCTTGCTCAATGCCTGCCTGCTGGCGCCCTGATAAAAAGCAACGGATACGTATCCGACGACCCTGCTCTTGTCCCCTGCCGTATCCCCGCTGTTCCTGTAGTCCAGCGCTTTGCCCTCCCATCCAAGCTCTTTTGCAATACTCATCAATGCCAGCACCGGTATTTTCCCGCAGGCTTCGCATTTTCCCATTCCCGTGAAATTGAGGCCCGGGATCGAATCTACGCAGTTCTGGTCAACGGATACCGCTTCAGCATAGGGGTAGTAATGGCTCAGGTCGGAGCTAGCGACTATGAGAGTTTTGTCGTCGATGTACGGCAACAGCACCGAGGCCAGATCATACGGGTTGACATCGCCCGCGACTATGGGGATTACCTCGAAATCAGTGAGCACGCTCTGCAGGAAGGGGATTTCGACCTCGACGGAGTGCTCGTACAGGTGGATTTGGGGCACCGAGACCATGATGTCCTCTTTCATCATGTCCCTGGCTTTGGGCGACAGTTTTACCAGCCCCAAGGGCGTTCTGTAATGGGTGACATTGGCAATGGAAGCTCCGTCAAATCTGACGTAGTGCGAAGGCCCGATTATGATAACGGTTTCATAAGCGTCTGGATCCAGCTCGTTGAAGCCGTAGGCCGCGACAGGCCCGGAATATACATAGCCTGCATGCGGAGCGACCAGGCCTTTGACGTTGGATATGCCCGATTTGGCGGCCTTGCCGATATAGTCGTTGATCATCTGGCGCAGGGCGCTCTCTTCCCCCGGATAGAACTTGCCCGCAACTGCCGGCTCCCTGATGATTTTCGGTCCCTCGTCCTCATCTGCAACTTCGCCGCCAAGGCCTGACTGATCTGAGATGTTAAAAACAAGAATCACTGCAAAAATCAGCACAAGCATCAGCACAACAGCGATGACCGCCGTTGAGCGAGACTTCTTCATCTTCAGAGGCTTCTTTAATCCCTTTAACACGTTTACCAACATCTTCATGATTGCCACACACCCGCTATCCGCTCACCGCAAAATTTGCAGGCGCCGTTTTGGATGTTGTTCTGGCTGATCATGTACCCGCGTCTTTCCAGCAGGACTTTGTCGCATCCCGGGCAGTATGTGCTGGTAGCCTTGTGCCCCGGGACATTCCCTACGTATACAAATTTTATCCCTGCATCCCTTGCGGTAGCCGCAGCCTTTTCCAGTATGCCTACATCCGTCATCGGCAGGCCTGTCAGCTTGTGCATTGGCGTGAATCTGCTGAAGTGAAGAGGGTGGTCTGGACCGATGTTCTTGACGATCCAGGCGCACATCTCCCCGATCATGTCCAGATCGTCGGTGTACGTGGGGACTACGAGGTTCGTTATCTCAAACCAGACCCCCTGCCGTTTGAGGGTAAGCAAGGTGTTCAGCACCGGCTGCAGCCTGCCGGAATTGAGCTTGTTGTATATCTCTTCCTTGAAGCTCTTCAGATCGACGTTGGCCGCGTCCAGGTACTGGCAGAGATCGACCAGGGGCTCCTCGTTAATGTAGCCGTTCGTTATCCACAGGTTTTTGATGCCCTTGCTCCTGGCCATCTTTGCGGTATCGTACATGTAATCGTAAAAGGCCGTGGGCTCGGAGTACGTATAGGCGATTGAGGTGCAGTTGGCGTTTATAGCGCTCTGGACGACACCATCGGGGAACAGGTCAGCGTTCTCGGTCTCTTCGGGCCTGCTCTGTGATATGCTCCAGTTCTGGCAATTCCCAACAGCAATAAAATTAGCCAAATATGAATGATGACCTTTGACCTCTAAATTATAGACATCTCCAATGTACTTTTCTTTTGAAATACTAAAAACAGGAACGAAATAATAATCATCATTTTCAAAAAATTTCAGACTCTTTTCACTCAACGGATTCAGTTTAATCCTTTTGTTTGGAAATAAAAATTTGTCTCTAAACCTCTGGGCCTTTAGTTTTACGTAATACAAGTCTGATTGTTTTACTTTTCTACCTTCTATCATTTTTTCAGGTTCTGGCACCCATTTGTAAAAACTAGGTAGAAATCCCATTTTCAACAGAAGCCAGTAAACGCCTAAAGCCAATTCTTTGGACACGGAATTTATTGAGACCACCTCTTTTTGGATAGAACCGTCGCATTTTATATATGCTCTTAAAAATTCATCAACAACTTTTCTTGGGGACTTGTATATTATATTTGGTACTTTTTTGTTGGTGGCAACAGTTCCACACAAATCTTTGAAAAGAACAGCCAAACTAGATTTACAAACTGTGACGGTTATGTTGGTTTTCTTCTCCTTCATGGAGGATTTAACTTTAAAGATTTTCTTAATTAAAGCTACTGTTTCCTCGGCCATTTCAGGCTCTTTTTTTCCAAAGGTGAACAATAGAAGATAGCTGTTCAGCCTTTTTTTACTTTTATGCACACACCCTTCCCCGCAATAATATCCTAAAAGCCTTGCAAAATTTTTGTCAAGTTTAACAAATCTGGGAATACAAGGCAGTTTACCTGTTTTAAATTTGATACCACCGTTATTCTCAACAACTATGTTGTCTCCTAAAACTGAACATCCTTTCCTGAATTTTGACCTTAAGGTTCTAACATAAGCTGGATGCAAACTGAACATTTTACCTATTTCCTTAGAAGTGACACCCTTCTCAGTTAAATCCAGGATTTTTTTTATCTCATCCTCAGAAATTCTATATCCTTTTTTAAATTTTGTCTTGGTTTTTGACAATATTTCTTTCAAGTCAACTTTTACTTGCGATTTAGAAAAATTATGGTTCTTTGGTATAACCAAATAATTATCATTTTTTAATTCCCTAGCTCTTACTTTCTTAGTCCCGGTTTTTACATCATAAACAAATAGTTCATGACTTGGTGTGCATTTAATCCCTGGCGTGTAATGTGGTTTTATATTGAATATATCACCTGCATAAGGATGCTTAAAACCATGAACTATATCCAAAATTTCACCAGTATGAGTAACGGCCCTCTGCCCATCTATCTTATTTACCACGCTACCATCAAATCTGTTTTCCTTCTTGTCATTTGATTCAAAAATATCTATAATCTGCATTAAGCCATTTTCAGTAGCTATCGTTGTTTCTGGTACAAAACAGTTGAGGCACCTTAAATTGCACCCTGCGGTCGCTATCGAGAAGGCCCTGGAACCGGGCAGGTAATGGTAGAGGGGCTTCTTCTCTATGGGGTCGACGTGAACTGCGCACGGGTTTCCGTATGCCAGCGTGTACAGGCGCCCGTCTTTGTTCACCTTCACCCTGCATATGCTCCTGTCCCCCGGCTCGAGGATGCACTGGTTCGGGCACACCTGGCACTGCACGTTGGAGCCGAGCTTTATGTAGTGGTAGGCCTCACGTGACCATTTCCACAGCTTGTCAGGGGCTCCTCCCTTGGTGGGCGAGCTCAGGGGGGCGGATTGCTTAAGCCAGCTGTCCACGGCATAGACCCCGACGCCCAGGCCGGCCAATGCCAGGACCCCTTTCTTTATGAAATCCCTTCTGCTGACCTTGCGCTCAAAAATGCCTTTTCCGCTCCTCTTTTTCTTGCCCATATAACTTCCGGTGTTTCACCTTTTGATTATGCCCCATCTTCTCAGAGCGAAGTAGATTCTGATCCCGGAATGGATCACGAAAAAGAAAATCACCAGCTCGCATATGCCCAGATGGATGGAGACGGCGGACCGAATCCCGACCAGTTTGTTCATTCCGTATTCCCTGGTCATGGAATAACCCGTCACTATGAAAATGATGAACAAGAAAAAGAGAATCCAGGCGCTGATCCTGTCCACTTTGATCAGCCATGAGTGGATGGAGGTTTTGCTGGTCATATCAAGTGATTATTCTAGTGATTAAAAAATCAAAGCCAGCAGAATGCCAGATGATTTATCATCTGAAACGGGAATCATTTTGGACCCGCTTCAGGATTCGAGGGCCTCGATGCCCGGCAGCGTGCCCTTCTCTATGAACTCCAGGGTGGCTCCCCCGCCTATGCTCGCGTGGGAGATCTTGACCCCGGTCCTGTTTACCAGCAACGTAGCCTCGCCCCCTGCGGATATGGTAACAACGCCGTGTTTGGTAGCGGCTTGCATGGCCTGGACTATAGCCTTGCTGCCTTTTGCAGCGGCCGGGATTTTCTTGTCGAACATCCCTACCGGGCCCGACATCAGCACGAAGCCGGCAGAGTCTATAGCATCCTTGAATTCGCTAATCGTTTCATCCCCTATGTCCACCCCATGCCATCCGGGCGGAATCGTAGGCCGGGATTTAAGCAACTCACCGTTTTTCATGATGGTGTGGTCAACAGGAAGTATGAGGGATATGCCCCTTTCCCTCGCCTTAAGGATCACCCTGCCGGCCAGCATTACCTGGTCGTGTATCTGGTCGGATGCGACATAGGAATCGCCGATTATTTTTTTGATGTCACCATTTGATATTTTCTTTATCTCATCCGGCCCTGCTTTCACTTTGTCCAGATTGCGTTGCGCTATCATGAATGTGTACGCAACGGCTCCAGCGACGAGAATCTTGTCGATTTTTAGCATTCTGCCCAGCAGGTTCAGGGCGACGGTTATCTTTGAGACCACTCCTGGTTTGGTCTCTATCTTCTTGCCGGCAAGTATAAGCACGAAAGGCTTCCTCCCTTTCCTTTCCAGCTCAAGCGAAATCTTCTCTGCGTAATTTATTTCATCAAGAAGGTGGATGCCTGCATACCTTGGCAGGTACTTGGGCATCGGGACTATGTCTGCTGCCGGCCTGTGCCTCTGGGCGAAATCGTCGGCCACGTAGATTTCCACCATGCCGGCCAGTTGCTTTGCGTACCCCTCGTCACCCTTGTTGTACTGGGGGTCGAATCTTGGATTCTCCAGGACAAGCACCTGCCCGTCCGCAAGCTTTGATATGTTCTCCTGCACCAGGTCGAAGTTTTCCGATATGCTTTTTACATCTCCGTGCAATTCAGTCGGCGCAAGCAAAATCTTGTGCGGCAAGAGGCCTGCTTCACGTAGCCTTTTTTTGATGTACATGTAGACCGGAGCCACGCTTTTATCTTTCTCGATCCCGTCCGGCCGGTCTATCCAGCCAGGCTGCAGCACCACCCTGGCCCCGTTCTTGATCAAATACCCGAGAGTCGGCATGAACGAGTCTATCCTGCTGGTGTCCTTTATCCGGGCAGTGGAATACAGGTCATTGCCATCGTCGAGCGGAACGTCCGCAGAACCCCTGAGATATACTATCTTGCCTTGCAGGTCTGGTTTTTTTAATTCTGTGACAGGCCTGATCAAAGAAATTACCTCCATTTTTTCGCCATGAACTCTACCAGATTCACAAGCCTGTTGGAATAGCCCCATTCGTTATCGTACCAGGCAAAGACCTCTATCAAGTCCCCCTCTATGTTGGTCAGCAGGGAATCGAATATCGCGGAATGGGGATTTCCTATAACATCGGAGCTGACTATCGGTTCTTCGGTGTATTGCATAAGGCCTTTGAGCTTTCCCGCCGCCGCCCTTTTGAAAGCCGCGTTTATCTCTTCCACGCCGTGCTTTTTCCTGAGCTCCACAACCAGGTCCACTATGGAGCCGTCAGCAACCGGCACCCGGATGGCGGAGCCTGTGATCCTGCCCTTGAGTTTTGGCATGACCTCCCCCAGGGCTTTGGCCGCCCCTGTGCTTGTCGGGACGATGTTCAGGTCTGCCGCCCTGGCCCTTCTTATGTCCTTGTGCGGGCCGTCCATCAGTAACTGGTCGGTCGTATAGGCGTGTATCGTGGTCATGAACCCCTTGACTATGCCGAATTTGTCCTCCAGAACCTTCGCTACAGGCGCAAGGCAGTTCGTAGTGCAGGATGCGTTCGAGATCACGATGTCCTGTTTCGGGTCGTAGGTCTTTTCGTTGACGCCAAGCACGATCTGCTTGACCGGCTTGTTCCCCTTTGGCGGGGCTGACAAAATGACCTTTTTCGCCCCGGCTTTTACGTGCATCTCCGCCTGATCCATTTCCCTGAAAATGCCCGTGGATTCTATCACCACGTCTATCCCAAGCTTCCCCCACGGCAGCTTGGTGGGGTCTTTGGCAGAAAAAACCAAGATATTTTTCCCGTTCACCGTTATGCTGGTGTCGCTCCATTTCACCTCTCCCCCAAAGGGTCCGTACACGGAATCGTATTTGAGCAGATGACCCATCATCCCCGCTTCTGCCAGGTCGTTTATCGCGACGACCCTGAACGCCTTGTTGTGCAGCGAGGCCTTAAGAAAATTCCTCCCTATCCTGCCAAAACCGTTAATGGCCACCTTGAGCATAAAAGCACCAACACAATAGATTCAATATAATTAATTAGAATCCTATATAAAAAAGCTTATATCATTCCTCATGCCCAAGGCCGAATTTTTTAAGCCTGGAGCCGATTTTATTGCGCAGGGATTTCCTGACAAACCTGTCCAGCGAATACTGGCCTTCAGGCTCCCCTGCTATGTCCTCCTCTGTATATCCCAGGCCTGCAAGCACCCTCATCGCAGCCGGAATGACCTGGTTATTGACGTAATAGTCGGGGTCGTAGTTTTCCGCGTCTTCGGCAGGCACGGCCTTTTCCGATATCAATCCAGGACCCTTGGTTATGACATACGCTATCATAGAGCCTTGCGCAACGGGCCTGCCCCTAGCCAGGGCCTTCTTGGCGGCAGCCACATGCGGGCCTATCTGCTCATAATCCTTGATTGGTCTGGTGAGCTGGGTGTATATTACCAGTTTCTTTCTGTCAATCTTCCCTTTCTTGATGTCGACTATGGTCTTTCTTGCGATCTGCAAGGCTAGCTCAGGCGAGTTGTCGCGCAGAATGGCCTGCAAGACGCGCTCCTGGGTATCCCTGGCTATCTGGGACCAGTCTCTCCTGACCCTCTCGAACCCCCTGATGGTAATGTCACCGGCGCTGTCTATTAACGCATAGCGCTTCTTGGCAGTCAGGCCTGTCTTGGCAGGGGTGAAAAGCCCGCTCTTGTACAAACCCTGGAACTCGAGCTCCATGACTCCTGGCAAGGAGCGATTCACGGTAAGCAGGAATTTGTGAGCGTCGCCGAGTGACTTGACCTTGATGAAGAGAGAATCGGTGTCACCGTATATGACCTCGTACCCCATTTTTTGGGCCCTCTTGATCACCCTCTGGATGTAATATCTTCCCCAGGCCGTTATGCTCTTGGCGCACACCCTGCTATACCATCTTGACCCTGCATAGCCGTAGTAGCCGTAGCTGGAATTGGCCAGCAGCTTCAGGGCATGCTGCCTGTTATCAAGGATTTTGTGCCCCTTGGATTCAGGGTCAAGGCTTTTCATTTCATCCTTGATCTTGAGCCTCTTTTTGACCAGCTCCTCAAGGGTCTTGGTCACGAAGCCCGGATGCGTCTTGCAGTAGTAATAGTCCTCTCCTGGAACCTTGTGCACCTTGCCTTTTTCTGAATTCTCCCCGTTGCAACATTGACAATAGAGCGTCTCGGGCGATACGTTGTGGGTTATCGTTATGCTCGCGTAAAGGCCCCTGAAGTCGAACAGGGCGATGTTCTGGTGTATCCCCACCTTGGGGGGATAGACATAACCACCCGTGTACGGGGTGGCCTTTCTCCGGATCTGTATCTCTTCGAACTTGGGCCTGTTCGGTATGAGTTCCCCCGCGCTGTACGCCTTCCTTATAAGCAGCCATTCAACCAGCTGTGAATACGTCATTCTCGATGTGTCGAACAGGGTCTGCCCCGTTATCCTGCACAATTCGAATATCTGCGGCAGCAGGGCCTTCGCCAGGGACAACGTGAGCTCTGAGTCGTTAAGGCAGTATTTCACCACCTTTTCCAATCCCTTGCTTTCCTCCCAGGCCCTCTGCATCTCTTCCCATTCGATCTTCTTTTTCCCCCTCCCGACAATTTCCCGGGAAACCATATCCAGGGTGAGGACCTCTGACGACAATGTTGCGGACAGTATGTTTTCGATGAAATCGAAGATATCCACGTGCACCCGGCCTTCAAGCCATGCGGAATAAACCCGGCCTCTCCGCTTGAAGACCACCCCACAGTCCGTCCTGCCCATCGTCAGGTCAATCCCGTATTTCTTCGCCCTTCCTGCAAGATGCTGAAAATCAAACCTGTCCCCGTTATAGGTGACTATTATGTCAGGATCTCTTTCCCTGACGACTTCGGCCAATCTCCGAATCAGATCTTTTTCATCTTCGACCAGTTCCATGATGTCCGATTCCACGTGCTTGTAGGTAAGCACCTTCTTCATGCCCTTGTTGTCCCGGACGGACGCCATTATTATGCTCTCTTCCCCGTCCTGCTCGACCAGTTCAAGGTCGCATGCAAGGATCCTGAAATCGGGATAAGACTCTTCGGCTACCGGCGTGATTTTCTCCGCTTCTATAACCAGGTGTCCCTCCTTGCTGACCGTTCTCCTGCCCTCAACCCACACCCATGTAAGGGGGGTTATCCCCCTGTCAACCATGTATCTTCTGTAGAAGGTGATGGTGTATTCGTACTGCCCCTTTATGTTTACCCAGTCCTTGAGCAAATCCCTGAATTTAGTGACATCAGACGGCTTGGTCAACGTTATCTTTATCAGATTTTTATCCTTCCCGAAAAACTTTTTCCCGACCACCTCCACCTTTTCCGCTTGGCTTCCCTCGATCTTCAGTTCCGATATCTTGAGCACCAGTTCATCCAGTCCCTTTTTCTTCATGTCAGCGGCTGGTTCCACTAAGAAATATGGCCTGCATGACCGGTCCAGAACAAGCGCGGGCTCGCCCTTTTCTGTCTTCCCCCACATCATTATTTTCGGCTCTTCCGAACCGCTCTTCTGCTGAACTTCGAGGATGAAAAACTTAACCCTATCGGCAGCCATGACTAAAAATTTCTTTTACTGATTTAAAATTAAAGGTGTTGTTAACCGTTTTTGGTCAGAATAACCAGATTATCCAGCAGATACCAGATCATGCAGCAGATGGGGGCGGGTATATTCTCCCTCCATGATCGACTTCGATAATTTTTATTGGTGGATGCACTGGCGGGCCAACGCGAAGATAGCTGCAAATTTGAGAAAGGGATGCCGAAACATCCAATTTTCGCTTTTCCAGCTTGTCATGCAGCTCCTTAGCGCCGCCCTTCCCGGTGTACTGCTCCTTGGCAACGGCTTCACCAAGCTCGGTGGCAAGATCGGTGACTTGGAAATCGGCGAATTGCTGATAGTCCATCAGCCAATTATTTACAGGCAATGGACTGTCTAGAAATTGATTAACCTCTCTGATTTCAGTTATCGCTACATCTATCCCAAGCCTCTTGTATCCGTTCATCGGGTCAGCAGGGTTTTCGTTTATCTCGGCAGCACGTTCGTACAAATAATCAAAGAGCCGTCCCAGATGCTCCCTGTACTCCATTTCTGCGCTGTAAGGGCCGATATTTTTACCCAATACAGACCTTATCATACCATCTGAATACATAATATTCACTACTAAATAATGACAAATATCTATTTAAATACTTTTCGGTTACAAAACGGACTATTTTTCCATCGTCAGGGCCGCACCGATAGCAGCGCAGTATTCCGCTTTTGGAGGTACCCCAGCATCCGCCGGGCATCCGGATTAAACAAAGGATTTGGAAACCTGCACCTAACGCATTATTTCATCCCTAGACGCGGAAATTTGCACTTTAAGCGGTTCTATCTGCTCCCTTAACTCACAAGCCGTGTCGTAGTCTTCCTCGAGTATCGCTTGGGCGAGTTTTGCGCTTAAATGAGGGATATCATTCTCAGGAGCACGAGCGCCACCGCCCCATTCAAGATAGTCCACGAAACATCCGTGAATAGGGAAAGGGTGCTTCAACTTCTTGTTGATCGTTATCATACTCATTACTATCGATTCTTTCTCATGCTGTTTAGCTCCATTTTTAGGATGTCCGGATTTGGTATCGGAAAGCACGCCCAGGTTCCAGAACATATCATACAAGACTTTTCTGGTCTTGTCACGATTCCCCAGCACACCACCATACATACACTCAAGAGCAGAGCATGGCTGCGTCCTGTAATCGTCCATGGCAAAGCCCATTTATTTCACCACTCATTAACAACGATTTTACATTTAAATACCTTTCCAACGCCGAGAATCAGCATTTCAGGGACAGGGCCGCTCCGATAGCGGCGCAGTATTCCGCTTTTGGAGGTACCCCAGCATCCCCGCCGAGCATCTTGATGGTTTCCGTGATCCTGTTCTTCACCACGCCGTTCATCGCCACCCTGCCGCACACAAGGATGTGATGCTGCTGCCCGACGCTTCTTGCGGCAAAGTAGGCCATCACGCCTATGGACTCCGCTATCATGTTAAGCAGGCTTGCTGCGATGGCGGGCTTGCTGCATTTCCCCCCGGCTTTCCCGAAGTTCGAAGCGGTGGCGTTGCCCGGGATTTTCCCAATACCCCTGCCCATTATGTCCTTGACCGTCAGGTCGAGGTTTTTCCCGGTCTTGGCAATCTCCTCGACCTTGCTCAGCGGCATCTTAAGCATGAGCCTCACAAGCCCGTATATCGTGCCGCCGCCTACACCTGTGCCTCCAACGTGTCTCGCTTTTCCATGCTTGACCGAGACGAAGGCCGTGCCTGTTCCTATGCTGACTACGAAGACATCCAGCTTTCCTGACAAGTAAACGCCGCCCCTGCCTATAGCATTTATTTCATCCACCACCCCAAAGGGCACAGGGAGATCGGACTTCTTGATTTTCCTCGCGCCGCCTCCTGTCAGAGCGAGACGTACGGTTTTGCTTGCAGCTTTATTTTGTAAAAACTTGCTACACCTGATTACATGTCCCGGCTCGTTACCTGCTACAGAGAAAGTCGATTTCAGGTTCCCCCTCTCTATTAAAACGCCCTGCGTGTTCGTGCCTCCGATGTCTATTCCCACTATCATCCTTTCACCGTCTTAACCGTCTTAACCGTCTTAACCGTCTTAACCGTCCGGCCCCATAGCGCCAAGGCCAGGACCAGGACAGAGATGAAAATCCCGAACATAAGGGCGTTTGACACGAACCCTGGCACTCCAGCAACATACATGGCCTTTGAGCTGAAGCCTGCTATCCCTTCTCCGCCCATCACTCCAGCCGCCAATACGACCCCCGCCGCTGAAAAAATGCCGAATTTCTTTCTGTCGGTCAGATACCTTATCATCCCTCCTATGGCGAGCAACAAACCAAGCATGATTCCGAGAAACAGCCCTATGCCGAAAACCATCGGGATGACGGGAGCCCTCCTTTTCGTAACGTTCTCCAGCACGACCCAGACGAAAGAAAGCAGGAAGCCGATGCAAAAGGCCCATGGGTGGGCAAACCCGAATATAGACCCTGCGACCATCTGGGCCTGGGGCGCAGGCATGAGGGGACTGAAAAAATCAGAACCGTAGGCGTCCACTATCATGCCCAGCACAAAGGGTGCCAGCAGCCCGGCAACGATGACGGCTATCATGTCGACCTTGATGATGTCCTTGGCCTTCGTCCCGATGATCTTTGCCGACTTGTAGTCGTGGCCTATGTCACCGGCCACAGCGCTCGCTATCGAAACGAAGCAAACTATGAGGAATGCCGAAAGAATGCTTAGCTGCATGCTGAACGCGGCAAATACGCCAAGCGCCACGAGGCCTATGATGATCCCGAACTGCTCCAGGGGGTCTATGTCGGTCTCCCCGGTCATCATGGCGGCAACGCTCACCATCACCCAGACGCCTGCGACAGCTATCGCAGCCCCCACAGGGTGTATGCCGGCCAGCGCCAGGACGATGAACGCTATGAACGAGAAAATGGGCGTCAGCTTGATGTACCAGGGCATGCCAGCCCACCTTAACATGGGCATGAATATCTTCTTCGCCCTCGGGATGACGTATGAAAAGAAGAACCCGATTCCGGCGCCGATTACCATGCCCATGCCCGCGTTCTGCATCATCGACGCGCCAATGCCGGGCGCTGCGTACTTGAAGGCGGCAAATAACGGTATAAGGACGATCCATCCAAGGAATGAACCAAAGAACCATGAATTTACGCTAGCCTTGTGGCCGAGCAGGTAGCCTATGCCAATCGCAAGGGGCATTGGATAGATTGCAAGCACCAGCCCTATTTCCGGCAGGATGGGCCAGGCCCAGCCGGCCGGGAAGTACAGCTCCCTCAGCATGACGAAAATTCCAGTGAGCGACAACGCAAGCGCAACATAGAACGTGCTCAAGCCCAGGGTAGTCTCTGCTTTTATCACCTCGGCCCCGGCCCTGCCGCTCGGGTAAGGCAGGTCCTCCTCTTCGACGAACACCCTGCGCATCGGAATGGACAGGAGTACGCCCAGGACGCCGGCCGTGATGCATACGACCGCGAGCGTGAGAATGCCCGGCATTGAAACGTCAACGCCCTGCGCCTGCAGGTAAAGGATGCCCGGTATGGTGAAGACCACGCCTGATGCAAGCAGGCCACCGATCGTCCCTCCTGCCTGGGCGACGTTCATCTCGTGCCTGTTCGTTTTCTTTGACACCCTGGAAACAAGCTGTAACAACGCGCCCGCGACAACCGCGCTGAATATTATGGGCCACGGCAACGCGCCCATCTTCAGGGCAATGTAACTTGAAGTGACAAGCAGGAATATCGTCAGCAAAACAGCGATAACGCAGGCTCTGACGGTAAAGCCGGATTCTCCTTCCTCCTCAAGAAGCATAATTTTTCACCAAAATTTCCAATTTAACTAATGAGGGAAGCATATTCTTATAAATGTTGGTCATGATACTCGACAATTGGTGAACATAATTGGAGCAGGCTTTTAATTTTTTAAATTTAAGGGGCAAATTTAGCCTATGGTTGAAGAATCAAGCTTCGGCTTCGACGAATTTAGCGTGGAGATGGCAGACTTCGAGTTAAAGAGGGTCAAGGAGTTTGACAGGGTTTGGAAGATCGGTTACGGAGGCAGCATAACGAGCTCCATGGTCATGTACAACAACGTGATATATTTCGGTTGCGCCGACTACTACGTTTACGCGATCAACCCAAAGAACGGAGGACTCGTGTGGCGCTTCAGGACAGAGGGGTGCATAGCGGAAGGATCGCTGATAATCCATGACGGCGTGGTGTATGTAGGCTCGTTTGACCAGAACTTGTACGCCTTGCGGGCGGATACGGGAGAGCTGAAGTGGAAGTTCAGGACGAGGGACCAAGTAGCCTGCACGCCCCATGTCGATGAAGGTATTCTGTATTTCGGTTCGCGTGATCAGAACATCTATGCGCTGGATGCGAGAACCGGCGAACTGGTTTGGAAGTACAGGACGTTCGGCTGCATAATATCGGAGCCGGTCATTGTCGGGAACAAGCTTCTCATGGGCTCGTACGACCACAACCTCTACTGCCTGGATAAGCGCACCGGGGAGCTCAAGTGGAAATTCAGGACCCAAGGCGAGGTGCATAACGCAAACGCCTTTGCTGTAAGAGACGGCGTAATCTACTTCTCCTCTTTCGACAACTTCCTGAGGGCGCTTGAGATTGAAACAGGCAAGCTGCTGTGGAAGCTTAGAATCGGCCAGTACGGAAGCTGCGTTGCCCCTGTGATTCACAGGGATGTCATCTACCAGTCATGCAGGGACGGCATACTGTATGCGGTCAGCCTTGACGGCGAGCTTCTTTGGAAATACGTCACAAAGGAAAATGTTGGGATACCCAACATCCAGGGAGACAGGATATACCTGGGATCGTGCGACTTCAGCATACATTGCATCGACTTGCAGGGACATGGATTGTGGCACTACAAGACCAACGGGTATATCTGGTGGAAATCGGTGATGCTGGGGAGAAGGCTCATCTTCGGTTCATGGGACTGCTTTGTCTACTGCATAGACATCGAGACGAGGCAGGCCGTCTGGCGCTTCAGGACCTCGGGAGGGCCGTCTCCTGTTCCGCCTGCCAACGAGGCATTCGAGCTGGTACTGAAGATACCGAAGAGGACAATAGAAGAGGAAAGGAAGAAGACATACGAGCTGAATATGGAAGAAGAAGAGGCTGGGACAAGCGCATATAAATCCAGGATAACCTACCAGGTTTCCACCCAGTACAGGGAGAAGGGCAAGTACCAGATAGATTCCGACGAGGAAGCATTTTAAATTTTCCGTCCATTTAATGGTATGGAAGAATCAAGCTTCGGCTTTGACCAATTCTCGGTGGAGATGGGGGATTTCCAGTTAAGGAAGGTCAAGAAGTTCGACCGCCTGTGGAGGATAACAACGGGCGGGAGCATAGACCAATACCCCCTGATACATAATGGGAAGATATACTTCGGCTCATTGAACCACAACCTGTATTGTCTTGACGTCCGGACAGGGGAATTTGTCTGGAAATTCAAAGCGAGAGACAGGATTGGCATCTCATCACCGGCAGAAAGCAACGGCATCATATACATAGGCTCTTACGATCAGAACATGTACGCCATTGACGCGAAAAGTGGGGAGATGAGGTGGAAGTTCTTCACAAGGGGTGAGATACTCTCGTCTCCGGTTGTGAGAAATGAAAACGTTTATTTCGGCTCCAAGGACAAGAACTTTTTCGCCTTGGATGCCAGGACAGGGGAGCTCAAGTGGAAATTCAGGACGATGGGGGAGATACTGTCTGACGCGACGATTTTCAATGAGAAAATCCTGTTCGGTTCGTACGACAAGAACTTCTACTGCCTGGATGCAGAGACAGGCGCCCTTATATGGAAGTTCAGGACTGATCAGGAGGTCGTGAATTCAGGGCAGTTCGCAATCCTGGATAATCATATTTATCTGAGTTGTTTTGACAACTATCTGCGGAAGATTGACATCAACAGCGGGTTCGAGATCTGGAAGAAGAAATTTGCCCAGTACGGCCTAAGCTGCGGCACCGTGATCTATAAGGATTTGCTGCTGTTGCCAGCGAGGGACGGCAACATGTTTGCCCTAGACCTCGACGGGAACATCAAGTGGAAGTTCCCGACGACCAAGCCGATAGGCACGCCCGTCGTCCACAATGAAAAGATATATTTCACCAGCGAGGACATGAACTTTTATTGTCTTTCACTGGAAGGGAAAGTGATATGGAAATACAAGACCCAGGGATTTGCCTGGTGGAAGCCCGCGATATTCCAAGATAAGGTTTATTTCGGCTCGTATGACTGCTTTTTTTACGCCCTTGACGCAGAGACAGGCACGCTTGTCTGGAAGTTCAGGACGCAAGGCTCGCCGTCAACTGGCCCGGGCCCGTACGAGGGATACGAGCTGAGCATAACCGCGCCGAAACAGGAAGTCAGAGAGGTAAAGAAGAAGACGTACGAATTGCATATGACCGAAGAGGGAGAGGAAGACAGCAGGTTCTACAAATCCAGGATAACCTACCAGGTCAGCACCCAGTACAGGGAGAAGGGAAAGTACCAGATAGACTCCGACGAGGAAGCGTTTTGACTAACTTTTTTCGATCATTTCCATCGAATCACGATTTCAATCGTGGGAGGATGTCACTTTGTTCTCTCCAGGACAAATTTTTTCACCGTCGCGAAATCTACAAGCTCTGTTAGGACAAAAGCTCTCAGTTCCCTTTCCCACAAACTTTCAAGCTCATTTACCCTTTTTCTGAAATTGCTGAAACTGAATTTCATATCAAACAATGCGAGCTTTTCATTTACAAGCCTTTTGTCAAATTTTGACAATCTCAAAAGGAAGAATAAATCATACAAGTCACGGGATTTTCCCCTTGCCAATATAGAATGTATTTTTTCTGCGACCATCTCAACAGGTTTTAGAACCTTGAGTGAAAATGGATTTATTTCCATGTATTCCGACACATAATTTTTTACGTCAAAGTTTCTAAGCGCTTTATTTTTCAGGCTTACGTCAAACCTAAGGGTATTGTATGCTGTTAAAATGCCTTCAAAACCGATTTTCATCAGCAAGGAGCCTCCCGTTTTTCTTACACTTTTCATCTCCCCCATTCTTTCTGCAACACTCCCTACCAGTCGCTCCACATCAAATTTTTCCAGCAAAGTAAAGTCAAGGTCTTCAGAAAATCTCGGCATTTTATAAATTTTGTATAATGCAGTCCCCCCCTTGAAAACAAGTTTGTTTGTTTTTCTGAATAAATTGTAGAGAAATAAGTCTTGGAAATAATCCTTCTCTATATATTCCTTATTGGTTAAACCCTTTTTCCTTCCTATTTCAAGCAAGATATTCTTATCCATTGACTACGACCTTCCATTTTTTATCTTTTCTTCCCACTTTCTTTGCTACTGGATCAAGAAAAATATATTTGCTGTTTACAAAGTTTTTCAGTTTTTCATAAACAGAGAAGCCATTCCTTTCCGCCAAGTAACCCATTCTCTTAACTATGCTGCTTTTCTTTATTTTCTTCAAATAGTAAACCATAGTGTTTATTTCAATTTCATCAAAAGCTTCCTCAAAAACAGAAAACGGAACTATATGCATACTATCTATAATCGCTTTTTCTGGTGTCGCTATCGGAATGACGAAATCTTTGCATCTTTCAGGTTTGAAACCGAAAAAATATTTCGTATGAAAAAAATTTATTTTTGAAATAAAATCCACACTTCCTGTTCGTTTTGTTGTAAAACAAAATATTTCATTTGGTATTTGCGTTATCAGATGGTGATAGTACAAGGCAGAAACAGTCGAAATATAACACGGCTTACTCAAAAAGGCGCTTACCAAAAAAGGATCCTCGTGTAATGTGTAAAAATCCCTCTTTATTTTTTTTATTTCACCTCTCTTTACCATTTTTTGCAAAAATTTTTTCGCATAGTCCTTGTTTTGAATGATTTGCGTTAAATCGGCCAGTCTAAAGACAGGCATTGCTGAAAAATGCTCTTTCACTTTCATTTCATACATAAAAGCATATTATTTTCCTTATTTATAAACTTTTCAATTAAGAAAGTGGATAAAAATATACACTTTTAGGCTAAATTAGGCTAAAAAAGTGAAAAAACCAGATAGACTCCGACGAGGAAGCGTTTTAACAAGCCTACGGCCTCATCCATTCAATTTCATAATAATCGTATTTGGCACCAGGCAGTTTTATCTTGTTCAGCGCATAGTATGTGATCGCAGTTTCCCTGTCTGTGATTGAGAGGATTAGGCTGAGGTTCATTTTCTCGGCCTTGTGCAGCAGCGATGCGAGCTCCACGCCTCCTATGTGCTCTTCCTCGCTTACCGCGGCAAACAGGTATCTTGGACCGTCTTTGGGAGTTTCCCGGACCCACGTATTCCCGTGCTTCTTTCTCCTGTAGGCCACGAAGTCTGCAGGGTAATCGACATAGTCCTGTTTTGTCAGTTTGGGAATCGAAAGTATGAACGTCTTTTTGACCCCGTGCGCCACCCTCACGGCCCTGGCCCACTCCGAGATGAGCATCTTCTCCTCCTTGGGGAAAACGTGCAAAACGTGCCTGGAGTGTATCCACTTCCCGTCCTTGGACTCCTTCACTGGTGAGGCCCCCGGGAAGTATATCCTAAAATGCGTTCCGAACTTGAATCCCGTCTTCACTATGTAGCCCAACATCCTCCAGTCCTCGTAAGCCTGATACATGCTTTTTGCAAATTCCCTCCTTTGCGCAACGTCGGCCATGATTTTCTTTGCGGTGACGGATTTCGAATGTCCGGCATCGAAAACCTTGAGCCCGAAATGTTTCGAGAGCAGAACGACCTCGAAGAAGTTGAGCTTCAGTATATTCCCCCTTTCCTGCTTGTAGACACCGCTCTGGCCCAGCCACCAGTCCTCGAACAACATCCTGCTGGTTTGATCATCCTCGAGCACGCCAAAAGCGGAATCCGGATCCCAGCTTACCCTTGCATGCAGGCGTCCAAGATTCATCCGCCTCGCCGGGTATTTCCTGACGTGGCTGCTCTTCTTTTTCCCTTTCATGCCCTTGGCAGCCCTCTTTATTATCAGGCCCCGGTCCCTCCAGTCCCTGTAAGCGTTGTACTTGATCATGAGCCGGGCTTCTTTCCCTGCATATTCGGACATGATGTCCTCGAAGCCAAGTGTTTTATTTCCGTGCCTTACAACACCATTCTGCAGGTCCACCAGGTACAGAACTTCCTCAGGCAACAACCACAGACGCCCGGCCTTGAACTCACCGAAATAGTTACCCCTAAGCTTGTCGGCGTCTTCGCCGGTTGCCCATATCCCCAGTTTTGGATCGAAGCGCAGTTCGAGCATATTTGATACCCTCTAGCCTATAGTCTATCAACTATCTATTATTCACTAAAATTCACTAAAAAGTCTTTTTATAACAGTCAGTTTTTCACCTTCCTGATTCATGGTGTATATCATAACCCCGTCTGTATGTTGTTTCGCAAGGTTTATAAGCTGCTCAACGTATTCCGGGCTGGTCGGGTAATCAGGCGACCATGGGGTTGCGTATATCCCCAATATCACAGGCTTGTTGAATTTCGTTTTTAATGTGGCCAGTTGGGGCAGCAGCACTGCGGACTCATTCGATTCCCCAGCCGGAAAGTTTGTATAATAGAACTGCATACCATCGAAAAACTTGCTACTGTCATCGAAATATGGGGACTTGACATTGGGATAATAGACCACAGGAATGAACTTGATTTTTGGATTAATCTCATGCGCAGCGCCCGTTATCTCTTCCAGATAGCCGGGGGTGAAAAAGTCGTGGTCCACGAGAACGTTGTCTATGCTCCATGCCTCGAGGTTGTCGTGCTGCAGTGAGAGTTCGGCAAGTTGACGGCCCCATCCTATATAGTCCACATAATCCATGTCAAAGCGCCTCTCAGGAGACAGCTCGCTGGGAGGAAGGATCGTGACCCACACCATGATGCCTTTCTCCCTTGCTGCAGGCAAGATACTTTTGAGCTCTTCAAAGTCCCCCAGTGGTCTTGTAAGTATGTAATTGTAGGTGTTGCTGCCACTTGCCCCAAGCGAATGGAAAAGTTCTGTGATGTTCGCCTGGCCGTTGGCCGTTCTGGGCACAGAACCGTACACCGCTTTCACAAAAGCATGAGAACCTGCTGGCGTGGAAAAACCGAAAATCAGCATTGCGGAAACAGCCAGTACACAAGCGAGTATCATGACAGGGACCGCAGTTTTCATTCCAATTTTCATTCCCATGTTATATACGAGAAATCAGCACATTTAAAATGTCGTGTCATATGTTAAATTGCTGTTAGGATGTGTGACCTAAAGATATACACGGACGGGGGAGCAAGGGGGAATCCGGGCCCGGCCGCCATAGCCCTGCTGATATTCGACAGCAAAGGGCACTTGCTGGCAAGCCACAGGCAGTACATCGGCACCGCCACCAACAACGTGGCCGAGTACAGGGCCGTGCTTAAGGCGTTGCACACGGCCCGCAAATACAAGCCAGGTCCCGTTCTTTGCACCCTTGACAGCCAGCTGGTTGCCAGCCAGCTCAGCGGAAAATACAAGGTGAAAAAGCCGCATCTCAAGGAATTATTCAGCTTGGTTAAGGAAACCGAGAAAAGCTTCGGTTCTGTAAAATACGAGCATGTAAGAAGACACGACAAGAGAATCATGATTGCGGACAGGATGCTCAACGAGATGCTGGACAAGGTTGAGAGGACCCGGAAATGAAGCTCAAGGACGTTCTTAAAGACAAGCTCACAAAGCATGAGCTAGATTTGGTACCCAGGGCGTTCGACATAGTCGGTGACGTCGCCATCATAGAAACCCCCCCAGCACTGGAAAAGAGAAAATCCGATATCGCAAAAGCCCTGCAAGCAATACACCCAAGAATCAAGGCGGTCTGCAACAGGACGGGGGAAAGAAGCGGCGATTTCAGGTTGCGCCCCCTTGAAATACTGCTGGGGAAAGAGACAAAAACGGAGCACAGGGAATCCGGATGCAGATTCAGGCTGGACGTGAGGCACGCCTATTTTTCCGGCCGGGAGGGAACCGAGCGCCAGAGGATAGCAGGGCAGGTGAAGCCAGGGGAAAAGGTCTTGGTGATGTTCAGCGGCGTTTGCCCGAGCCCCATCACCATGGCCAAAAGACAGCCAGCCGTGGATAAGGTCTATGCGATCGACCTGAACCCGCTCGCCCACGAATACGCGGTTGAAAACATACGGATAAACAGGGTACAATTAAAGGTTAATCCGATATGCGGGGACGTCAGAAAGATTTGCCCGGGGATCAAGGAAAAATTCGACAGGATAGTCATGCCCCTGCCCAAAGGCGCGCACGCTTTCCTCGATGTGGCATTCAAATGCGTGAAAAAGCGCGGCATAGTCCATTTCTACCACTGGGACTTGGAAGAGGATCTGTACACAAACGCATTGAAAATGATCAGAGAAGAGGCGAGAAAAGCGGGAAAAAAGGTGAAAATAATTAACAAGCAAAGAGTTCTGCCATACGGTCCCAGGGTCTGGAAGATATGCATAGATTTCCAGGTTATTTAAAAATGGACATTTTTACAACTATTTAGAGGTAACATTTATAAATATATCTATTCTAATGTAATTTTAGGAAATAGTCGCCCAGAAGCGGGAACCCCGCGCCCTTAAGGGCGCGGATGGAGCGCATGTTATTTCTCGTTGCGAGAATAAAAATAAAAGCGGGAGCGAATCCGCCCACGCACAAGA
>Ga0315533_1000802_pt1 | contig 25657 bp, 20 predicted proteins | sample SalMarSW160130MG_FD_203081 | JGI IMG/M metagenome (GOLD analysis project Ga0315533, IMG submission 203081) | Salt marsh sediment microbial communities from the Plum Island Ecosystem LTER, Massachusetts, United States - Salt Marsh Sediment SW1601-30 ... | reverse complement strand
GCCTGAAGCTATCCCCTGCAGAAGGGTAAAGGTGTTCACTAGAAAGAAACTTGTCAAAGAGCGCAAAATCTTTAAAAACAAATAGTTAGATGTTAAAAATATCACATCCTTAAGTAGAAGATCCGCTGTAACTCCAAATGATGATAACCGTTTACGGACAGGTCTAAAGCCCTGCCCCCACTTTACCCACTCCGCGTCGAGACAGGTAGCTTAAGGCTTCACCCCTCCACTCGATCTTCTGATATTGGCAGAATCGGGGTTCTGCCACCTCGCTTTTGGGAAATTGTCCCTCTCAAAGAATCGGAAAAGTTTTTTGTGGCCTTTTTGATTGAAAGTGATTATATTTAAAGAAATCAAATTTGGGGAGTTTATATGTGTGGGATTATCGGATACATTGGGGATAAGGAAGCCGTCCCTATCCTCATAGACGGGCTGAAGCGAATGGAGTATCGGGGCTATGACTCGGCTGGGCTGGCTGTAATTGAGAAGGAGGGGCTCATCTGCGAGAAGACCGTGGGAAAGATCACCGATTTAGAGGCCTTACTAAAAAAGAGGAAGTTCCTCTCCACCGTGGGGATCGCCCATACCCGCTGGGCTACCCATGGGGGACCATCGGACTTCAATGCCCACCCCCATATCGATTGCAAGGGGGAGATTGCCGTGGTGCACAATGGGATAATAGAAAATTATATGGCCCTGAGAGAGCTCCTGGAGGGGAAGGGGCACAAATTCAGAACCCAGACGGACACGGAGGTTTTGGCCCATCTCATTGAGGAGTATTACCAGGGGGATCTTGCCGAGGCCACCAGGGTGGCCCTTACCCAGGTGGAAGGGACCTATGGCCTGGCTGTCCTCTGTCAGAACAATCCTGATCAGATCGTGGCCGCCCGCAAGGGAAGCCCTCTGGTAATTGGGAAAGGGATGGGAGAACATATAGTAGCCTCGGACCCCGCCGCCCTGATCAGATACACTAATCAGGTTGTCTACCTGGAAGATGGGGAGTTGGCGGTAATCACCAGGGATGGTTTTACCATCTCTACCACGGAGAAGGTGGAGGTGCCCCCCAAATTCCAGGAGATCTCCTGGAGCCTGGATATGATCGAAAAGGGTGGATTCCCCCATTTCATGCTCAAGGAGATATTTGAACAGCCCACTACCCTGCGGAATGCCATCAGGGGAAGGCTAAATGAGGAGGAAGGGACGGCCAGGTTGAATGGCCTCAGGCTTTATTATGCCGATCTTCCTCACATCAGAAGGCTCATCTTCACCGCCTGTGGCACCTCCTGGCATGCCGCCCTGGCCGGGGAGTATATGATAGAGGATCTGGCCCATATTCCGGTAGAGGTGGAGTATGCCTCCGAGTTCAGGTATCGGAGCCCCATAATCGATGAGGGGACGGTGGTCTTTGTCATCAGCCAATCCGGGGAGACGGCTGACACTCTGGCAGCAATGAGGGAGGCAAAGAGAAAGGGGGCCACCACCCTGGGTATCTGTAATGTGGTCGGCTCCACCGTCGCCCGGGAGACGGATGCGGGGGTCTATATCCATGCCGGCCCGGAGATAGGGGTGGCCTCTACCAAGGCCTTTACCTCCCAGCTTATGGTGCTTGGCCTGATTACCCTGATGCTGGGAAGGATGAAGGACCTATCCGCCGAACAGGGGAGGGAGATGGTCAAGGCCATCAAGCTAATTCCCGAGCAGGTGGAGAAGATCCTTGACCAGGATGAGGAGATAAAGAAGATCGCCTCTGTCTTTGCCCACTCCAACAACTTCCTCTACCTGGGCCGCAGCTACAACCTCCCGGTTGCCTTGGAGGGGGCCCTGAAGCTGAAGGAGATCTCCTATGTCCATGCTGAGGGGTATCCGGCAGCGGAGATGAAGCATGGTCCCATAGCCCTGATAGATGAGAATATGCCGGTGGTGGTGATAGCCATCAGGGGCTCGGTTTATGATAAGGTGCTGAGCAATATAGAGGAGGTCAAAGCCCGTAAGGGGGTGGTGATTGCCATTGGCACCGAGGGTGATGAGAGGATTAAGAGGATGGTTGACTATGGCTTCTATGTCCCTAAAACTATGGAATTTCTCACCCCGCTTTTGACCGTTATCCCCTTACAGCTTTTAGCCTATCATATCGCCGTTCTCCGGGGCTGTCATGTTGATCAGCCCCGCAACTTAGCTAAATCCGTAACCGTGGAGTGAGGATGCTAAAGGTGATTAGAACCGAGCGGGCTCCGCTTTCCATTGGGCCCTACAGCCAGGGGATAGTAGCCAACGGTTTTATCTTCGCCTCCGGGCAGATAGCCCTGGACCCGCAGACCGGGGAGATCTGTTCCCCAGAGACAGAGGCCCAGACCCAGCAGGTTTTGAAGAATATAAAGGCTGTTCTTCAGGAGGGGGGGAGTGACCTTGATCGGGTGGTGAAATCGACAGTTTATTTAGCCGATCTCGATGATTTCTCCTCCTTTAATCAGGTCTATGCCACCTACTTCCCCCAAGACCCTCCGGCCCGGTCCACCGTAGAGGTCTCCCGGTTGCCCAAAGGGGCCAAGGTGGAGATAGAGGTCATTGCCCTCATTTAGAGGGATTCACATTTTTAGACAGGATTGACAGGATGAATAAAACCCATTCCCCATACTTTCCTTGTGTGGGTTACATCTAAGCTAATTAGGATGTGGGAGAAATCCCCTGATGTTGTTAACCCGGATTATTCACAAGATCATATAAATCTTCTTGCAGGGCCATAGTTTTTCATTGTAGGAACTCCGATCTATCGGAGTCCGAGGAGAGCGGACAGACATAAATGTCTGTCCCTACAAAACGATACATAAGGCCTTAAGTTTGGAAAAGATATGCCAATTCGTTATCAGTTTGCGAATAATTCGGTCTAAAAGGTGTGCTGTCAGGAGTTTCCTCTTCCGCCAGGAATCCCGTCGGAACGGGGCTGACAGCTCTTGATGGGCACTTCTTCCCCAATTCAAATGTGTCGCTGGTCGCCGATTGGAATGTTACAATCCGCCTTTCGGAATTTTTTAGAAATTCCGAAAGGCGGAGGGATGTTTGAAGGGGGTATGCCCCCTTCAAGGGTGACAGCGGAGCAATCCGAGCGAGCGGAGGATTGTGGAGCGCCAGAGGGTCGAGAGACCCTATGGGAAGTTAGCGACCGAAGGGAGCTAAGTTCAAATGCGGGTTACAATAATAGATGCTGTGGGCAGGATGAATAAAAATCCTGTAAATCCTGCTCATCCTGTCGGAAAAGTCTCGCTGAAGGTGGCTAATTTCAGATGGTAAATGGGAAAACCTATCTAATTCTCTTTGTTCTGGTCTTGCTTCTTCCCCACCCCAGCCTGGCTAAGGAGAGGGAATGGAAACCTTCACCCAGAGGTGCCCTCCTGAGAGCCTTTATCTTCCCCGGTTGGGGTCAGTTCTATAATCATAAGTATGCAAAGGGGGTTGGAGTTATGTTAATCGAATCGGCCTTGATAGCCAAGCTTGCTCAGAGATGGCAGACTACCGACCAACTCTGGCAGGAGTCGAGGAGCTATCCTTCGGGATCAGGAGAGAGGCAGATCTACCAGGATAAGTATATGAAGGCTGAGGCCAGGAGAAATGCTTATGTCTGGTGGACCTCTGGTTTTATCGTCCTATCGGCCCTGGATGCTTATGTGGATGCCTATCTTTTTGGTTTCAAAAGGGACTTTGAGGAGAGAATTTCCTTCCAGGTGAGCCCTGCTTGGGGAGTTAAATTTATGTGGAGGTTTTAGTGATGAGCAGATCATTCTGGGAGAGGATAGAAGAGGAAGTTCTGGTTGGTGACGGGGGGATGGGAACGGCGATCTACTCCAAGGGTATTGCCAAGGGACAGTGCTTTGACGAGTTGAACATCTTGCGGCCAGAACTGATTAAGGAGATTCACTCCGCCTACATTGGGGCGGGAGCCCAGATAATAGAGACCAATACCTTTGGAGCCAATCGGGTCATCCTAAACTTCTATGGACTGGGGAATAAGACCAAGGAGATCAACTACCAGGGGGCAAAGATTGCCAAGGAGACTGCTAGAGAGGCCCTGGTGGCTGGCTGTGTAGGGCCAGTAGGCAGGCCCTATGAGTCGCTGAAAAAGCCCTCTGAGATGGAGGAGCTGTTCTCCGAGCAGATCCAGGCCCTGGCCGATGGGGGGGCAGACATCATCATTTTAGACACCTTCTCCGATATAGAAGAGGCTAAAGCTGCCCTGCGGGCCTGCCGCAAGGTGGGGGACCTTCCGATTGTCCCCCAATTCTCCTTCTTAGAGGATGGGAAAACCCTCACCGGGCTTACCCCTGAAGAGGTCGCCCAGGAGATGGTTGAATTGGGAGTAAAAATAGTGGGGAGCAACTGCGGGATTGGGGCACAGGGAGTTTTGGAGGCCATTGAAAAGATGGGAAGCCATTTTGCGGGGATGCTCTCTGCCTTCCCTAATGCCGGCCTGCCCAAGTTCGTGGGGGGGAGGTTCCTCTATCCCTCCAACCCTAACTATTTTGCCACCTATGCCCTCAGGTTTATAGAGGTTGGGGCCACTATTGTGGGAGGATGCTGTGGCTCCACTCCTGCTCACATCAGGGCAATCTCTCAGGCTGTAAAGGGCCACAAACCAAAGCACAGGTCCAAGCAAGATGTCGACATCTTGGTAAAGCCAAGCCGGGAGCCTTTAGAGGCCAAGCCCCTCTCCTCTTTGCGCGGGAAATTAGGGGAGAAGTTCCTTTTTCTGGTAGAGATGGCCCCCCCTCGGGGGGTGGATATGACTAAAGAACTGGAGGCAGCCCGCAGGTTAAAGGCTAAAGTCGTAGATGGGTTAACCATCTCCGATAGCCCAATGGCCCGGGTAAGAATGAGCCCCCTGGCCCTCTCCCACAGGGTGTCCTCTGAGGTGGGGATGGAGGTTGTCCTCCATTTTACCTGCCGGGACCGGAACATCCTTGGCCTGCAGTCAGACCTCTTAGGAGCCTATGCGTTGGGCATCGAGAACATCTTAGCCCTTACCGGCGATCCTCCCAGTGTGGGTGACTATCCCTATGCGGTAGCTGTATTTGAGGTCACCTCCGTGGGTCTTTTGCGGATAATTAAATCGCTCAATCAAGGGAGGGACCTTGCAGGCAACCCTTTAAGCCAGAAGACAACCTTCCTTGCAGGGATAGCGGCCAATCCGGGAGCTGCCAATTTGGAGCAAGAGGTGGAAAGGTTAGAGGAAAAAGCCTCCGCGGGAGCTGACTTCATCCTCACTCAACCCCTCTTCGCCCCTGCAGTATTAGAGCGGTTTCTAAGGAGGATTGCCCACCTCAAGCTTCCGGTAATCGTCGGCCTTCTGCCCCTCTATAGCCTGCGGCATGCCGAGTTCCTCCAGAATGAGGTTCCCGGCATCAATATCCCAGACCATATTATGGAGAGGATAAAAAGAGGAGAGGATGGGGTGCAGATTGCCATTGAGCTTCTCAGGGAGCTGAGGGGCAATGCCGCCGGAGTTTGCATTATGCCTCCTTTCCATAAATATGAGATGGCGGAGAGGATACTCCAGGGCCTCGGTAAGGAGGGCAGGTAAGAAATGATCAACTAACAATTGATCAACTAACAATTGATCAATTATCAATGGGAAATGACACCTCATTTTCCGTTTTCATTTCATTTTAACTTGCTAATTGTTTAATTGACCATTGATGATGGTTCTCCCCATGAGATTCCGTGGTGAACCGTTACACTAACTGGGAAGGAAACCAAATATGATTGCCACCGCAGTAGGGAACTACCCTAAGATACCCAACTCCCCGGGGGAGCCGAAGCTGAGGAGGGCCATAGCCAAGTTCGAGAGGGAGGAAATAAGTGAAGAGAATCTGAAGAGGATAGAGGATGAGGTGACGAAGGATGTCCTTGCCGAACAGGTGAGGGCGGGCCTCGACCTCTTGACCGATGGGCAGATTAGATGGGAGGATGGACAGATCTATTTCGCCCGTAAGATAGGAGGATTTTCCATAGATGGTCTGATCAGATATTTTGACACCAACACCTATTATCGCCAACCGGTAGTGGAGGGGAAAGTGGAATGGAAGGAACCTATTGGCTTCAGAGACTACGGGTTTGCCCAAGGTCTTGCGGAAAAGCCAGTGAAACCGGTGATCACTGGGCCCTATACCTTGGCCAGGCTCTCCCAGAACAGTTTCTACCCCAGTTTTGAGGAGCTGGTTATGGACCTGGCCTCTGCCCTCAACCGGGAGGCCCTTTCCCTGCAGGGGGCGGATCCCCCGTGGATACAGTTTGACGAGCCAGCCATCCTCAAGCACAAGGAGGATTTCCCCCTTTTTGAGAGGGCAATGAATGTCCTTACCTCCAATCTAAAGGTGAAGACCTCCCTCTACACCTGGTTCGGGGACCTTGAGGGCCTCTATCCTCAACTGTTTCGCCTCCCCTTTGATCTCTTTGGCCTGGATCTGGTGCGGGGGCGGGGGAGTTTTGAGCTGATAGAGGAGATACCTGAGGGGAAGGGGTTGGGGCTGGGCATTGTCGATGCCCGCAACACAAAGCTGGAGAGTGGGCGGGAACTGGTGGAGATAATCAAGAGGGTCTCTCAGATAGTCCCCCCAGGGAGGCTCCATATCAACCCCAGTTGCGGCTTAGAGTATCTGCCTCGGGAGATAGCCTACCAGAAGCTTGCTCTGGTGGCCCAGGCGGCGAGCCAAGCAGAGGAGGTGATCCGATGATGCTCTCCACAACTACCGTGGGAAGTTTCCCCAAACCTGGTTATCTGCTGAAGGCCAGGGCTCAATACTCCCGCGGGGAATTGAACAAAAATGACCTCTATGAGCTGGAAAAGAAGGCCACCCAGGAAGTGATTAAACTCCAGGAGAAAGTGGGCCTGGATATCTTGGTGGATGGGGAGATGTATCGCGGTGATATGGTTACCTTTTTTGCGGAGAATATGGAGGGCTTTCGGATAAGTGGACTGGTCCGTTCCTATGGAAATCGTTACTACCGGAAGCCCATTGTGGTCGGGAAGGTGAAAAGGTTAAAGCCCATAACTATTGGCTATTTCGCCTTTGCCCAGAGTCTGACCTCCAAGCCAGTGAAGGGCATGCTCACTGGCCCCTATACGATGGCCGAGTGGTCCTTCAACGAATACTATGGGAGGAAGGAGGATCTGGTGCTGGATCTGGCTGAGGCGGTGCGCGGGGAGGCTGAGGAGCTGGAGGGGGCGGGGGCAAAGTGGATTCAGATCGATGAGCCGGCCATCTCCACCCGCCCTGAGGAGATAGAGCTGGCTATAAAGGCTTTGGGAGTGGTCACCGCCCATCTCAGGGCGAAGACCGTTACCCATATCTGTTATGGCGAGTTTGAGAAGATCTATCCAAAGCTCTTGGAACTCCCTGTGGATCAGGTCGATCTGGAACTGGCCAATAGCAATTATGACCTCTTAGAGCTCTTCCGCCGTCACCCATTTACCAAAGAGATAGGTTTAGGGGTGATAGATGTGCACAGCCATCTAATAGAGACCAAGGAGGAGGTAAAGGAGGGGCTTAGGAAGGCCTTAGAGGTTCTTTCCCCTCAGCAGATAACGGTTGACCCTGATTGTGGCCTGAAGACCAGAACCTGGGAGGAATCTCAGGCAAAGCTTCAGGTTATGGTGGAGGCCACTAAGGAGGTGAGGGAGGAGCTGGAAGGGAGACTCAAGGAGTAGAAACCCTTCTACCCAGCTTTAGCTGGGGTAACCTCTTTTGGGCTTTAGCCCCTTTAGAGGGTCCTGAAGGGCCCCGACCCGCACTAAAGTGCGGTAGAAGTTTCTACTCAAGGCAACCTGAAAAAAGTGTTTTTATGTTTAGTTCTCTTAGTGGCTTCGTGGTTGAGGTTTATGAATAATTAGAGGAGAAGCTGTTTGTGCTGTAAAAAGGAGGGTTAAATGGCAGTCTGTTCTGTTGAGGTTGTTCCTTTGGGCACAAAAAGCCCTAGCGTAAGCTCTTATGTGGCCTCCTGTCTCAAGGTTTTGGATGACTATCCAGACCTGGAATACCAGTTGACCCCAATGTCCACGGTAATCGAGGGGGATATAGAGAGGATCTTTGAGGCAGTGCTGAAGATGCATGAGGTGCCTTTCTCCTTTGGAGCTAAGAGGGTAGTTACCAACCTGAAGGTAGATGAGCGGAGGGACAAGGAACTGACTATGAAGGGCAAGGTGGATGCCGTCCAATCTAAGCTATCCCGGTGAATTAACCTTCAGGGGAAAGGTTGCTCAGGGGTATGATAGATGGTTCAAGACCCCTCAGGGGAGCTATGCCGAAAGCTTAGAGAACGAGCTGATCACTGAAATGGTTAAGACCTCACCGGGGGAGCCTATATTGGATGTGGGATGTGGGACGGCCAATCATATGATTCTCTTCTCCTCCCGGGAGGCCAGGGTCTTTGGGGTGGATGTCTCCTGGGATATGCTCAAGATCGCCCAGGGGAAGTTAGAAAGTAAGAGCCAGCTGCTTTTGGCCCGGGGGGAGTTCCTCCCCTTTCGGGCTGGTTCCTTCCCCCAGGTTACCCTGATCACCTCCCTGGAGCTGATGGGTGACCCCATCGCCGGAGTGCGGGAAGCCCTCAGGGTGGGAGGGGGAGAAATCTTCCTTGCCGTATTGAATAGGCTGAGTTTCTCCGCCCTTACTCGGAGGATAAGGGCTCAGTTTAAGGGTTCTGTCTTCCGCAGCGTTCGGTTCTTAAGTCTCTGGGATCTAAGGAGGGTCTTACACAAAGCAATCCCACAGGGGAAGAGGTTCCACCTACTCTGGAAGAGCACCCTCTTTGTATTCCCCTTCTGGGCAAAGGGGTGGTTCAAGCCTCTGGACAGGTTCTTAACCAGGATCGGCTCCCCTTTTGGCGCCTTTTTGGCCCTGAGGGTAAGGGTCTTAAAATGACAATATTAATTTTTTGACAGGATGAACAAGATTTACAGGATTTTTATCCCAAATCATGCGAAAAAACACCGAATGACACCGCAACTACTGAAAAATAATAATGCTAATTTATCGGGACATCTTTAGGTGAAATTTTCCCCTCTATTTTCTTATTGTCTCGGTGATTTTCGGTGTTTAATGCTTAATATGGTTTATTTATTTTGTTCATCCTGCCTAATAAAAACTCCGATCTGCCATCAGGTGCCCTCACCTGACAGGGGAGGAGGTGGTAGAATCGGGATTCTGCCACCTCGCTTCTGGGTTTAATTAAGACGCAGGTTTCGCTGATAACTGCAGAAAATAATCCCAAAATATGCTTAAACCACAGATGAACCCCGTTAAATATACTTTCGTATTTCACGGGGTGAACCCCGTCAAATAAAAGCGAGCTTGAAAATGCAACGATGTCTATTTCTAAATTATTTAACGGGGTGAACACAGATTTTCACAGATTAAATAAGTACCTTCAAGAATATAGGCTTTCACCCTTTAAGTGAAAAACAGGTTTTGAATTCAATTCCTGTAAGAGTCCTTATTTTGTATATCTTGTGATAATCTCGTGGTTTCTTACTGCATAATCTGGGATAATATTTAAAATTATGACAATCTGCGTCCAAAAAGAAGTCTCTATGTTATCAAGCCATAGGATAAGTAAGGAGAAGAAGTAATTGGATGGACTGAGATATAGGTCCACGATCTCCCTGAGAATGACCCCGCTGGTCAAATACCTGATAGGTGCAAATCTCTTTCTCTTCTTCCTCTCCTTTCTCTTCGGTTTTCAAACCATCTTCAGGGCTTTTGGCCTTATCCCCTCCCTTGCCCTGGGTAGGGGGATGGTATATCAACTGGTCACCTATATGTTTCTCCACGGGGGCTTGTGGCACCTGCTGTTTAATATGTGGGCCCTCTGGATTTTGGGGCCTGATCTGGAGAGAGGTATGGGGGAAAGGGAATTTCTTCGCTATTATTCCCTCACCGGCATTGGGGCTGGGTTGGTCACCTGCCTCTTCTCCTATCACACACCTTATCCCACTATTGGGGCCTCTGGGGCTATCTTTGGCCTTTTGGTAGCCTATGCGCTGCGGTTCCCGGATCGAGTTTTCTTAGTATACTTCCTTTTCCCCATAAAGGTGAAATATCTACTGGTTATCCTCTTAGGTCTGGAGATTATGGCCAGTTGGGCCCACACCCCTGATGGGATTGGCCACTTTGCCCATTTGGGAGGCGCCGCGGTTGGTTATCTCTATCTCAGGTTTAAGGGTAGAGGGGTGAAGGGTAAGAACCCCCATTTGAGGAAGGGATTCTCCCTTTTTAATCGAAGGCTCTACCAGGAGGCGAGCCAGGAGTTTGAGGAGGCGTTAAGGACTGCTCCCCTGAACGGAGATGCTCACTACAGTTTAGCTTTAACCTTTCTTATGCTCGGCCTCAGGGAGAGAGCTATGCAGGAGTATCTCTCCCTCCAGGCGATAGATACCCATCTGGCTAAAAAACTCTTCCGCATCCTCTCTCGCGGGAGCAAGTAGCAAATTGGAGGTTTCATCTCAAATAATGTGTGAGAACACTGAATGACACCGAAACTACCGGAATATCAGGAAATTATAGAAAGAGGGATCCATTTTTTGATGAAAATTTTTTGGCGGTTTTGTTATTTTTCAGTGATTTTCGGTGTTTAATGCATAATCTTGGGTAATTATATAGCAAAGCTTCAAATGTAAAATGAAGAATGCCAAGTGTAAAAGTCAAAACGCTTTCACGCCTGTTAAGGCAATGTTCTATCTTTTATTTTGTATTTTTCAATCTGCAATTTTTAATGGCCGCCTTGAAAACTTGACATAACTTTAAGATCTTGCCTTACGAAGGTGGCTATTCCCATTTACCCCATCTCCCCGGCTACCTCCCGGGCTACATCTAAAGTGGAGGAGCTGCCCCCCATATCGTATGTCCTTACCTTATCTTCCCTGATCACCGTAGCTATGGAGTCTTCCAGCCTTTGGGCCTTCTCCGTCTCCCCCAGCCAATTGAGCATCAGCTTCACAGCTAGCAGCATAGCCATAGGGTTGACCTTGTATTGCCCCGCATATTTAGGGGCCGATCCGTGGGTGGGCTCAAAGAGGGCATACTTATCGCCTATGTTGGCACTGGAGGCAAAGCCGAGGCCTCCCACCAGTTGGGCAGCCAGGTCTGAGATTATGTCGCCGAACATATTTGAGGAGACAAGGACGCTGTAGTCCTGAGGGTTCTTCAGCAGCCACATACACATAGCATCCACATTAGTTTCCCAGAGCTGAATATCTGGATATTCCCTGGCGATCTTCCTGGCTTCCCTGACCATCAAACCGGATGTCTCCCGGATCACATTCGGCTTCTCCACCACGGTCACCAATTTGCGCCCATATTTGCGGGAATAGTCAAAGGCATCCCTTACTATGTTTTGGCAACCCTTCCGGGAGAAGATGCGGCAGGATATAGCCAGGTCGTCCTCTGGGACATCCTTAAACCTAAGCATCTTGGGGTGTTCCTCCAAAAGAAGGGCCTTCAATTCCTGGGGGACTGGATGGAATTCTACCCCGCTGTAGAGGCCCTCGGTGTTCTCCCTGAAGACGACTAAGTCAATGTCATCCCTGTAGTTAAGGGGGTTTCCCTCAAATGCTTTACACGGCCTCATATTGGTCCTCAGGTTGAACTCCTGCCTTATTCTCACTATGGGGCTGAAGTAGGCCAGGCCCTTCCCCTGAAGCTCTGGGGAGAGTTCCCGGGCTGCCTCCTCCTTTGGCTTGGAGGTAATGGCCCCGAAGAGGCAACAATCGGTATTTTCCAAGACCTTTATGGTGCGATCGGGGAGTGGGTTCCCTTCCCTTCTCCAAAACTCCCAGCCCACATCTCCAGGGACATATTCCGCATCCAAACCGATCTTATCAAGAACTAAGCGGGCTGCCTCCATCACATCCCTTCCAGTCCCATCCCCAGGCAGCCATGCTATCCTATACTTGGTCATCTGAGGGACCTCCCTAAAAGCCAAAATTAAAGGAAAACCGATGAGTATTGCCCAGGTCCGATCCGTAGGGAACCCAGGCGTAGTCTATTCCATAGTTCCGGTATTTAATGCCAAATCCGGTGGAGAAGCTCTTCTCGTCATAACCCGTCTGATGACCTGCCCTGAGGAAGAGTGCATCCAGCAGGGTATATTCGGCACCCAGATGGAGGGCAAGGCCGTTATCCCTTGGTTTAACCAGATCAAGGGTGAAGACTGAGAGGGGAAGCCAAGGTGGCGAATAACCAATGCCTGCCCTGAGAGTGGTAGGAAGGGGGAATGGTTGGGAGATAAACTTGAGTTTTGGGTCCAGGTTCTGGAGGGAAGCACCAAACGTTAGCCAATTGGTAAAGCTGTAGATTCCTCCCAGGTCAACTGCCCATCCCTTGGCGGTATTGGTATAGATCTTTTCATAGACCCATCTACAGGTGATTCCCAGGTCAAGCCTCTTTTGGATGGTTCTGGCATAGGTCAACCCAAGGGAAAAATCGTGGGCGGAGAAGGTCCCTAAGGGCTTAGCCGTTGGCCTATCCTCATAGTAGAGGATATCCCCTACCGTGTTCAGGGCAAGGCTTATCCCAAGGCTATGAGAGCCAAAATTTCTCCCTGCCCCAAAGAACTCATAAGTTATACCTTGAAACCAGCGGTTATGCATGAAGGTAACCGCCGACCCTTTCAGCCCCATCAGGCCGCCGGGGTTCCAGTAGAGGGAGTTAACCCCGTCAGAGAGGCCCACAAACGCTCCTCCCATTGCCACTGGCCTTGCCCCTACCCCAAACTTGAGGAAACTCAGGCCAGAGGTCCCCGAGTTGGGATGGGCCTGGGATAGAATAGGGGAAAGGAGTAGAAACACAAACAATAAAGGCAGAACTCTTTTCATCGTTTCCTCCTTAAGTATTGGTAAATCTTTATCCCGAATCTCGCGATTTTTGCAGGAGGTGCTTGGATAAGTGGAGATCCAGAGAGTATGTAGTGGCCGCATTTATGCGACCAGATCCTTGTAGGGGCTTGATAAATCAAGCCCTTACAAGGGTCAAAGAAACATTGTTGCATCGGACCTGCGAAATCCAGGATTATTTCGGCAATTTCCGGTGTTTAAGAATATTTGTGACTTCCCCACCAATTTTCCTTGCACAAAACTTAGATCTTGAGCGATGTAGTTATGAATCAGTTTCAAATCTTGCTTAGCTGGGATAGACCATTTTACCATGATTTCATTTCTTTTTTTAGTTCGTCAACCGGTACCGCCTTTCCGTCCTTAACAGCTCTTTTCCCCTTCCTGATTTTTTCAATAACATAAAGGCGATACATTATTTCATCAATACCTGCACCTTCAGGCAATGTAGATATTGCGTTTATCGCTTCTTCTTTCAAAGTTTGCATTTGATTTCCCTTCCCCTCGCTTATAGGATCGGGCGAATCGAAATTTTTTAGAAATTCCGGAATGTAGAACTACGTCGTTTCAAATTGTAGACTCTTTAACACCTTCTGTGAAACGCGTCTACTGAGACCGAGTATTTCAATTCCGACAACATTATCGTGGGCATCATAATCCAGGATAACACCGGGTTTGATCTCCTCAGAATCCACTATAGCTGATTCATCAAGTCGGAAATATAAGGCATCATTCTTGGGATCTACCTTTAATCTCATAGTTGCCCCTTCTTCTCATCCGATTCCTGTGTTTGGAACTACCCTGAAGTGGCAGAACCCCTTTTCTGCTACCTCTAAAAAGAAAATGGATACTCGGCCAATCATTAAACTCTGTTGAGCCACAGACTAGTCGAAATTTTGTAGACATCGGAGATTACGCTCCCAAAATACAAACTTTCTTCCCAGGAGGCAAGCTTTTTCTCATCCTGGCACCAACAGGAATTTTGAGTTGACTTCTCCTCAGTTATCATTATGTTAAAGCCGATATCCCTTGCAGAATTGATCCTACAAGCGGTACAGATGCTACTCCACCTTTTTATTAGACAGGATGGACAGGTTAGATAAAAATCATGTAAATCCCGTTCATCCAGTCAGAAAAGTCCTGCTGAAGGCGATTAAGTGCTTAAAAGGAGGTAAGTGATGGCCATTTATGTGATTTTGAGTCAAATCTCTCCTGAGGCTTTTCGGGATCCCAAGGATTTCAAGAAGTTGGCGGCGAAGGTCTCAGAGAAGGTCAAGAGCGAGTGCCCTGGGGTAGAATGGAAGGATAGCTACGCTACTATGGGTCGGTTTGATGTGGTGGACATCGTTGAGGCAGATGACCCCAAGGAGGTGGAGAAGGCCTCTATGATTATTCGTGCCTATGGCCACGCAACCACGGAGACCCTGCATGCCACACCCTGGAAGGAGTTCTTGGAGGCTTTGTAGAGAGGCCAACTGCTCCTGTGAAGGGGGTTTATATCCGTGAACTCACCATTGGGTTTTACAAGTAGGCCGACGATTTAATCATCGAAAATGTAGAGACAACCCCCACATTTCTGTTGACTAAAATATGGGGGTTGTCCCCACCTTTATTCCTACCTCAATCTGAGATTATTATATATCGGGCTGAGGGTATTTTTTATCCCAGATTGAAAAATATGGGAAGTGTCCCCCAATTTTTTAGACCAAAACAAGGAGGACTAAGATGAAGAGGTTTTATTTGTTTCTAATGGTAGCCATTTTGGTAAGCATAGCTCCATTGGCAAATTCAGAGGCGGGGGAATCTAAGTTAACTCAGTTGTTCCCAGGTGCGTCCGTAGTTTGGCAGAAGACTCTTCAAGGGATACTGACCAATTTTGTTATTGCTAAGGATAGTGGTTATGTGGCTATCTCAACAATGGAAGGGCCATCTGGTAACAGGAAGGGATATGTTTATTTCTTTGCTCCCAATGGGAGGCTTTTGTGGCAGCTTTCCAATGAAAGCAATACAGGTCTCAAGACGATTTGGGATATAAATTCGTCTCTTTCAGATAATGGCAAGACCCTTTTGGTTGATTGGTGTGGTGATTATGAATCAACTGAGAGACAGATTTATAATCAGTTAGGAAAGCTTTTATATAAGAGCTCCTTTGAGGGGATGTTTTCTAAGGTTTCGCCCGATGGCGAACACTTTACTCCGGGATTGTTTAGGAAAGATGGGACAAAGGTGGATCTTAGTCCACTTGATCCGCAGAAATGGCATTTTGACTCTTTCCGATTTCTTTCTAAGGACGAAATTTCGGTGATTGCAAAAGAAAGGTTCTCTAAAGAGGCACTGCAGGAATATTCAAAGAAATGGCTTACAGAAAGAAGGGCTGAACTATCAAAGAGCCAACTGAGTCCAGAGGAGCGGCGCAAGAAAGAGAGGATGTATGACCGTATTGAAAGAAAGCTTTCCCGGGGTTATAGTAGACCTTCGCCGCATATACCCTTACCTCCCCAGAGGAGGCAGTTGTGTTTTCTCTCCTTTCCTGATGGTAGATTGAAGTGGAAGCTTGACTTAGGGGTAAATGGATGGGCACGAGTTAAGAGGGTAGATAATTGTCTGCTTGTTCAAGCTGGAGGAGAAACTGGAGAGATCTTGCGCTGTTTTGCCGATGATGGAGTTGAACTCTGGGAAAGGGAAGGGTGTTACCTTTACCGGGGGGAACATGCCTGCTCCTATCAGGATGGTAAATACTTTGCTCTTTTCGAAGACAGGCATCATAGTCTTCACATAGTGGATGCCAGAACTGGAGTTGTATTAGTTTCTGACACGGTCGCATTTCAAGATCAATTTTCCCCTAGATATTCCTTTTTTTGCACAAAAAACAGAGTAATTCTATCAGGCGAATTAAGTTTTGGCGATTTTTCACCACCCTGGAACAGGACATATGTTTGGCGGTTCAGTGAGGATTTAAAGATCTTAGATAAGGGGTTAGTAAATGGTTTAGTTATTGGACGGAGTGATTCTAAATTTATTGGTATCTATGAATCTGATTCTGAGAGATGGGGGGACTCTAAATTCGTGAAAAGTTGCATCGGTTTTCAAATTGCTGTCTTAAAAGGGGGTGAGCAATGATGGCCCAAAAAGCGACTAAAATGCTTATTATAGCCATTGTTCTGATGGCGTTTTCTTCGTCAACCGTTTTTGCAAATGTCTGGCCGATTAGCGGTACCTCAACCTCCGACGATATGACATAACAGGGGCTGGGGTCAAACCTCTAAATACTAATTACGCAGTAGTAGTTATTTCTATTTTTCAGCCTGACCTCAATCCCCAACTGCCTGACTGGCTAGAAGAGAGAGAACCTATTCAGGGTGGTTACCATATGGGGTCATCAGCCACTTGACAAACTCTCCGTCGTTGCTTATAATAGCAACGCCATCAATTTCAGAATTGGCGCACTATCCCAAGACGCCCTTGAAGCATAAATAAGAAGAGAAAAGGAGGTCTTAGAGTGAGTCGCGCACCCACTCTTTCTCATAAAACTATATCCAGACCTGTCTACCCACAGGTAGATGTGTCTCCCTACCCTCAATCTGACTGATGGCTGATATGATGTCGGGCTGAGGGGATTTTTTATCCCAGATTGAAAAGTATAGGAGATGTCCCCAAATATTAACCTTAGATTTTGAAAGGAGGTTGTAGTTATGAAGAGGTTTACCTTTTTAGCCGTAATTTCCCTGGCTTTTGGCTTGTTTTTGGTCAGTTACTCCATTGCTCAGAATAAAGGGAATCAGGTTGAGTATAAGCTGGTCAAGGAGATTGAGTTGGGTAAAGGTTATGAGATTGAAAATCTGCCCTTAGAAGAGGAAAGAAGCCCGGAAATGTCGAGGATTATACGGACAGAAAAGTGGTTAGCACTTAAGCGAACTGTGCCGGGTAAACTCTTGTTTTATGATGAGGACTTTAATCTCCTTGCTACCCGATCTTATACTTCGGCGAGGGTTTCCAAGAATTTGAGTTATGTGGTTGCTTATACTACAATACAAAGCTCTATTTTAAAAGAGAGGCCTGGGATACACAGAATTGAACTCTTGGATAACAGAGGTCAGGTTCTTTGGACTAAAACTGAAAAGGAGGGTTCTGAGGAGTATGATCAACCGATATATCCCTCAGATAACGGCGTGACAGTTCGGCCTGGGTCAGAGATTACATTTCTGGATACAACCGGTAGAGAGATAGCCAAGTGTTCTGTGCGTGAGGAGCTTGGAATGTATGCCTATGGGGTAATAGACTTTTCTGCTGATGGTGAATATGTTGCAATTAATGCAACAAATTTCGATCCAGATGTTGGTTATGACACTGAGAATCCTCAGGGGCAACTGTTTTTATTTAACACCAAGGGGAAAGAACTGTGGAGATCTCTTATAGATGAAGATTGGCCTTCAAGCGTCGCCATTGCCCCCAATGGCGAATATATAATTACATCCAATCACCCGTATACCATACTCAGAAAGTCTGTAACTCGCCTCTTCAGTAAAAAGGGTGAACTTATAGGAAGATGGGACAAGTTTCTGACCCGTGAAATCCGTTTTTCCTCTTCTGGAAGTTATGTCTTACTCGAAGGTGTGGATTACAACCAATCCATCAATGGAAGGGATAAGGTGCGTTTAATTGAGACAAGGACTGGAAGGCTCCTGCTTGACTATTACCAACCTCCCAAATCGGTTTTTTCTATGGACATCGCAGAAGGGGTAAAGTTGATAGGGTTAGTTCTTGATAAAGACATATTCACGAGGGGTAAAAAAGTCGGCAACCCGGAGGTGTTGATAATGGACTTCGATGGAGATAAAGTGTGGTCTAAGTCCTTTCAAGATGAGTTTACAGCAGGCCAACTTCATAGATATGTACTTACCGTGTCCGATAGCGGAAATGATTTTGCGGTCGCCATGGGGAACAAGATAATGAGGTTTAAAATCGCCGAGTAATTGATATTTTTCTGATCTGGCCAAACGAAAGGAAGTTGAGGGGTTAGGTCTTGCTTTTTGCTATTTTCATTGATCTCCATCAGGGCAGGAGCCCTGACAGTACAGAAGTTCTTTCCAATTGTGTCCCCTGGGGTCTTTAACCTTGCTCCCCTAATCGTTGACCAGCTTCGGCCTGCCTGGATAGAAGAGAGAGAATCTATCCAGGGTGGTTACCATGTGGGGTTATCAGCCACTGTAGAGACTTTATTTTCTCTCCAACAGGCCACTATGTTGAGGAGAAATCAGGTTTATACCAGAACCATGAAGCAATACTGCTCCCCACTTCTTTTTCCCTTTCCCAGAACTACCCCAATCCTTTTAACCCCACCACCCTCATTCGCTACCAATTACCAGCGGTCGGCCGTCCGCCGTCACTCTAAAGATTTACAACTTATTGGGGCAAGAGGTAAGGACCCTGGTGGATGAAGAACAAGCTCCTGGTTACTACTCTGTGAGCTGGGATGGACGTGATACTCTGGGCAAGGAGGTCTCCGGTGGAATCTACTTTTTCAGAATTGAAGCAGGGGAGTTTACAAAGGCAAGGAAGATGATACTTTTGAGATAGCTTAAGCAGGGGAAAAGAAGGGTTCTTGAGCTGCCGTAGGAGTTATCCTGCGGCAGTTTTTTTTATGGGGAGCGTTATCATCTCCCTTAACTGGGCAGAGGTATTAGATGAACCACAATTTTAGCCCATTCCATCCTTGACTAAAGCTTTGAGATAATTATATTTCCTTTATGAGCCCAGCAGAGCTTGATCTTTTGACTCCTATCCAGTTTCTGAAGGGAGTGGGGCCGAAGCGAGCCGAAGCCCTCAGGGAGGTGGGGGTAGAGACGGTGGAGGATCTCCTCCTCTACCTTCCCCGCAGATATGTTGATCGTAGCCTGCTTACCCCCATAAACCGCCTCCAGGTAAACTCCACGGCCACCATCTTAGCCAAGGTGGTGGGGATTAGGGAGGAGAGGGGGAGGAGGCGGAGGCTGGTGGCGATTTTAGGGGATGGGACCGGTTTCATCGAGTGTGTCTGGTTTCAGGGATACAGATACATCAGGGGGCTTCTGCAGGGGGGGAAGAGGGTGATGGTTAGTGGCCCAGTGAGGTTCTTTGGCGGCCTGCAGATGCCTCATCCCGAGTTTGAGGTCTTAGAAGGGGAGGAAGAGGAGCTCATCCATACCGGGAGGATAATTCCGCTCTACCCCTCAACTGCCGGCTTAAAGGCCATCGGTTTATCCAACAGATCCCTACGGGGCCTGATCAAGGGGATTCTGGATTCCCTCCTCCCTCAGGTTGAGGAGACACTCCCCCCGGAGGTGATCCAGAGGAACTCCCTCCTCTCCCGGCGGGAGGCCATTGGCAACCTTCACTTTCCCACCTCCTGGGAGCTTACCAGGAAGGCCAGGGAGAGGTTGGCCTTCGAGGAGTTCTTCTTCTGGGAGCTGGTTATGGCCTTACGTCAGGGGAAAAGGATTAGGGAGAAGGGTTTGCAATTTAAAAAGCCGGGCCACCTGGTGAGAACGTTCATCGAGGGCTTGCCTTTTGACCTTACCTCTGCGCAGAGGAAGGTGTTGCGGGAGATATATGGGGATATATCCAGGGGGAGGCCAATGCACCGGCTTCTGCAAGGGGATGTGGGCTCAGGGAAGACCATAGTGGCCCTCATCGCCCTCCTCTGGGCGGTGGAGAATGGCTACCAAGCTGCCTTAATGGCCCCCACGGAGATCCTTGCGGAGCAGCATTACCATACCCTGCGTAACCTTATGGGCCAAGCAGATATAAAGGCCTCCCTATTGGTGAGCGGGATCCCCAGGGTCAGAAGGGAGGAAATTTTAGAGGGGATAAGGGAGGGGGTAACGCAGGTAGTGATTGGGACCCATGCCCTCATCGAGGAGGGGGTAAGCTTTAAGGGCCTTGGTTTGGCGGTCATTGATGAGCAACACAAGTTCGGGGTGGTGCAGAGGGCCTCCCTCAAGGGCAAGGGCTCCTCCCCCCATCTATTGGTGATGACCGCTACACCTATCCCCCGTTCCTTAGCCCTCACCGTCTACGGGGATTTGGACATCTCAGTTCTGGATGAACTCCCCCCGGGGAGAAGGAGGGTAAAGACAATCTGGAGGGACAAGAGGGCCAGGGGAAAGGTTTATTCCTTCCTGCGGGAGAAGGTTAGCGAGGGGAGACAAGCCTATGTCATCTGCCCTTTGGTGGAGGAGTCGGAGAAGCTGGACCTAAAGGCCGCCACCCAGATGGCTGCCCACCTGGGAAAGGAGGTCTTCCCAGAATTTAAGGTTGAGCTTCTCCATGGGAGGATGAAGAGTGAGATTAAGGAGGAGATAATGGGGCGGTTTAGGAGGGAAGAAATAGACATCCTTGTCTCCACCACCGTGGTGGAGGTAGGGGCTGATGTCCCCAATGCGGCCATTATCTTAGTGGAACATGCCGAGAGGTTTGGCCTCTCCCAGCTCCACCAGATGAGGGGAAGAGTGGGAAGGGGTGAACATCAATCCTACTGCATCCTCCTGGTCTCCTATCCCCTCTCCTCAGAGGCCAGGGAGAGGATAGAGACCATCTGTAGGACAAACGATGGATTCAGGATAGCGGAGGCTGACCTCAGGTTGCGGGGGCCGGGGGAGTTTATGGGGACCAGGCAACATGGCCTGCCCCAGTTTAAGGTGGCCAACTTAGCCTCCGACGGCCCCCTTCTGCGTAAGGCCCGCCAGGAGGCCTTCGAGCTTGTCTCCAGAGATCAGGTCCTGAAGGAACCATATATGGGGATACTTTTACGCAGATTCCGGGAGGGGGGGGAGCTTTTAGGGGCAGGATAGGAAGAATTTTCCTCCCTTTTTTTAGGGCCATTTTGGGTAGGTCCCTGATCTCAGGGGTTTCCCTTGTTTCTTTGTCCTCATTTTTTGGCACAGCTTTTGCAGGTCCCCAAATTGGTGAAAGGAGAGAAACTGAATTTCGAGGAGAGTGACGACCTCCTTCTTCTGGTTGAAGGGATTTTAGAGGATATCGAGCTGGAGAAAAGGAGGTTGAATTCGGTGGTGAGGAGGTGCCTGAGGCTCTCTCGGCTTGTGGAAGACAGGGAGGCATCCCTTTGGTTTGGCCTGGAGCTGGATGGTTTCTCCAAGGACAACCTCCCGCCAAAGGGGAGCAGTATAGGATTCGACCGTCTCCTTCTGAGGAGCGCCCGTGTCTTCACCAGGGAAGAGGAGGAGACCGGCCAGAAGAGGGCCTATCTAAACAAGCTCTCCTTGGTAGAGATAGAGGAGAAGATCAGGGAGTTTAAGGAGGAACTCTCCCAGACCAGGTACCCCCCAGGCCTCTTCTATCCTCAGGAATATGCGCCTCAGATAGAGGGCGCGCTGAACAAAATCGACCGGGAGAGGCTAAATATCTCCCGCCAGCTTACCGAATACCTCTTGGTCTATGAAAGAGTGAAGGGGAAGATCTACAATTGGGTTTGGGGGACCTGGACTTCCCTCAACTTCGCCCGTCTTCCCCACCATTTCCTGAGCCTTACCCAGAGGATGGTGGAGAGCGAGCTTAAGGAGCTCTGCCCTTTGGCTATCTCCCAGTTGGTCTCCACCTATAAGGAACTGAAGGAGAAGGGGGGAAATTGGAGTGAATTGGTTGCCGCATGTGGGAAGCTCTTGCGGTCCTTTACCGATACCGTCTCTCCCTTTCAGGTGGGGCCCATAGAGGGAGAGGATGGCCTGAGGAGGCAAGCGGCCCCGGAGCAGTATTTCCTCAGGTTGGCCGGTCTAATTAGGGAGAAGACAGAGCCCGGACCCAGGCGGAACCTCCTTTTGGCTCAGTTAAAAGGCCTTGAGGATCGGTTGGAGGTCTTTCTCCATCCCCCCCCTCAGCCCGATAGGGATGATGCCCACCTCTGTCTCATCCAGACCTATCTCCTCTTGGGGGAGCTGCTGAAGGTGATCAGGTAACCTGATAAACAATGATCAATGGGGAATAGCACCTCAGGATTTTCGGTCTTCATTTCATTTTAACTTAGAAGCTTAGGAATTTCCATTTTTAGACAGGATAATCAGGATAAACAATCCCATTCATTAAACACCAAAATAAAAGTGTGCTGCCAGGAGTTACCTCTTCCGCCAGGAATCCCATTGAAACGGGGCTGAAAGCTCTTGAATGTCTGGAGCCCTCTCCCACAGTTCAAGGGGGGCGGCGGAGCCCTCATTCAACTGCGGTTAGATCAGGGGATTTAACCGCTCGGGTATATTTTTAATTCTCAATTTTTAATTGCTTTTCCCCTTGAGCTATGGCCCCTTTGCCCTTATATTGCCAAGGTGAGCAATGGGTCGAAGTTCCCAGGGGAGAGTTTTGTGGCCTTCGATTTGGAGACCACTGGCCTTAATCCCCAAAAAGACTCCATCTTGGAGATAGGGGCAGTGAGGGTGATAGGGGGGAGATGGGCGAAAGAGTTCAGCCAGTTAGTTGATCCAGGGGTTCCCCTTCCCTCTCCTGTGGTTAGGCTTACCGGGATTACCCCGGAACAGGTCCGCGGGATGCCTCCGGTGGCCGGGGTGCTTCCCCAATTCTTTAGATTTGTGGGGGAATTACCCCTGATAGCCCACAACCTCCCGTTTGACCTTTCCTTCCTTAAAGAGGCTGCCCACCAAGCTGGGCTAGACCTTCCCCGATTTACGGGCTATGATACCCTGCAGCTCTCCCGTATAGCCCTTCCTACCTTAAGAAACCACAAGCTCTCCACCTTGGCCTCTTGCTATAGGCTCCCCTCTCAGGGGGGACATCGGGCCCTCTCCGATGCCCAGGTGGTGGCCCAGCTCTTCCCCCTTCTCCTTGCCGATCTGGCTCATCTTCCCCCCCAGGTAATCTCTTGGCTGATTAAGCTCACCTCTAAGGGGCCCCTGAACTCCCTTTTCCAGGGGCTTGCTGGATGGGCTACCCCTCCAACGGTGAAGGATGCCAAGCTCTTTAGGGATCTTTCCCCGCAAAGATTGGGTAGGCATATCCCTCCGGGAGGGGCGACCTCAGGGGCCAATCCCCTGGCCAAAGGGATAACCGATGCCTTTGATCAATCCCGGTTTGTCTTGATTGGGGGAGTAGGGGGAGAGTTTGTCTGGCCTCAGCCGGTGATCGGTTGGGCCGAGAGGAGCTCCGCCAGGGTGGTCATCTCGGCCTCTCCCAGCACCCTGCGAGATCTCCCTCCCCTGGCCCAGGCCGTCTTTGTCCGGGGAAGGGACAACTACCTCTGCTTGAAGAGATTTTTTACCGTCCTGGCCGAGGCAGATCTTCTCCTCAACGAGAGGGAGAGAGAGGCTATCCTTCCCTTGATAGTCTGGGCAAACCAGACCAGGTCAGGCGATATAGCGGAAAACTTCGGTTTCCACAGGTTTCATGAATATGGCCTCTGGCGGAAACTGAGTGCCAGGGGGGGCTTTTGTTTGGGGGAGAAGTGTGGATACTATCCCCGCTGTTGGGTGATCAACCAGGAGGAACTTTCCCAGGAGGCAAAGGTTATTCTAGCGGACCATTCCCTCCTTTGCTCCGATCTGACCTCAGACCGTCCTACCTTGCCCCCCTACCGCTACCTTATCGCCGCGGAGGCAGATGATCTGGAGAGGGCTGCAACCCAATCTCTGCGGGTGGAGTTTAACTACGAGGAGCTCTCCTCCATCTTGAAGGAGCTATACATCGGGGGAGCACGGGAGATGGGGCTCCTTCCCCTGCTCATCAGGGGCCTGAAAACCGCTCCCTCCAGAGGGATGCTTCTCCATAAGGTCCTGGCCCTTAAGGGGGTGGTGGTCGCGGCAAGGAGGGCCAATAAAGCCTTTTCCAGCAGGCTATCCCAATGGGCCCTGCAGAAGGTAGGTGGCCAGAGGGGGCCCCAGAGGATCAGATATGGTCCCCAATGGCCTCTGAGGGATGACCCCCTTGCCGAGAGGCTGGCCCAGGTGGGGAAGGAATTGGCCGAGATCTCAGCGGAGCTGTCAGATGGGGATAAGCTGAAACCCTTCTTTCAGGCCCAGGCGGCAGACTATGGGGAAATTACAGCTCAGGTAAACCATCTTCTCCACCCAAAGGGAGAGGATTGGGTCTGGTGGGTGGAGCTAAGAGGGAAGGAACCAGTGGCTAAGCTTGTCTCCCTCCCTTTAAATATAGCCCAGAGGCTGAAGCGGAGCCTCTACCAAAACCTTTCTGCCGGGGTCTTCCTCTCCAGAGGCGTGGATTCTTCCTATCTGACCCAAAAGCTTGGTCTCAACCTCCTAAGAAGGGGTCTGACCTATTATACCCTTCCCTCTCCATCTCCCTCGTGGGCCCTTCTTCTCCCCTCCTACCTTCCCCCTCCTGGGTCCGATAAATTCCCGGAGGGGGTAGGCCACCTGATTAGAGGGATTGGGTTGAGATTCCGTGAGAGGGTCCTCAGCATTTTTCCTTCCTCTCGGTTGCTTCAATTGGTCTATCACCAACTGACCCCCTGGCTTTGGTGGGATGAGGTTGGCCTCTGGGCCGAGGGGTTCGATGGGCCCAGGTCAAGAGTTAGGGAGGCGCTCCGTTCCTCTCCCTCCGTTGTTCTGACTACCAATAGCCTTTGGAGAGCGGGAGATCTGTTAGCCCGGCTTCTTATCCTGGTCAAGCTTCCCTTTCCCCACCCCCAGGAGCCCCTGGTTGAGGCCAAGATGGAGGATTGGAGGAAGAAGGGGATGGATCCCTTCCGCAGCTATCTGCTCCCCGAGGTCATCGATAGGTGGCGGCGGACCTTGCAGGGGTTGATGGGAGGTCAGGATAAAGGGGTTATCCTCCTCTTGGATCGTCGGTTGATAGAGAGGGACTATGGGGAGCTATTCCTTAAAGGTTTTCCCCACAAGCCTGTAATCTGTGGGGATGAGATGATGGTTATGAGGGAGATCGAGAGATGGTTGGATTAAGGGTAACAGTTGCCGGGGGTCAGAGAAAACACTGGCTGCCGGCAGCCGACAACTGATGAAATCCTGACTGTTGACCTCTGTCCCCCCTACTACAATTTTGCATGGTCTTGTTTTTTAACAAAGTTTCTCAGGTTGTCTTGAGGAGAAGACTTCTACGCACTTTAGTGCGGGTTACTATGGAGTGCGTCAACTCCTGTTGACGCAAGCTGTGACAGGGGTCACAGCACTCCAAACGGGCTAAAACCCTATCGGCCCCGGCTAAAGCCGGATAGAAAAAAGCTCACTCTGAGCTGGTAGATGCCCTCATCTGACGGCCAGGAGGCGGTGGCAGAATCGGGGTTCTGCCACCTCGACAAGAGATTCTATGGCGAATAGGTGTTTTCTTATCCATTTGTGTAGATTCGTTTATTCGTGTCATTTGGATTCCAAAGATTCAGTGAAATCCGTGTAATCTGTGGCTATTGTCTGGTTACGGTTCCCCCTCGCTGGTAGTCCCCTTCAATCTACAAATCTTTTTCTTGACTAATATGGCCTTGGGGATTATCTTTAGCTCAGGCGAGAGTGGCGGAACTGGCAGACGCGCTGGACTTAGGATCCAGTTCCCTGAAAGGAGTGGGGGTTCAAGTCCCCCCTCTCGCATTGGTTGGATTAAGGTTGTCCTTAAGCCCAGTGGCAGCCGATGGATGCTTTGCCGCTACTCCCTGTGAACTTTAACCGCTAAATTGGGTTATGAAGCGGATCTTCCAGAGGCGATTTCACCGTAACTCTCTGATAATTAAGAGGAAAACCCTCATTTTAGGTTGAAAAGTATAGTCACTAAAAATAGTTCTTTGAAATGTTAAAAAAGTCCTTGACAATGGAT